>Ga0194118_10002919_pt1 | contig 20766 bp, 20 predicted proteins | sample TA2MahsurfametaG_2_FD_148662 | JGI IMG/M metagenome (GOLD analysis project Ga0194118, IMG submission 148662) | Freshwater microbial communities from Lake Tanganyika, Tanzania - TA2015013 Mahale N5 surface | ecosystem: Environmental > Aquatic > Freshwater > Lake | place: Tanzania: Lake...
TCCCCATCTGTTGAAAGTCTGTGTATAACTTGTTTGTGACCTTTGTTTTCTGTGGGTTTTATGCGGGTTTGGTTGAGTTATCCACAGCCTGGGCTCAATCTGGGTATTTCTTAGTTAGGCGTTTAATTGTTCGCCACCCCGTTCCACTTGGATTTTTTGTAGATTCCCACACTTCTAACAGCCCCTACTACTACTACGAATTTAATTTATCTATCTATAGATATTCATATATGGGGAAAATAAGAATTTGAAATTTACTATTTCGCGCGACGAGCTAACCAATGCTGTCAATTGGGTTTCTAGATCTTTACCAACAAGGCTGCCGACACTAAGTCTCGGCGGTGTAAAACTCACCACAAAAGAAAAAACTTTAGTTTTCTCATCGTTTGACTATGAAGTTTCTTCAACCATCGAGGTAGACGCCAAAATCGAGACTCAAGGCGAAGTTTTAGTTCCTGGTAGACTCTTAAGTGAAATTACTAAGGCACTACCTAATCAGCCAGTAAACGCAAGCTATGACGGAAGCAAACTAACTCTAAGTTGCGGTAAGACCCAATACTCATTACCAACACTAAATATCTCTGACTATCCAGAGCTCCCTAACACCCCACCAGCAATTGGTTCTGTATCGGCTTCCGATTTTTCTTACTCAGTTGCACAAACATCAATCGCAGCAGGAAGAGAAGAAAACGTTGCGATGCTAACTGGAATAAAGATTGAGATTAGTAAGGACAAAATTACTCTAGCCGCTACAGACAGATTTAGATTGGCGATAAAAGAATTAGCTTGGGTTCCTAGTTCTCCAGAATTAGAGTTCTCGGCCTTGGTGCCCGCACGGACTTTGCTGGAGTCAACAAGACCACTAATAAATAAGAAATCAATTTCACTACATCTAGCGAATCAAACTGAGGGCGAAAAGCTATTCGGTCTAGATTCAGACAAAGCGGTTACGACTACAAGATTGTTAGATTCTGAATTTCCAAAGTTCAGATCACTTTTACCAACTGAATCAACAACTCAACTTTTTATTGATGTTGCAGAACTAGTAGAGGCAGTCAAACGTGTAACCCTGGTAACTGATCGCAAGAGCCCCCTTGTGCGGCTGGCCTTAAGCGACTCCGAGGTGGTTGTGACCGCCGCCGCAGTAGGTGATGAAGCCACGGCGCGTGAGGTGATCACCGGTTCACTACAAGGCGAAGGGTTCGAAATCGCGTTTAACCCGTCCTACCTTCTCGATGGTCTCAATAACCTCGCAACTGAGCGAGCACGATTCGCTTTTAATGGCCCGACAAAACCCGTTGTAATAGTGGGCGTAGCCAAAACAAACGAAGAACCAGATCTGAGCTATCAGTACCTCCTTATGCCTATCCGCTTACCTGGCTGAGGTGTGTGGCTCGAGCGACTTCACGTAAAGAATTTTCGCAACTACTTAGAAGCGACGATTGACCTACGCACCGGGATCAGCGTTTTTGTGGCTGAAAACGGTTCTGGCAAAACCAACGTTCTTGAAGCCGTTTATTACCTATCTCAGCTAGAGAGCCACCGCCTTGGTGACACTCAAACACTGATTAGGCGTGGCGCGTCAAATACTCAAGTAATAGCTCGAGTAAGAGAAAAGGAAGGAAGCGAAGTCCTAGAAGTTCAACTCAATGACGGCGGCCGCCGAGCTTTATCAGTCAACAGAGGTGCTGTCAGTCAGGCGAGAAAGTTTCGAAACAAACTTCGAACCGTCTTGTTTGCACCCGAAGACCTAGATCTAGTTAGAGGGGATGCGTCTTATCGCCGTAATCAACTCGACCAATTCTTTGCAAACTATTGGGCTTTTCACGGGCGTTTACGTAGTGAGTTTGACAGAGCACTAAAGCAGAGAAACTCACTTCTTAAAGAGATTCAGAAAAGTACCGGCGCCATTCGGTCAAGAAACATAGAGCTTTTGGCCGATTGGGACGATTCTTATACACGGTGTGCGAGCAAACTCTTGTTGGCACGTCATCAAATTCTCGAGGTGCTTAAGCCTGAGCTAACTGAGTTGTACAAAGCTCTAACTGACTCACGAGATGACTTAACAGTCGTCTATCAACCAAAGAGCGTTAGTTACGGCAGCTGGTCTTCTGACGAAGCCATTAGAGAGCAACTTCACGGTGCGCTTGAAGAAATGCGAGAGGTCGAAGTGATTCGAGGAATCACCATGGTTGGCCCTCACCGAGACGATATTGAGGTCAGTATCAACAATTTACCTACACGCACGCACGCAAGTCAGGGCGAAGCCTGGTCGGTGGCTTTGGTGTGGCGCGTTGCCGAGTTTGACTTGCTAGCAGCGAGGTATGACGACCCACCAGTTTTATTGCTTGATGACGTCTTTACCCAGCTAGATTCCAGTAGGCGAGAGTTACTAGTTAGTAGGTTTCCTAAAGCAGAGCAGGTGCTGATTACGACCGCTGTTGCAAGCGATGTGCCAAATTCGATTTGGAATCATTCGTTTCAAATCAAAGAAGGTGAAGTAATTGCCGTCTCGTAGACGCCGCAAATGGTTTCGGTCGAAAGCCTCGAATGTCGAAGCCCAGTTCAGCGGTTCGGGCAACGGCGCGCGCGACCCCGTCCGCCTTGGGGAGGCATTGGCAACGACGGCGAGCCAGAAAGGCTGGTCGGGGGCTATGGCTGAGGGCACGATTGTCAGCCAGTGGCCCTTTCTGGTGGGGGCCGAGATCGCGGCCCATGTTCACCCAGAGGCGTATTTGGCTCAGACGCGCGAGCTGGTGTTGGTTGCAGATTCACCTGCGTGGGCAACACAAATCAAATTGCTTCAGCGACAAATGATCACTCGCATCAACGAGCACTTCGGCAGTAAAAGAGTCGCAAAACTGGTCATCCGGACTCATGCGGGAGGCCAGAGGCGTGCCTACCGGCGAGGTTCCTCGCTCACCTAGAAATAGGCTCAATAAGGGCCGTTTTCTGCAATTTGAGACAGTTGGGGTGATTTTCGAGGGGTCTCACGTGAACATGGGGTTAGTTTCCACAGATTGCAGTTTTAGGCCACCCTCGGGGGCGCCGCAGTGAGCTGAAACGTAAACTTGGGGCCTTAATCGGTCGTGCTAATCGCGACTTAGGGGGGCGATGAGCACTACTTACGACGCATCAGACATCCAAGTCCTCGAGGGTCTTGAGGCAGTCCGCCGGCGTCCAGGAATGTACATCGGGTCGACCGGCGAGCGAGGGCTGCATCATCTTGTCTACGAAGTCGTCGATAACTCGGTTGACGAGGCGATGGCGGGTCATGCCACCGAAATCGAGATTACTTTGCTTGCGGACGGGGGCGTTCGCGTAGTTGATAACGGGCGAGGCATACCCGTAGATGAGCACCCGACTGAAAAGCGTTCAGCTCTCGAGGTCGTACTAACAACTTTGCACGCTGGCGGCAAGTTTGGCGGCCAGGGCTATGCGGTGTCTGGCGGACTCCACGGAGTTGGCGTGTCTGTCGTTAACGCCTTGTCTGAAAAATTGGAAGTAATAGTTAAGCGATCTGGCGCGGAGTGGCATCAGACCTATCGCAACGGCGAGCCGAAGGCGCCGCTAAAGAAAGGCAAAGCCGTCTCAGAGACGGGTACCACCGTTACCTTTTGGCCAAACAAAGATATCTTCGAAACAACGCAATTCTCTTTTAACGACTTAGCCACTCGGTTTCGCGAGATTGCTTTCTTAAACGCCGGTTTGTCAATCACCTTGATAGACGAACGGACGGGGCCCGCTACCGATGATTCAACTTTGCGACTTTGTTACCCGGGTGGAATCGTCGACTTTGTCTCTTACCTCAATGGGCTTAAAGGTGAGCCATTAGTCAATAGCTCGGTTGTGCATGTGCAATCTAACAGCGATAGAAGAGGCATGGCTTTAGACCTTGCTCTGCAATGGAACCACGGCTACAACGAGGCAATATTCACCTTCGCTAACACCATCAATACCCAAGAGGGTGGCACACACGAAGAAGGTCTTCGAACAGCTTTAACTTCGCTCATAAACAAATATGCGCGAACATGGGGAATCCTAAAAGAAAAAGACCAGAACCTTCTTGGCGAAGACGTGCGCGAGGGCTTGACTGCAATCGTGTCGTTGAAGCTCCGAGAACCTCAATTTGAAGGTCAGACAAAAACAAAGCTTGGCAATACGTCAGCAAAAACTTTTGTTCAGAGCACAGTCAATGAACATATGAGTGCCTGGCTGGAAGCTAACCCAAACGAAGGTAAAGAAATTGTCAAGAAAGCGGTTGCGGCTGCCACTGCACGAATCGCCGCTCGTAAAGCTCGCGACCTAGCGAGAAACCGCAAAGGCTTACTGGGGTCTTCAAGTCTGCCGGGCAAGCTGTCTGACTGCCAGAGCACTGAACCTGAAGAATGCGAACTTTTTATCGTCGAGGGTGACTCTGCCGGTGGCTCGGCAAAGAACGGTCGCGATTCGAAAATCCAAGCGATTCTGCCTATTAGAGGCAAGATCTTGAATGTTGAGAAAGCTCGGCTAGACAAGGTGTTGGCGAACACCGAAGTCCAAGCTTTGATCTCGGCACTGGGTACGGGCATTCAGAATGAATTCGATGCGGCGCGCTTGCGCTATTACAAGATCATTTTGATGGCCGATGCCGACGTTGATGGGCAACACATTCGTACGCTGTTGTTGACACTTTTGTTTAGGTACATGCGCCAACTTGTGATAGACGGGCGGGTCTATTTGGCGCAACCACCCCTCTACAAGATCAAATGGATTCGCGAGTCGCCTGATTACGCATATTCCGATCAAGAAAAAGACGGCTTGGTGCAAGCCGGGCTAGCAGCCGGTAAACGCCTACCTAAGGGCGAGGGAATTCAACGCTACAAGGGTCTAGGCGAAATGAACTCTGATGAATTGTGGGAGACAACGATGAATCCTGAAACTCGAGTGTTGTTGCAAGTAAAGCTTGAAGACGCGATGGCGGCTGACGAGATGTTCAGTGTTCTCATGGGCGAAGATGTTGAGTCGCGAAGAAAGTTCATTCAAAAGAACGCACATGACGTACGTTTCTTAGACATCTAGTTTTCCTATGGCTGTTTCGTCAGATGTGACTAAGCCTGTGGGGCGAGTCGACCCCGTCGATATCAAGTCCGAGGTTTCGCGGTCTTATCTCGATTACGCGATGAGTGTCATTGTTGGGCGAGCACTTCCTGATGTGCGTGATGGTTTAAAGCCTGTTCATCGTCGAGTTCTTTATTCGATGTTTGAGGGTGGCTATCGCCCTGATCGCGGTTTTTCGAAGTGTGCACGTGTCGTTGGTGACGTCATGGGTAATTACCACCCGCACGGTGACTCAGCTATCTATGACGCCTTAGTGCGTTTAGCGCAGCCTTGGGTGCTCCGTTACCCGTTAGTTGACGGGCAAGGCAATTTCGGTTCACCAGGTAATGACGCACCGGCCGCAATGCGATACACCGAATCACGAATGTCTGCCCTCGCCATCGAAATGGTGCGTGACATTGACGAAAACACCGTTTCTTTCGTTGATAACTACGACGGACGCACCCAAGAGCCAACGATCTTGCCGAGTAGATTCCCCAACCTGCTGGTCAATGGCAGTAACGGAATTGCGGTCGGAATGGCTACCAATATTCCGCCCCACAACTTGCGTGAGGTCGCCGAAGCAGCTCAATGGGTCCTCGACAACCCAGACGCGGACGCCGAGACCACAGTGACAGCGTTGCTTTCAATTATTAGCGGGCCGGATTTTCCGACTGGTGCTCTCATTCTTGGGCGCAAAGGGGTCGAAGAGGCCTATCGCACTGGGCGAGGTGCAATCACCATGCGAGCCGTCGTCGAGGTTGACCAAGACACCAAAGGCCGAAACACACTTGTGATTACCCAATTGCCCTATCAGGTGAATCCAGACAACTTGAAGGTTCGAATTGCAGAACACGTTGACTCCGGGCGAATCCAGGGCATCGCCGACATCCGTGATGACTCGTCTGCTCGAACGGGTATGCGCATAGTTATCGTCCTAAAGAAAGATGCGGTGCCCCAAGTTGTACTCAACAATCTTTACAAGCACACGCAATTGCAAGAGACATTCGGCGCAAACATGTTGGCCTTGGTGGACGGGGTGCCGCGCACTCTCACCCTTGATGCGCTCGTACGCGAATGGGTGTTGCATCAGATTGAGGTTATTCAGAGGCGAACTACCTATCGCTTAAATGAAGCCCAAAAGCGCGTTCACATTCTTAACGGGTACCTGGCAGCCCTTGATGCCCTAGACGAGGTAATCGCTCTTATTCGTGCTTCAGCTACGGCTGATATCGCAAAAGAAAGCTTAAAAGAGATGTTGACGATTGACGATCTTCAAGCGACCGCAATATTAGAAATGCAATTGCGTCGTTTGGCCGCGCTAGAGCGACAGAAGATCATTGATGAGCATGCTGAGGTAACTGCGGCAATTAAGGACTACCAAGACATCCTGGCTAAAGACTCACGCCAGCGAAAGATCGTTAGTTCTGAATTAAAAGAGATTGTCGATCGCTTCGGGGACGAGCGAAAGACCCAAATTGTCCCTATGGAAGAACAAGTTGCCGATCAAGATCTGATAGCTCAAGAGAACATCGTGATAACTATTACCCGAACCGGCTATATCAAGCGAACTAAGTCTGACGCCTATCGAGCCCAAAAGCGCGGCGGCAAGGGTGTTCGCGGTGCGAACTTACGTGAAGACGATGTCGTCGAACATTTGTTGGTTGCCAATACCCATGACTGGGTTCTCTTTTTCACAAATCTCGGCCGCGTTTATCGCTTGCACGCTTATGAGGTCGGTGAAGGTGGCAGAGACGCTCGTGGCCAACACGTGGCGAATTTGCTTGCCTTCAAGGCCAATGAAACGATCGCTCAAATAGTTTCGATTCGTGATTACTCAGTGGCGAAGTATTTGGTGTTGGCTACTGCCAGAGGTGTAGTTAAGAAGACCCCGTTAATTGAATTTGATTCGACTCGAAGCGGGGGTGTGCAGGCCATTCGATTGCGCGACGGTGATTCAGTAATCGCCGCGCGGTTAGTTTCACCTAAAGATGAGTTACTCATGGTTTCAAAGAGCGCTAGATCTGTGCGTTTTGGCGCCGATGACCAAACCTTGAGGCCTATGGCGCGAGCTGCTGGCGGGGTAATTGGCATGCGTTTTCGTGACACTAAGGATTGCGCGTTGTCACTAGAAGTGGTAAGACCAAAGGCATCGCTGGTCACCGTCACCAATGAGGGTTTTGCTAAGCGAACCGAGTTGAGTGAATGGTTAAGCAAGGGTCGTGGCGGTCTAGGGGTTAGAGCAATGCGATTGACTGACGACCGAGGTGAGTTAGCAGGTGCAGTAGTTGCCGAGCCGCATGAAGAACTTTTTGCAATCGCCTCAAACGGGGTAGTACTAAGAACGAAGGTCTCTGAGATCCGGGCTACGGGCCGTGACACCATGGGGGTCGCTTTTATGGATCTTCGAGGTGATGAAAAAGTGGTGGCTGTCGCGCTATCGGGCATCCCGGAGGTTTGATTTGGCTGCCATAAACCGTGCTCGCTGGCGCCTGTCGCGCATCGACCCTCTCTCGCTGATCTCTGTCGTGTTTTTGGTAAGCGTGTTAATGGGCTTGGCGACTGTGCTAGCAGTGGTTTTCGTTTGGGTCATCGCGCAAATCACCGGGTCACTGACGGCATTAAGCGCGCTTTTCACCGAACTATTTGGTGTCGGTGCTGCTGCGCTAGATGTAACAGCCCTGCTTTCTCTTCCTCGAGTGATTGGAATCGCAGTGGTCTTCGCCATTTTTCAGATTGTTGTCGTCACAGTTTTGTCTGGCGCAGTAGCTGTCATCTATAACGGCATTGCGAAACTCGTTGGGGGCGTGGAAGTGACTCTTCTAGAAGAGTCTGCTTAAGTTTTTGAGGGCACTACGCTTCGTTAGGTTTTGGGCCTATAGCTCAGCTTGGTTAGAGCGCTTCCCTGATAAGGAAGAGGTCAGTGGTTCAAGTCCACTTAGGCCCACTACTACCTGGCTCTGCGAGTAAATCGTCGGTCATGCACAATTGCCTAAAGGAGTAGTGATGAGAAAAGCGCTAGGGACTTTGGTACTAATTGGCTTAGCAACAGCGGCTGGGCTATTCATCTATCGCAAGTTGCAAGAAGCAGGTAATGGCGATGACGTTTGGGGCAAAGTGACCTCAATCGACACGGGGGGCTACCCAGTGGGAGAATCAGCCGACCTAAGTTAGTTCGAATATTCCTGTCTGGTTTTCTCTTTGAGTCGGACGGGGGCGTAGCTCAGTTGGTAGAGCACCGCCTTTGCAAGGCGGGGGTCAGGGGTTCGAGTCCCCTCGCCTCCACACCATGAATTCCGTAAAACAGAAGCCAGTAGTCACCTATGTACTGATTGGTCTAAACGTTGCCGCCTTTTTGTGGCAATTAAGTGTAGGTATTTCAGCTAGCGCTTTCGGTTATGGCTTGAGCCCTTTCGCGGTTGCCAGCGGCGAATGGTCACGAATTGTCACAGCGGTCTTTTTGCACGGAAGTTTCTTACATCTTGCTTTCAATATGTACGTGTTGTTTGCAATTGGGCGTCAACTCGAATTGTTGTTGGGCAGTGTGCGATTTGTCGTCTTGTATGCCATCAGTGCCCTTGGGGGCGTGGCGGCAACCTTCACCTTTAGTGACCCTGAAATCGTGTCAGTGGGGGCATCAGGGGCCATATTCGGCTTGATGGGTGGGTTGCTAGTTGCCGGCAGGCGCTTGCGTTATGACGTAACTCAGGTGGTGATCTTGATCGCCATAAATGTTGTTATCGGGTTTGCAGTTCCAAACATTGATTGGCGAGCACACCTGGGGGGTTTGCTTGCCGGGTTTGCAGTCGGCACCGTTTTGACTCGTCCGCGTGGGCGAGTTACCCCGACTACTGAATGGGTTGGTTGTCTGGCAATTGTGGCTATTTGTTTTTTGCTGATTGCTCAGCGTTCAATTCAGCTAACTTAAGCGCGACTTACCTGAGCGCTAGCGCCACTTCGTAGCTAAGAAGAAGCCAACCCCCACAAAAGCAAAACCGATTGAGACATTTATCAACGGGCTGATGTCTCGCATGAGCGGAATGTCTTGCCCTGCCAAGTAGTAGATGACCACATAGCCAAGCCCTAGCAAGAAACAGGTAACCATTGCTGGGGCGATCCAAGCGGGGGAATCAAGCTTCATAGGTTCTTTCGGGGTGTATTCGCCGCCACTTTCAGTCTGGCGCTTTTCATTCTTGCGCTTCTTCGAAACCGGCACAACCCCTCCTTGATGTTCGTTCTTGCGATATTCGTTTCTGCGGCGTGAATTGCCTTTTCCAATCTTAGGTAGCGTGGTTGCGTGAAGCTGCCGCAGCCCGCTCAGTTAGTAACCGGTGTTGTTTTTGGGTTGATTGGAACCTTGGTGGTTACTAACGTCACCGCGCAGCCCGCCTCGCAACTTCGAAGGCAAGACAACGTGCGACTTCGTGACTTAGCGATTGCTGAGTCATCTCAGGTTGCGCAACTTCAGACGCGCTTGGGTGAAACAGAGGCCCGTGTTGTCGCTTTGACCGAGGGTGAGTCGCAAAGCGCTCAGTCAGCCCTGAATTCAAGAGTTCAACAGTTAGGTGATCAGGCTGGTGTGACCGAAATGGCTGGGCAGGGCTTGAAAGTTACGTTGAGTGATGCCCCGTCGCTTGACCCTGTGGTGTCTTCACCCAGCAACGTTCCACCTGAGGCTTTCATAATTCACGAAGAAGACATTCAGGCGGTCGTTAATGCACTGTGGCGCGGTGGTGCGAAGGGCATCTCGATCATGGGGCTTCGCATCATCGAATCCAGTGCGGTCAAATGCGTAGGCAACGTCTTGCTGCTACAAGGACAGGTCTTTTCGCCCCCATATGAGATCTACGCGATAGGTGACCCGTCGTTCCTCGAGCAATCGCTTAACACTGATCCAGGTGTGGCCCGAATTAAAGAATCTGTCGAGCGCTATCGAATCGGGTTGGCAGTGCAGCGCCAACCCCTAATTGAATTACCTGCTTATGTGGGCCCGCTGGTGCAGAGGTTTGCAAAACCCCTTCAGTGAAGATCGCCGATACAAGGTCAAATCGAAAGAAATGACATGACCCGAATACTCGTAGTAGATAACTACGACAGTTTTGTCTTCAATCTTGTGCACTATCTACAACAACTTGGCGCTAAAGTTGTAGTTCGGCGTAACGATGATATTTCTTTGGTCGAACTAAGTGATTTTGACGGAATTCTCATTTCCCCTGGCCCAGGGGCACCGAAAGATGCCGGCATGTGTTTAGAAATCATTAAGTCCGCAGAGAGCCACAAAGTTCCCATTTTGGGTGTCTGTTTGGGGCATCAGGCAATAGCCGAGGCTTTTGGCGGCACGATTACTCAGGCGCCCGAGTTGATACATGGCCGAACTAGCAGCATCAACCATGATGGCGAAGGAGTCTTCGCCACGATTCCACAGGAATTCGCAGCGACGAGATACCACTCGCTTGCAATCAAAGATTCGTCAGAGCTACTAAATCTGCGGGTAAGTGCTCGCACATCTGACGGCACCATCATGGGCGTGCGTCATGACTCATTACCAATCGAGGGCGTTCAGTTTCACCCGGAAAGCATCTTGACCGAACACGGCCACCTGCTACTTGCCAATTGGTTGGCAGCTTGTGGTTTGCCGTCCGCCGTAGGAATTGCTAAGGGTTTGGCCCCGGCGCAGGGACAGGTTCAGGTATAGGTGTTGGTTGAGTCGGGTCTGGCACAGGTGTAGTTAGTGGAACAGCAACCGTCAAAGTAACCAGTGAGCCAGGTGCGACCTTTCTGCCCGCTCGTGGAGTTTGAGCTAACACAGTTCCTGGTGCAACAACGCCATCTTCTTGGGTGACCACATTGACGACGAAACCAGCGTTAATTAGATCGCTTCGAGCTTGAGCTTCTGTAAGGCCCACGAGTTCGGGCACCACTTTCGTCCCCTTAGAGACTTCGAGGTTGACGACACTTCCAAGTTGAACCTCTGTGCCAGCAGGCGGGTCTGTCGCAACCACCACACCAGAGGGTTGTTCGCTCTCGACTTCGGTCAAAGTGCCTAGTGATAACCCGAGGGCTCGTAACTCTTGTTGCGCATCTTCTGCACTCGTGAGGCCGACCAGGGGTGGCACCACGATTGTTTCGCGGCCGCCACTAATGACGACGTCAACCGATGCGCCACTTTGCAGGGTTACCCCGGCGGTTGGGTTTTGCGAAATGATTGTGTCTACCGGTCGTTCTGAGAACTGAATACTTTGCTGCCCGAGCACCAGACCCGATTCGCGCAGCAAGTCATTTGCGGCTGAAACCGTTAAGCCGTTTATGTCGGGCACCACGGTTGGGCTCGTGTCAGCAAATTGAAACAAAGATGAGACCAGCCAAATCGAAGCTGCGGCAACCATGATGCTTGCAGCACCAAGCAATACCCAAACAAGTGGGCGGCCTCTCTTTGGCGCACCAACTTGAGCGTTACTGCGCGAGTTTCTGACCATAGGTATGGGAGCAGTATCAACCTGAAGACGCGGCGAGGGTTGCAAATTAGAGGCGTTTCGAGCGGCCGCTCGAACGTCGCGCATGAAGTCTTCTGCTGTTTGGTAACGCAACGTTGCATCTTTATTTAGTGCCTTCATCACTACTAAATCCATAGCTGGTGGAATCTGATTCTCGATTTGCGATGGCGGAACCGGCGGCTCAGATACATGTTGATACGCAATAGAAACTGGTGAATCCCCGGTAAAGGGCGGTTTTGCCGTCAGAAGTTCGTAGAGCAAAACCCCCGTCGAATACAAGTCACTTCGAGCATCAACCAGACCGCCTCTGGCTTGTTCGGGCGAAATGTATTGGGCCGTACCCATGATTGTTTGACTCGATGTCATGGTGGCGCTGGTGTCGGCCAACGCTCTTGCAATACCAAAGTCCATGACTTTTATGTCACCTTGTCGGGTAATCATCACGTTGCCCGGCTTGATGTCGCGGTGAATGATTCCGTGTTTATGGCTATATGACAGAGCGTCTAACACACCAACGGTGATCTCAAGTGCGCGCTCGGGTATCAATCTTTTACCGCGTTTGAGCAAGTCACGCACAGTTGTTCCGTCCACGTATTCCATTACGAGGTATGGCAAAGCAACCCCGTCCGTTGAGTCGGGGCGAAGCTCTTCGCCCGTGTCATAGACAGCAACGATGGATGGGTGATTAAGCGATGCGGCGGCCTGCGCTTCTCTGCGAAATCTGGCTAAGAATGAGCTATCTCTTGCAAGATCTGCCCTGAGAATTTTGATTGCAACTTTGCGACCTAATCTCAAATCCGTGGCGCTGTAGACCTCGGCCATACCGCCACGTGCGATTAATTCGTCTATTTGGTAGCGCCCGGCAATCACCCAAGGTGTTTCAGTTTTTGTCATTCGTCACCAATCATGCCCTTAATCAAAAAGGTGAGCCTGCATCATCGCTCGCGCAATAGGTGCAGCTGTCGAGTTGCCCGTAGCGCGTGGATTTGACTCGTTAGCTTCCACCACAACCGCGACGGCGATGGTCGGATTGTTCGCGGGCGCAAAGCCAACGAACCAAGCATGGTTCGGAGCGCCCGGCGCAGTCTCGGCCGTTCCGGTTTTCCCAGCCACTTGAGTGCCCGAAATTGCTGCGTTAGTGCCCGTGCCAAAGGCCACAGTCTCGACCATCATCTGTTTAAGTTCCTCTGCAGTTTCGCGACTAATTGCTCTCTTACCTAAATTTGCAGACGAGCCAGACAGCCGGCGTAAGTCGGGCCCCAAAGTTTCTAAGACAAGGCTCGCATTGGGGACTAGCCCTCCGTTTGCGATGGCAGCGGCAATCAAACCCATTTGAACGACGGTTGCCTTAACTTCAAATTGTCCGATGGCAGTTAAGGCCGTTTGTGCATCATCTAGGACGGACGGGATGGTGCTTGCTACAACCGGCATCGGTAAAGACACAGAGTCGCCGAATCCAAACTTTCGAGCCTGTTCACGGACGCGCTCGTCACCAAGTTCGATACCAAGCCAGGCAAATGGAGTGTTACACGAATAGACCAAAGCCTGGCTAAGGGTGACAGATTGCTGTCCAAGGCATGATCGTTGGTCAGCATTTTTGAGTGTCTTCTCACTTAAAGGTAATGGAAACTCAGCACCACTAGGTATTTCGGAGCCAGCGTTAAATCTGCCTGACTCAAGTGCTGCTGCGGTTGTTACCAATTTGAATACTGAACCTGGCGGGTAAGTCTCGCTAGTTACTCGATTAAGAAGTGGTTTCTTAGGGTCGGCGAGGAGTTCATTGTGGTAAGCCCTTGCCTTGTCTGAATTTCGTTGCGCAATTTGATTGGGATCAAAACTCGGGGCGGAATAAAGAGCAAGAATCTGCCCAGTTTGCGGGTTCAGGGCTATTGCTGCCCCTGATTGACCTTGCATCCCTTGAGCTGCTGCAACTTGTACGTCGGGTTCTATTGATAGGACGACGACACCCGCGTTATCGCTTGTCCCTCGCAACAGGCCGATAAGCCTTGCAAGAATTAGGCGTTCATCTTCCCCAGAAAGAACCCCGTTTTCGTAACGCTCTACACCAGTTAGTCCATAGATCGCCGAGAGAAATCCGGTGACACTGGCATATAAGTCACCTTCTAGGTAATTGCGTTGCCATCTCGTCCTGGCTGTGTTGGGTACAGAAAGGGCAATTTGTTGGGCGTTTACCAAAATTGGTCCGCGGAAATTTGAAAAGACTTCTTGTGCCGCTCGCTGGTTTGTCGGGCTATTTCGATATTCATTGGCATTGAGTACTTGCACAACCGTTAATTGCATTATGACTATTGCGAAAAGAATTCCAAAAATGAAGGCGCTGCCCCTTATTCGCTTTTTCATGATTTTGATTGAGTCTTTTGGCCGAGCACCATGGTTGCGTCATCCATAACAGGGACGGCCGGCGACTTGCTGGAACTACTGTCGTTACTTAACTTCAGAAGCAGCCCCACAATCAACCAACAGGCCAGCATCGAGCTACCCCCGTAAGAGAGAAATGGTGTGGTTAGGCCAGTAAGCGGTAGTACCCGCGTCACCCCTGCTGCGACTAAGAACATTTGAATGACTAAAAGTGAGGTAAGAGAAAAAGCGATGAGCTGTTGTGCGGGCCCTGTGCAACTCAGTGCCACCTTCAGTGCCCGCCCTATCAAGACGGCAAAGATTCCAAGAATTGCTAGTAATCCTGCGTAACCTGCCTCTTCGCCGATTACTGAGAGGATGAAGTCAGAAGCAGCAAACGGAACTAGGTTTGGTGAACCGCTACCTAGACCTTCACCGAAGATTCCCCCGGCAGATAAGCCAAAAATTGACTGCAAAATTTGGTACCCAGCATCATCTGGTGAATCGAATGGTGATAGCCATGCTTCGAATCGTCGCGCTACGTGGCCAAAGAGATTTGCCGCTAACCAGCCACCAATAACAACGAGGCCTGCCGCTGCCGCGGTTAATGCGAATCGGGCTGTGGCGACCGTGGAAACGGCAACAAAGAGCAAGACCAACAGAAGTGCTGTCCCAAGATCTCGCTCGAAGATAAGAATGACAGCCACTAACAACAATGTTGCAAGCGCCGGCCCGAATTGGCGCATGGGCGGTACCAGAAATCCAAGTCGCCGCTGGGAAGAAAACTGGGCGAAGAGACCAAAGCGTGAAAGGTAGACGCCCAAGAAAAGAGCGAAGAAGACTTTGCCGAATTCACCGGGTTGGAACTGAATCTCACCTAAACGCACCCAAAGACGTGCACCGTTTATTTCAAGACCAAAGGGGAGCAAAGGCATCAATAGCAGAACCACGGCCGCCAACCCCAAGAACATTGGACGGCGGCTCACAGAACGCAGCGACAAGAAACGTACGATCAAGACGGCCCCAACACCGCCCAACAGGATCCAAAGCAGTTGTAGTAGTGCCATGGGCTGAGGTGCAGGCGTATTCAGTGCCGCAGCTAGCTCGAAGCGCTGCAAGTCAAGGCGTTGAAGAAACACCACACTGAGCCCCGATAAGGACAAAGCTGTTGCAGAGAGCAGCAAGTCAGCTTTAGGTGCAAAGAATCTGAGCAAGATGAAAATTCCGGTACAAACGAAAGTCCAAAGAAGTAAGACTTGCCAAGTTCTAGGCGCGAGACCCTCCCCGTATCTCAAGACAAGAGTGAGCAGCCCAATTGCGGTGAGTGCCCAACAAAAGAAAACGGCAATAAGTACTCGCAGAGATCTATTCGTATTCATCTTCTAGGTCGTCTAGTTACCGCTAGAGCGCAGGCGTAGCTGTTCTATCAATTCCCTTGCAGACTGGTTGCTTTCAACAGAAATACCCCCTACGACCTGTTGCCGTTCAAAAAGGGGCAACATCGATATTTCTAAGTCAGTAGTTTCTAATGGTCGATGTAGTTGCAAGAACGCAATATTTTGTGGAATACCCTGATAGATAGTTACTCGTCCTTCGTTGACCCCGACGAATATTTGGGTGCTTATTAGAGCTGCATAGACGCCAAGAACAGCAAACCCAAAGGTCAATAACGACGTGAGGATTATGGCTCTTACGGGCGCCCGACTAGCAGGGGTGAGTGGCGTTGACGGCGGGGCATTTTGTTCAGTAGCGCTAGGTGTTGGCATTTGATCGGTTGGAAATCGCAACTGTGACAAGTTGGCGCGATTACCAACTATGGCTGCTGCGCCTACGACTATCGGTTCGGCTTTTAGACCTGTGTCTTGTTGACGGACATCCCCCACAATGACAGTCACGTTGTCTGGCGCCCCGCGATCAAGGGCTAGATCGACCAAACTTGTGACAGCTGCTGCAGGTTCTAGGTTTGAAAGAGCGTGCTCTACTTCTTTATCTTTGACTACGGCATTTAGACCATCTGTGCAGACGAGAAATTTGTCACCCGCCATGACCTCTTTAACCTGAAAATCCCCGTCTGCGGGTGTTATTCCGTCGATAGCTTGTGTGAGTAATGCACGCTGAGGATGGCTCGCAGCTTCGGTTTCTGTCAGATCACCTTCGTCAATCAGTTTCTGTACGTAGGTGTGATCGGTTGTAAGCCGTTCAAATAAACCATCTCGAGCAAAATAGACACGAGAGTCGCCAATGTGAAAAATAAAAGCCATGCCATCGGGTCTCAGGCCAATCAAAGTCAAGGTCGTACCAAGCCCTGAACGCTCAGTATGACGCGTTGATTGCTCAAGTAGTCGTTTGGAAATCTCACCCGTTACTCTTGTTAGTCTGGCGTGTAACTTTTCAGAGTTCGAGTTGCTTAAGTCAAGCTCATTGACGAGTGCTATGGCTGTGCTACTGGCCAGTTCGCCGGCAGCATGGCCGCCTAGCCCGTCGGCCACCACTAAAAGGGTCTTCGAAGCCAAACCGGAGTCTTCATTTAGTTCACGGAGAACACCTACATCTGATCTAGCAGCGAAATTGAATTCAAGCAGGCTCATCGGACTTCAATCACGACTTCACCAATGCCGAAAAGCCAACCAACCTTCAGGGGCCGCGCAAGCGTGAGTCGTTCGCCCTTTAACCAAGTGCCATTGGTTGAAGAGAGGTCTTCTAGCCACCATGAGTCCTCACGGGCTCGAAGTCGAGCGTGGTGGTCTGAGACAAATTCCTCGTCCAATATCAAGGTGTTGTCATCGCTACGGCCAATGCTGACCAGATTTCCGCTTAGAGGTATTCGCAGGCCTTGTGAAGTACCAGTTCTAACTACCAACTCGCTCGGCTTGGATCTAAGGAACCAGCGCTTTAGCGCACTGCCCTTTACGGCAAGTGGCCAGCCACTTTCGCCACCGCTTGTGAAATCTTGGCCTCGAATTCCTTGCCAGAGCACGTAGAGCAAGAAGCCAAGAAATAGCCATAGCAACCCCACGAATCCGATTCGTAAGACGTTAAGTGCAAGCTCACTCACTTATGTCACTCTCTCGGTAGATGATCGTGGTGCTTCCGATCATCAATTTGTCACCGTCCTTTAGTTCACCACTCTTGACAGACTCGCCATTTAACAGGGTTCCATTTCTTGTTTCCAGATCTTCAAATGTTGCAGCCTCTGAATAAGAAATTCGAAGGTGTCTTCGCGAAACAGCAGGGTCATTTACGCGTAGATCAGCGTCTGCACCCCGTCCAATAACGACTATCGACATCTCTAACGGGTAAGAAGTGCCGTTGATTATTAGGTTCGGGGGGTTTTGTACTCGATAAGAAGGCAATGGCTCACTGGCTTTTACACCCGTGCTTCGATTAGCAGTTACTCGAAAAACACCTAGATCAAGGTTGGGGTCTTCGTCAATTTGAACGTGGATTTTGTCCAAAAGGGTCCACTCGTTTTGTTTTGCCGTGATGCCAGCGAAGTCGACGAGATTTATGCGTAAGGCTTCGATATGGGTCATTAATCGCTTTGCATCATGATTAGAGACTTCGATTAAGAAATCATTCGGGGCAACCACGGTGCCTCCAGCCAGAGTCAGTGCGTTTTCTTCCATCTCGCTTTGTAGGGCAGCAGCGATTTCAACAGGCTGTACCTCTGAAGGAAAAGCTTTTGCGAAGGCGCCTTGCACCAACGTGTTTACTTGATCTTCAAAGCGATCCAGTAGTGAAGAACTCACGTTTGTTTGCTCCTCAACCGTGTCTTAGGTACTTAATTGTGCGTGAGATGGTTGTGAACGCCTGGTAATGAACGCGAGGGGCAAAAATCGGCCTTCTGGCATATTGGGTCTTGCGCGCGAGTGGCGAAATTGGCAGACGCGCTGGATTCAGGTTCCAGTGCTCGCAAGAGCGTGGGGGTTCAAGTCCCCCCTCGCGCACCCTTTGGGCTAGAGAATGCCTTCAGAGAGGCTTTCGTTTATCAAGTTTCGCTGTAGGTGCATGCGAAGTGGGTCTACACGCAAGATTCCAGGCGGTGTGGCGAGTAGGGGTGGCATCTCTTCCATCAATTTTGCGAAGGCTGGTTTGGTTCGATGCTCATTCAAGCCTTCTTCGCCTAAGAACCATTCAAAAAGCCAGATGATGTTTTGATCGTCTGGGTCAAGTGAGACAACGAAACCTTCGGTGCCTGGCTCTTGATTTAATTGATCTGCGTAACGATTCAGGCAGTCAAGCAGGGGTAGGCGCATTCCAGACTTGGATTCAAGGCGGACGACTAGCCCTAGGCGCCCAGGCAGCAGAGCATCAACTGGTTGGTTTACTGCTTTAGACGGCATGTTCAATTCTCTCTCGAATTGACAGCGCTAGCAGGGTTTGGCTCGACTATTTGACGTCAGAAAGAAGTTGGCGCGCCATTACTATGCGTTGAATCTGATTTGTTCCCTCGTAAATCTGGGTTATTTTCGCATCACGCATGAAGCGCTCGACTGGAAAGTCAGAGACGAAGCCGTAGCCACCCAAAACCTGCACAGCATCGGTAGTGACTTGCATGGCGATGTCCCCGGCAAAGCATTTGCTGGCAGCCGAGAAAAACGTCAAATCGCTGTCATTTCTGGTTGATTTGGCCGCTGCTGCGTAGGTGAGTTGTCTGGCAGCTTCAAGCTGCATAGCCATGTCAGCCAACATGAATTGAATTCCTTGAAACTCAGCGATTCTCTTGCCGAATTGTGATCTTTCTTTGGCATAAGCGGTCGCGTAGTCAAGGGCACCTTGTGCGATTCCTAATGCTTGGGCCGCGATGGTTATTCGCGTGTGATCGAGGGTATGCATCGCTAATTGGAATCCCTGATCTAGTTCTCCAAGAAGCCGATCGCTACCAACTCGCACGTTATCGAAATACACCTCGCGAGTTGGTGAACCTTTGATGCCTAGCTTGTGTTCGGGTGCGCCGAATGAAACCCCGACATCGCTTTGATCGATTAAGAATGCGCTTATCCCTTTTGCACGAGCACCTGGGGTAGTGACAGCAAGTACCGTGTAGTAGTCGCTGACACCGGCGTTCGTAATCCATTTTTTTGAACCGTTGATGATCCATGAATCTCCGTCAGCTACTGCCTTTGTTGACATTGAGGCCGCATCAGAGCCCGCATCGGTTTCAGAGAGGCAATACGAGAACATCACGTCACCTCGCGCAAGCGGTGCTAGCCACTTTTGTTTTTGTTCTTCAGTTCCGCCCAGCACGACCGGCAACGAACCAAGTTTGTTCACCGCTGGTATTAGCGCACTCGATGCGCACACCCTTGCTACTTCTTCGATTATGAGTACTACGGCTAAGGCATCTGCGCCCTGGCCTTCATATTCTTCTGGTACGTGTGCTGCGTGCATACCTGCTTGCGTTAGTGCTTTACGAGCCTCTTCAGGGAACCGAGCGTCTGCGTCAACTTCTTTGGCAAATGGTGCGATTTCTGCTTCTGCAAGTGCGCGAACTGATTCACGCAAATCCACGTACTCATCGGGCAAAGCAAACAACGTGTCACTCATGAGTACCTCGCCTGATCATGTAGACGTTCGGGATTTCGCTTCAGTCGCCTTACTGTAAATCAAGTCTGCCATCAACCGAGGGGCCTTTCTGGGGTCGCTTCTAATCTCATTAAGTAGTAAGTCCCAAGCGAAAGTAGCTCCAAGAGTTGATTCGCCGTTCACCCCCTCTATCAGGCGATCCCACTTACGGCGTTGCTTTTCTAGATCAGGTATTTGTTTGCAATGCATATGCAAATTGGCCAATGTCACCCAGGCGCTGTCATTAAGTCGTACCTGAATTTGGGGCAGCCCAGTCGCTGCATCCGTTGTGACGCGCCATTCGAGCGCTCGCACATTTAGCCATGAACTCTCGTGCCTGTGACCCGGTCTTCGTTGAAATTGCTGGTTGTGCGGGTCTTGGCCGCCGATAAGTTGGCCTAGAGCCGCTGCATCGAATATCGCCGAAAATCGAGGTGATTCTTTCCACTGCCAATCGGCTGGCACGAATTCTTTTTGTTCAGAAGGAAGCGCAGGTGGTGGTTCAATCGCCCAGTCTGCATTAGGCATGGTAGGTAATGGCGTAAAAAGTGATGGTCGGTTTGCTGCTGCCGCTGCCCAGACATCCATATCAAGAAGTCGTGGATATTTTTGACTAGCTGATAGTAATTCTTGGCAGAGATCATTGAACGCCATTTTGTTTTTTGCGTGAACGACTACCGGTATTGCACGACCGCGTGATTCAAATGGAACAGCAATACCAACGTTTGCTGATTGCATTTCCCGCAATACTTGAGGAGTAATTAATGATAAACAATCATTTTCGACATGCAGCCAGTCATCATCGCCAAGTTGATCGCTCAGTTGAGCCAGGTAGAAGTGCCTAGACAACACCCTGAGCCAAAAACCGTCTCGAAATTCCCCAGGGACTTTTGAGACTTTTTGTAATTCTTCTAATTGATCAGATGCCCCGAGATCTTGAATTGTTACGGTCGTGATGCCTGTGTGAGTAAAGTGTGAGTAATCGTCTGTAATTAGGTAGATCGGTAAGCCAGGCAAGTATGTTTGCAGGTGGCTAATGACCGATTTCAATGTCTTCGCTTTGCGCCGACCGGTTTGGACAAGTGCGATAGACGTCACGGTAAGTGAGGGTAATCATTTCTGAAGCAGCAGTGTTGGTTACTGCATTCAATCGACCGGAAGAAACACGAAATCTGCTTCAAAGTTTGTGCGGGGTGGTGTCGGCGCCTGTGTATGTAGCCATAGATGGTCCGCGCCTTGGGAACGTTCAAGATAGTGAGCTGGTCAGGCA
>Ga0194118_10002928_pt1 | contig 20694 bp, 21 predicted proteins | sample TA2MahsurfametaG_2_FD_148662 | JGI IMG/M metagenome (GOLD analysis project Ga0194118, IMG submission 148662) | Freshwater microbial communities from Lake Tanganyika, Tanzania - TA2015013 Mahale N5 surface | ecosystem: Environmental > Aquatic > Freshwater > Lake | place: Tanzania: Lake...
TGAGTATTTAGCGATAACCCCAGTCGAGCCGGCTTTTAAGTACTTCTTCGCTGACGGAACCGACGTAACTGTGCCAGGTGCTGACCCCACGTCAGTTGCCAGTGCATTCGGAAAAGTACTTGGCAATCAGGCTCAAGATGACTGGCTGACACTAACGAGTCGCGGAGGCAAAATCTGGAACTTAACCCGCAAGCCCGTGCTGCAGTCACCAATAGATTCTTATCGAGACTTACTAAAGCTCGCTACATCGGCAAAAGCCATCAAGACGATCGCACCCTGGCAAACGCTAAGTGGCGCGATTACAGCAAACATTCACGACAAGCGTCTAAAACAAGTAGCCACTCGCTACGCCACATATTCAGGTTCTGACCCGAAACAAGCACCTGCAGCCTTACTCGCTACCCCTTACGTCGAAGAGGCATTCGGCGTCTGGCACGTATCTGGTGGCGTTTGGAAGCTCGCAGATGCGCTCTACGCCCGCTGCCAAGAACTAGGGGTGAGGTTTCATTTCGGCAGCCGTATCAGTGAAATATCAACGCGATCTGGGTTGGCCACCGGAATTTCTTTAGGTGATGGCACGACGCACAAGGCCGATGTAATCGTCTCAAACGCCGACGCCCGTGTTACTTATGACCTGATTCCAAATGAGGCAATCGCTAAGCGCGAAGGGGCGAAACTACAAAAACTCACGCAGAGCTTCTCTGGCTTTTCGATGAGTCTGGCGTTACGAGGGCGCACACCCGAGCTCGCTCACCACAATGTTTTATTCCCTAAGAACTATGACGATGAATTCAAACAACTGTTTGAGCCCAATGGCCGACCGGTCAGCGAACCGGCTATTTACGTTTGCTCGCCGGATGACCCGAGCATGCGCCCAGGTGAAGACTTCGAATCTTGGTTCGTTCTAGTAAATGCACCTTTACACCAACCAGAAGTCGAGGGCGGTGTCAATTGGCTAGAAGCAGGCTTAGCCGAGAGCTATGCCAAAACTATTGTTGAACAACTTGCAAGCCGTGGGCTTGATGTGCGCGAAAGGATCATTTGGCAAGAAATCACTACCCCGGCCGACCTACAAGCACAGACCGGCGCACCTGGCGGGTCAATTTATGGGGCGGCTAATCACGGGCCTAAGGCCACCTTCTTGCGAGCCAGTAACAAGTCACCCATTAAGAACCTGTATCTGGTCGGGGGAAGTGCCCACCCAGGTGGCGGGGTGCCGCTGGTGTTGTTTTCAGCGGCCATCACGGCCAACCTGGTAGCACCTGGCGCGTTCGTAACCAGATAGCGCTTAGGCGCTGTTAGCGTTACTGGCAATGGCAAAAGCGAACACCAAGACCGGCAAGGCGAAGACCTCGAACATAACGATTTCGAGCCTGCGCAAATGGAACATAGTCGCCGGCGTTGCTCACTTGATTCAGATGATCTTGATTCTGGTGCTTGCTAACGCTTTTGCGCTGCCAGTCACCGCCACCTACGTAGCCGGGCCGCCGGGTACACCCCCTTCTGCACCTGTCACGCTGTTTGAAATTCGAACGGCTTATGCGATCGCAATTTTCTTCGGCCTCTCGGCCCTTTTTCACTTTATCGTCGCATGCCCGCCATTTAATGCACGCTACGACCGCGGCTTAACTCAGGGCCACAACTACTTCAGGTGGGTTGAGTACTCACTTAGCTCTTCGGTAATGATCGTCTTGATTGCACAGCTTTTGGGCATCTTCGATGTGGGTGCCCTGGTAGCAATCTTTGGTGTAAACGCGTCCATGATCTTGTTTGGCTGGTTGCAAGAGCGCTTCACCAAACCGGGTGAGACGTTGATCGCTTTCTGGTTTGGCTGCATCGCAGGGTTAGTGCCGTGGCTTATCTTCTTGATCTTCATCATCGCGCCGAAGTCGCCCAACCCGGTAGAAATTCCAGGTTTCGTCTGGGGCATCGTGATTTCGCTGTTTCTTCTGTTTAACTCCTTCGCGATCGTGCAGTACTTGCAATACAAGCCGGTGGGCAAATGGAGCAATTACTTACGTGGTGAGCGTGCCTACATTATTTTGAGTTTGACGGCGAAATCAGCTCTTGCCTGGCAGATCTTTGCCGGCACGTTGGTGCCCGCCACCTAACGGCGTTTAAGAACCTGGGCGGCGCCTAAGAGCGCTACCAACACCCAGCCAACAGCGGCCGCACTCACCCACCAGGTAGCCCAGCCAAAAAAAACTGCAGCCGCAATCAAAAACATCACCGTTATCACAATGCGCACTGGCCTTTCGCCCACCGTGACCGGCAATAAGGCCCTTTTGCTCCGTTGCCAGCGCAAGAATTCATAGCCCCAAGTGACAAGCAACGCAGCAATGGCAAGCCAAGCAGGGCACCCAAATAGTGCCAACATGATCACCCACGCAACTTCGGTTAGACGATCAGCTGCTCTGTCTAGTTTTGAGCCAAAAGTGCTCACACGATCACGCAAAATCGCAACAGCGCCGTCTAGTCCATCAAAATACGAAGAAGCAAAAACCAAAAATGCGCAGACCAATAGACCAGACTTGCTCAACCCGAAACTTGACACCCAAATTGTGAGCCCCGCAAAAATCAGCCCGACAAAAGTCAGAAATGAAGGTGCAACCTTTAGTTTGGCTAAGACTTTGGCCGGCGTCACTATGGCCTTGAGCCAGCCTTTAACCCAAATATTTCGGTCGACTGCTACCCCAGAATGGTGGGCCTGCCAACGTTCATCGAAGTTCATTACCTAGATTCAAGAGCTTGGTAGACCTCTCGAGCAGAAGTCGACCTATTCAAGGTGTAAAAATGCAAAGCAGGTGCCGCGACCGCCAACAATTCATCGCAAAACTCCGTTGCTACCTCAACACCTAAGCGCTGCACTGCCATATCGTCGCTCGCGATCGCTTCAAAGCGAGTTGCCAAATCAGCCGGAAAGTCTGCACCAGAAAGCTCAGCGAATCTTTTGATCTGACTTACGTTTGTAATGGGCATGACCCCGGGAATGATCGGCATCGTTACCCCGGCTTTGCTTGCGAGGTCAACCATTCGCACATAGTCACTAACGTGAAAGAAAATCTGAGTGATTGCAAAACTTGCACCGGCAAGCTGCTTGTCGAGTAAGACATTGATGTCTTGCTCAAAGTCACGAGACTCTGGGTGGCCCTCGGGAAATGCCGCCACGCCAACCTCAAAATCGCCCAGGCTCCGAACCAAGTCAACGAGTTCAACCGCGTGCGTTAAGCCATCGGGGTGCGGGCGCCATTGACGATTGCCTGAACTCGACTGGTCAAGCTCCGTGGGTGGGTCACCACGCAGCGCCAGGATCTTTTTCACCCCTGCAGCTGCGTAGTCACCAATTACCGAACGCAATTCGTCGACACTCGAACCAACACAAGTCAAGTGCCCCATCGGCTTTAGCGTCGTCTCGGTCGCAATTCGTTCAGTCAACCGAACAGTTCGATCGCGTGCTGAGCCCCCCGCGCCGTATGTGACCGAGACGAACTGCGGTGCCAAGCCCTCGAGTGCTCGAATCGCGTTCCATAGCGTGTTCTCACCCTCGTCCGACTTGGGCGGAAAGAACTCAAAAGAGACTGCGATCTTTCTAGGCATTGACGCAGATTAACGATGCGAGATAAAGAACGTGTATTGCGCGCGTAGGCTTTAGCCAATGACGGCAGGCGTGCACTTTGAACATCTGCCCACCGCGGCGATACCCATAGCGTCGCCTTTAGACGCCAATGATCTGCGCACTCGAGTTCAGCACTGCATTGATGACTTCTTGAATCGGCAGTCGAACTTGCTTCTATATGTAAGCCCCGATACCGAGCCACTGCTTGAGTCAATTACCGAACTGCTATCTGGCGGCAAGCGCTTAAGGCCAGCCTTCTGCTACTGGGGCTGGCGAGCAGCGGGTGGGCCCGATAACCCAGAGATCATTCGTGCTGCCTCTTCACTAGAAATGTTGCAGGGGTGCGCCCTAGTTCATGACGACGTGATGGACGACTCGGCTACTCGCCGTGGGCGACCTGCCGCGCACCGCAAATTCGCAAACTTGCACGAAGAAAACTCGTGGCTAGGCCCGGCAAATCGATTCGGCGTCGGGGCCGCGATTCTTATTGGTGACCTGCTCTTGAGTTGGACGGACGAAATGCTTCTAACCTCTGGCCTAAGCGATGAGGCAATCAAGCGCGGCAAGAAGGTGCTAGATCTGATGCGAACCGAATTGATGGCCGGTCAATACCTTGATCTACTGATACAGGCCAATCGCGACGGTTCGGTCGAGAAGGCTAAACACGTCATCAAATACAAGTCAGCCAAGTACACGATCGAGCGGCCCCTACAAATGGGTGCGCGCTTAGCCGGTGCTGATGATCACACCATTGAAGCACTGTCTGACTACGGCCTACCACTTGGTGAGGCATTCCAGTTGCGAGACGATGTCTTGGGTGTATTTGGCAACCCAAAAATCACGGGCAAGCCGGCCGGGGACGATTTGCGAGAGGGCAAACGCACTGTGTTAATTGAGCTGGCCGTATCTAGAGCGCACCCGACCCAACTAAAGGCACTAGAAACCCTCTTAGGTGATGAGAATCTCAGTCAAGACGGCGTGGCTGAATTACGTGAGATTTTGGTAGAAACCGGCGCACTTGCCGATGTTGAGAACATGATTGAGACTTCGACCCAGCAGGCCATCACTAACTTGGAGAGCGCGAATTTGAACCAGCAGGCGACATTGATATTGACTGATCTCGCTCGAGCAGCAACCGCAAGGGTCGAATAACGGTGACGTCTGCCACCAAGATTCTTTCGAGCCTTCCCGCTTTTTCAGGCGGTGACGTCAGTGGGCCCACCGAGAACGTAGTAATCGTTGGCGCCGGGCTCGCTGGTCTTTCTGCCGCTTTGCGGCTTACTGGTGCTGGCCGAAATGTCACGGTAATCGAAAGAGAAGGCGTGCCCGGCGGTCGCAACGGGCTTTTAGTCAAAGATGGTTACCAATTCGACACAGGCCCATCGGTCTTGACTATGCCGGACTTGATTGCAGACGCACTCGATTGCGTTGGTGAAGAACTAAATGACTGGCTAGAACTAACCCCCGTCCAACCTCTTTATCGCGCCTTTTATCACGACGGCAGTCAGCTCGATGTGCACGCTAACCCGGCTGAGATGGCTGAAGAGATCGCGCAGGTGATAGGCCCGAGCGAGGCGGCCGGTTACTTGCGATACGTCGATTTCGTCTCTGAGCTTTACCGCTTAGAGATGACAGATTTCATCGACAAGAACATCAATACGCCATTTGATTTGCTTACCCCTAATCTCGCCAAGCTGGTAGCAATCGGTGGGTTTCGAAGGTTGGCGCCGAAAGTTCGTGAGTTCTTAAAGGACTTTCGAACCGAGCGAATCTTTTCTTTTCAAGCAATGTATGCGGGTCTTTCGCCGTATCAAGCCCTTGCGATTTATGCAGTCATCGCCTACATGGATTCAGTGGCTGGTGTGTTCTTCCCCAAGGGGGGTATGCACGCCGTGCCGCGTGCGCTCGCTGGCGCTGCCGAAAAGCACGGGGCTGTTTTTCGTTACAACACCACCGCGACCAAGATCGAAGTCTCGGGTGATCGAGCCACAGCGGTAATAACAAGTGACGGCGACCGGATCCCGGCCGACGTCGTGGTGCTAAACCCAGACTTACCTGTGGCCTACCGCGACTTACTTGGGGTCAACCCTTGGCAGGTTTCAAGATTGTCGTATTCGCCGTCGTGTACGGTGCTGCTTACTGGCTCTAAGAAGAGTTATTCCAAGATCGCGCACCACAACATTCACTTCGGGCGCTCTTGGCGCGGTGTGTTCGATGACTTGATTGAGAAGAAGCAGCTGATGACTGACCCGAGTTTGTTAGTCACCAACCCGACACACTCTGACCCAACTTTGGCTCCCGATGGCAAGCAGATCTATTACGTGTTGTTCCCAACGCCAAACCTCGACGCAAACATTGACTGGGCTACGCAGGGCCCTAGATACCGTGACGAGATGGTACGTGTTTTAGAAGAGCGGGGCTACCGAGATTTCGGCGAGTCGATCGAAGTCGAAAACTTAACCACGCCTGCTGATTGGCAAGCCAGAGGTATGGAACGAGGCGCACCTTTCGCAGCTGCACATACTTTCTTTCAGACGGGGCCTTTCAGGCCGTCTAATAGATGGGGTGAAAACGTCGTTTTCGCTGGCTCGGGCACACAACCCGGTGTGGGTGTGCCGATGGTTTTGATCTCCGGGCGACTGGCTGCAGAACGCATCACCGGTAAAGACAGAAGTTATCGCTCTCGCGCCCTGCGATAGATGAGTGCACACGACGAACTTGATCAGGCGGGCATAACCGACCCACAGACTCGCGAGTCGTATCTTCGTTGCCGCGAACTAAACGCCGCTTATGGCAAGACCTACTACCTGGCAACTTTGTTATTGCCAGCGGGCAAGCGCCCCTACGTTCATGCGCTCTATGGTTTCGCGCGATATGCCGACGAAATAGTCGACGACCTAGCGAGCACGCTCACCGAACAAGAGAAAGCTGCCTGGCTTGGTGAATGGGGTGAGAAGTTTCTAGTCGATGTCGAGCGCGGCGACTCTGACGATCTCGTTTGTAGAGCAGTGGTTGACACTGTTCAGCGTTGGCAAATCCCCCTAGAGCACTTCAGGGCCTTCTTGCACGCGATGGCCATGGATCTAACTGTCACCGAATACGAAACCTATGACGATCTCTACGAATATGTTTATGGCTCAGCCGCAGTTATTGGCTTGCAAATGGTGCCGATTCTTGAGCCCAGCGAAGAACTTGCCTACGAATACGCCAAAGACTTAGGCGTTTCTTTTCAATTAGCAAATTTCATTCGCGACGTGGGCGAAGACCTCGATCGAGGACGGGTGTACCTGCCCATGAATGAATTCGCGCAATTTGGTGTGACTCGTGGTGATCTCGAAAAGCGCGTGCTTACCCCACAAATTCGAGCTGCCCTGGAATATCAAGTGGCGCGCGTACGCAATCTAGAAGAGCGCAGCAAGGCCGGTATCGCGATGCTGCACCCGTCCAGTAGGCCGTGCATCGAAGCAGCCCGTGAGCTTTACTGCGGCATCGTCGGTGCAGTAGAAGAAATTGATTACCAAGTCTTTACCAGGCGAGCGCGGGTGGGGCTTCCTCGTCGAGTCGCAGTAGCAGGGCCCGCGTGGTTTCGCGCCGTGAAAGCCCGTCGCAAGTTCGGCCCGGGCCACGTACAAGGGCTGCACCAGGCGGCTTAGCGCGCAAACAATTGTCTGCGCAAAGAAGTTATTTGGTGGTGCCGAACCAACCACCTTTGGGCCACCACTTAGGCGGTGGGCCCGAATAGGGCAAGCGGTCAAGGCCTCGGCGGCCGAGCCAAACCCAGACCGAGAGAACCAACAAGATCATCGGGAACCCAAAGAGCAGGTCTTCAATCGGTGCAAAAAATAGGCGCCCATCACCAATTAGAGGCGGGGTTGTTTCAGGGTAATCGCCACCGATGATCGCGTCACCGCTGTATCGCACGATCATAGAGCCAGTTAGCACGCCGTTGGTTATGAATTGAAAGAAGACGATGATCGCGTATGACATCCAAAAAAGTTTGCGCTTAACCAGTGCTGTTCTTAAGACGAACAAGTCCACCAATACCGCGACTATTACAGCCATAAGGCCAATCTGGGTGTAAGTCACGACTTCGCTTTACCTTCATCACCGGCAGACCAGCCCTTAATCGAGCGCACCGCTTCGAAGGTCAATAACGAAGCAATAGGCACCGTGATGAAAAACAGCAATTCCTCAATAGGCAAAATGCCAATGGTCAAGCCCGTGACGCGGTCTTCGTCAAAGAACCAATGACCGCGATCGATTGCGTAGAAGTCCCAGATTAAGAACAAGACCAACATGGGTATCAGACTTATGACCAACCTCAGGGGCTTGCTATAAACACGTGCCTTAAGAACAAGCTGCAGCGGCAACGTCACAACTAACACGAAGACGAGAACACCGATGTAGGCAAAGGGTTCAAGTACCGCTAAATCAAGCGACAGGGGCACCCTCGTGTGCAAGGAGCTCTTTCTTCATCTTCAAGCCGTAGGCATATTTGCCGATGTCCCCACCTGAGCGAGTAACACGGTGACAAGGCACGAACGGTGCTACCAGATTGTTTGAACAAGCACTTGCCGCCGCTCGAACGGCCTTGGGGCGCCCAGCAAGGCGCGCGACCTCTTGATACGAGTGCGAATCACCAGGTTTTATCTTTCGAAGAGTCGTCCAAACTTCTTGTCGAAATTCAGGCCCAGGTTGTTTGACCTTGATTGCACGCAGGGCCTGGTACTTGCCTTTCACCCATTGATCAATAGCCGAGCGAATTTTCGGCGATGACTTCTTAACAGGCCTAGATGCGCTGGCAAGCATCTGGGCAAATTTGGGATCTCGCTTAGCGGTGGCCAACCAGCGACGGTAAAGCGAGCCCACCGATGTAAACCCAGCTGCGGTCACGACCGGGGCCGCAGCACTACCCGTCCAAAGCACGGCGATATCGCCCCATGGGGTCTTACAGACATCTGAATAGATCACTTCAATGTCTCGGCAATCATGAACGCGAGTTCGAGTGCTTGCACCCGATTAAGTCTCGGGTCACAAGCAGTTTCATATTTTGAATCGAGTTCACTCTCGGCCACCCCGCCTGTTCCGCCAACGCACTCTGTCACGTGATCACCTGTTAGTTCGATGTGTAAACCACCGGGGTGCGTGCCTAATTCGCGATGCACGGCAAAGAAGCCTGCGACCTCGTCCAAAATGTCTGAAAAATGCCGCGTCTTATGCCCGGTACTGGCCTCACGAGTGTTTCCGTGCATGGGGTCACAAACCCAGACCACCGGGTGACCACTCGCTTCGACTTTCTCGACTAATGGCGGTAGCAAATCACGCACGGCACCTGCCCCCATGCGCGTAATCAAAGTTAATCGCCCGGGCTGGCGCTCTGGGTCGAGGAATTGCACGAGCGAGACAACGTCGTCAGGGTTTGCTCGAGGGCCCACTTTCACCCCAATTGGGTTTCTAATGCTTCGAGCAAATTGCAGGTGCGCACCTTCTAAGTCACGAGTTCTCTCACCGACCCATAAGAAATGAGCTGACAAGTCATAGGACTTACCCGTACGCCAATCAACTCGGGTCAGGGCCGACTCATAATCAAGCAACAGGGCTTCGTGTGCCGTGAAGAACTCGACGCTTCGTAACTCAGCCGGGTCAGCACCACACGCGTTGATGAAGGCCAAAGCGCGATCAATGTCCGCGGCCAGCTGGTCATATTTGGCACCGGCAGCACTACTTGCCACGAAATCGCGATTCCACGAATGCACCATTCGAAGGTCAGAACTGCCATCTTGAGTAAACGAACGAATCAGATTCAGTGTCGCACTTGAGGCGCGATATGCCTCGAGCATGCGTCGCGGGTCTGGGGTTCTAGCGGCCCGCGTGCGTTCAATGCCGTTGATTGCATCACCGCGGTAGGTAAGTAGTTCTTGACCGTCGATTACCTCAGTCTCAGCACTTCTTGGTTTGAAGTACTGGCCGGCAATGCGCCCCATCTTTACTACCGGCAGGGTCGCCGCGTAAGTAAGCACGACTGCCATCTGCAACACGGTGTTAAGGCGCGCCCGAATTGACCATGGGGTGTTCTCTGCGAAAGTCTCAGCGCAGTCACCGCCAGTTAATACAAAGGCTTCACCACGGCTCACGTCTGCCAGACGAGAGGTAAGCAAGTCACACTCGTCGGGGAATACCAGTGGCGGTAGCTGTGAAAGTTCGCGAACGACTCGATCGCGTTCGTTCAAGTCTGGCCAGATTGGCTGGTACACGTTGTTAGCCAAAGAGAGACTTCGCTTCATCGTAGCGCGCGGCAGGTACGGTCTTTAATTCACCAGTTGCGGTGCTAAGTGGAACGCGAGCGATTTGGGTGCCGTGAAGTGCAAGCATCTGCCCCCAGGCTTTTTCTCCGACGGCGTCAGCGGCGTTTAACCCAAGTCGCGCACCGAGAACTCGATCGAACGCTGTCGGGCTACCCCCGCGCTGTAAGTGACCAAGAATCATCGACCTGGTCTCATAGCCGGTCTCTTTCTCAATCTGCGCGCAGAGTCTGTCGGCTAACCCGCTTAGCTTCACGTGACCAAACGCATCAACGCTGTCGTCTTTAGTTACTAGGTCACCCTCGGGGCTGTGTGCACCTTCGGCTGCCACGACTATGGCGTAGCCGTCTCTGGCATAACGCGACTTGACCCAAGATGCGACCTGCGAAACGTGATACTCCTGCTCAGGTATCAGCGTGCACGCAGCGTCTGAGGCCATTCCGGTGTGCAGAGCGATCCAACCAGCATGGCGCCCCATTACCTCAACGACGAGTACTCGATGGTGCGACCGTGCGGTGGTGTGTAAACGATCAACGGCTTCGGTAGCGATGCTTACCGCCGTGTCAAAGCCAAATGTGTAGTCGGTGCCAGATAAATCGTTGTCAATCGTCTTAGGTACTCCAATCACCTGAAACCCGTGCTCGTGGAGTTTCGTCGCCACGCCTAATGTGTCTTCGCCGCCAATTGCAACTAGCGCATCAACTTGGGCGGCTTTCAGATTTTTTTCAATGCGGGCGACCCCGTCCTCGATCTTCATCGGGTTCGTGCGTGACGAACCCAAAATGGTGCCGCCCTCACCGACGATGTTGGCAACGGCCTCAAGGTTCAAGGGCGTGGTGTGGCCTTCAAGCGGGCCCTTCCAACCGTCCTTAAAGCCGACGAATTCGAATCCGTGTTCGCGAATGCCGCGTGTGACGAGACCTGCGATTACCGCATTTAGCCCGGGGGCATCACCGCCGCCGGTTAAGACCCCGATTCGCATGATGCTTGATTTTACGCGTCAATTAACCTCGTCAGCGTGGCGGTGCTCTCAATTGATGCTGGCACTACTGGTGTCACGGCGCTATTAATTGACGAGCAATCCAATGTTCTCTCTCGCGGTTATCAAGAGTTTCCGCAGCACTTTCCGCAAGCCGGCTGGGTCGAGCACGACCTAGACGAAATCTGGTCGGCCACATGTGCAGCCACCTCGCAGGTGCTCTCGGCCACCCCTGACAAATCGCGAATCCGTGCTGTCGGGGTGACTAACCAGCGAGAAACCCTGGCAATTTGGTCGCGCAAAACTGGTACTTCGCCCCGTCGAGCGATTGTCTGGCAAGACCGCCGCACCGCGGATATTTGCCAACGACTCTCGAATCTTGGCTTAGATGAAAAGATCGCTAAGTCAACGGGTCTTCGACTTGACCCTTATTTCACCGGCAGCAAAGCCCTTTGGTTAGCCGAAAACGAACCCGCAACCTGGGGTGAGCTAGCCAGCGCATACAACCAACACTCCGACGTCGTAATAGGGACCATCGATTCTTACCTGATATCTCGAATGAGCGCTGGTCAGGCACATGTCACCGACGCAACCAACGCTTCGCGAACGCTGTTATTCGATCTGAAGTCAGGTAGATGGAGCGATGAGTTACTAGAAATCTTTCAAGTACCGCGTGCTGCGTTGCCTGAGATCGTGCCCTCATTCGGCAAATGTGGGCAGACTGACTCAAATGCATTCCTAGGTTTGTCACTGCCGATTGCCGGCATTGCGGGTGACCAGCAGGCGGCACTGGTTGGGCAAGCAGGGCTCAACGCCGGTGATTCGAAATGCACTTATGGCACAGGGTCATTCATTTTGACTAACACCGGCAAAGAGATCGTCTACTCAAATGCTGGGCTGCTCACCACGGTCGCCCTCGGGTTACCCAACAGCTCACTTACCTACGCGCTAGAAGGTGCGGTCTTTGTTACCGGAAGTGCCGTGCAGTGGTTACGAGACGGTCTTGGCTTGATCAACAAAGCATCAGACATCGAAAAGCTCGCAGCCGAAGTCAGCTCGTCTGACGGGGTTGTTTTCGTACCGGCCCTTACTGGTCTGGGCGCACCGCATTGGGACGCCTACGCACGCGGCACCATCGTCGGTATCACCCGTGGCACTACCAAGTCGCACTTGGCGTTGGCGACGCTTGAAGCAATCGCTTTTCAAGTGCGCGACGTCGTCGACTTGATGGCTAATGAGGCACATGCGGCTTCGCCACCAAAAACTTCACCATCAAGAACCTCACCAAAAGAACCACCACTAAAGGTGGACGGGGGCGCTGCCGCTAACGATCTATTGATGCAAATACAAGCCGACATCTTGCAGCGAGACGTCATTCGTAGTGCGGTTCTCGAGAGCACTGGCATGGGTGCTGCCTATTTGGCCGGGCTAGGTGTGGGCGTTTGGCAAGACTTCTCACAGGTTAAAGAGGCGTGGAAGTCCAGCGGAACGTTCGCGCCAATCGTAAACCGCGAAGATGACTATCGATTCTGGCTTGAAGCCGTCAACCGCTCAAAGAATTGGGCCCGCCAGAATTAATGCTTGAACTTAAGAGAGGGCGCCTTCGAATTCACCGATGGCAAGACCAAATTCGTCGTCTAAGTCATCGCTTTCTTGCTTCAAACGTTTCTTGACATCTGCGGCGTAAACATCTACGTACTCTTGCGATCCCAGTTTCATTAACTCGTACATGATCTCGTCGGTTACCGCACGCAACACCAACGGATCATTTTCTAAACCCTCGTAGCGACTGAAATCCAGTGGTTTACCAATAATCGAGCCCACATCACCGATTTTTGGAATGACTCGACCCTCGGGCTGCACATCGAATGTGCCAACCATCGCTACCGGAATCACCGGCGCTTTAGAAATCAACGCAAGCCTGGCCACACCGGTTTTGCCGCGGTAGAGCTTGCCGTCAGGTGACCTCGTCCCTTCTGGGTAAATGCCAAGCAACTGACCTTTGTCCAAGACCGAAAGACCGGCCTTAAGGGCCGCTTGACTTGCAGACCCACCGGTTCGATCGATGGGCACTTGTCCAACGCCCGAAAAAAATGCCCTTGAAAGAGCACCCTTGAAGCCGCGCCCAGTGAAGTAATCAGATTTTGCCAAGTATGTGATGCGGCGCTTTAGTACAACGCCCAAGAAAAAGCTGTCTGAAAAAGAAACGTGATTTGAAGCCATGATTGCAGGGCCAGTAAGTGGCACGTTCTCGATGCCTTGCGCCCAAGGGCTATAGAACAACCTCAAGAGCGGGCCTATGCCAAAGAGCTTTAGCAACCAATAGAGCATGAGTAAACGCTACGAGGGGGCTTAGTTAGCGGTCGTCTTCGGTGATGACGGCACCGTGTAAGCCGCGTCTTTTGCGCTCGACGCGGGTTTTGACTCTGCGAGCGAGATCTTGCGCGCTCACTCGCACATGAACCCCTAGGGCGCCATCACCTACCCGAAGTTTGCGAGGTAAGTCCGGGTCAGCCCCGGCCCACGCACGCCTTGCGATATCTGCCACACCCACTAAGCCAGCGTCATTACCCAATTGCGCGGGCACGATCGCGGCTACCGGCCTCGCCCCTGAGCCAACCGTCTCTCGTTTATGCACTTCACGCGCAGGCTCAAGTAATAGATCACCTGCATCACTTAACCCCCCGCCAATCACATAAATCGCCGGATCCAAAACAGCGGTAAGTGAGGCCAAGCCCTGGCCTAACCACTCACCCATCTCTGCCAACATCTCGCGCGAAAATTCATCACCGGATTTAGCGGCGTCAGTTATCTGTGGCCCAGTTATTCCGTCGATGGTTCCATCACCGAATGCAAGCAACTCTTTAGCGCGCTCAGGCGACTTACTGGCTGCATCTTTGGTGTTTCGCACCAGCGCGTTACCGCTTGCATATTGCTCCCAGCAGCCAGATCGCCCACACTCACAGCTCTTGCCATCAATCACCACACGCATGTGTCCAAATTCGCCAGCAATGCCGTATTCACCTCGGTATAAACGCCCGTCGATGATGAGCCCGCCACCAATGCCAGTGCCAAGCCCCACCAAAACCATGTCTGGCCTGTCAATGCCCGCGCCGAACAAATACTCAGCCCAAGCCGCAGCCGTGTTGTCGTTCTCGATAAAGCAATCGATTGCCAGGCGCTCTTCTAAGCGATCACGTAAACGCTCGTTCTTCCAAGCTAAATGAGGCGCGAAACGAACCATCGAACGCGTCTCGTCCACGAAGCCAGCCGCACCCACGCCTACTGCAACTACCGGGAACTCACCGCGCAGTTCTTCAACTACTTCACAAATCGCATCTTCTACTCGTTGCGCGTCGTCGCCTGGGGTTCGCGCACGAGCCCTAGCCAAGATCTGCCCGTCTTCACCAACAACACCGCCTGCGATCTTGGTGCCCCCAATATCAACACCGATAGTCAGCGTCACTTGAACGACTCAACCCGGTTCTTCAAGCCCTGTAACGCCGCATCAATGATCATTTTCTCGGCTCGGCGACGCATGGCAGATATGAGTGGCATGTTCAATTTCATAGATAGCTCATAAACGACTCGTGTTTTGCCCTCTGATTCAAACAACGTGTAGCTACCCGTCAAGCTATCGAGCAAATTCGATTTCACCATCTGCCACTGGGCCTTCTCAACCCCCTGCCAGCTGTAGCGCATTACTTGTTCGTCCTTGAAGGCCCCCATGTCAAATGCGAACTCCACCAAGACAGGCCTGCCATCAGGGTCACTCTCTAGAACTTCGGCCTTTTTGAAAGCAGTCCATTGTGGGTAAGCCGCTATGTCAGCGATTACACCCATGACTTGGGTAGCAGCAGCAGCAATTCCAATTTCAGCGCTGGTCGATTCAGTCAATCGTGACCCCGCTTACGTCAAAGCTCCAACACGAATGGTCGCCTCGTGGCGTGAAAGTACCCGACGTTAAAGCACTGGGTACGGCCAACTCTTGCTTGTGCGTAAAGCGGGTGATGAACGTGCCCGAACAGCGCGTACTTCGGTTGAAACTTCTCGATGTAACCAAGCAGCGCGTCACTGCCACGCTCCATGCGACGAGCCAACACGTCATAGGTGATCTGCGGAATCGCGGGCGGAATATGAGTACACAGCACATCAACTGGCCCGAGTGCATCCACCTTGCGCGCGTACTCCTCAGGGTTTACTTCTTGTGGGGTTCGATAAATCGTCTGGAGCCCCCCACCAACAAACCCGAAACGCACACCACCAAACTCGAGGACGTCCCCGTCCAAAACTCTTTGCTCGGGTTTTACGAAATCTTTCAAGTGATTCGGCAAATCAACGTTGCCATAAGTCATATGGACGGGGGCTGGCATCAATTCGAATACGGCGCGATATTGGTCGCGAACACGCGCCTCGATTAGTGCCCTGCGATCACCGTCAATCGCGGCCCATTTCTTTTCGGCGAAAGCCCGCGCCTCTGGGAATCTGCCTGTGGTTCGTAAGTGAATCCACTCCCGAGCATCGTCTTCGCCGAATAAGTCACCCATAATTCCGTTGGCTGGGTTTTCATAGTCGGTAAACAGCAGGAGATCACCAAGACAGATGAATAGGTCACTGCCATCAGCTGCGCGTTCTAACTCAGGAACTACCCCATGTATGTCGCAAACGACGTTTACCTTCAAGCAGGCTCTACCAAGGGCCGCTAACCGGCCAATGCGATCTTCTCGCCCTTAGCCCCTTTCTTGCGGTAGCCAACCCAGTCCTCCAGAACTGCTTTAGCCGCGCCAGAATCCAATGAGTTTCTTGCTCTAATGAGCGCCCCCTGCATTCGCTCAACCAACGAATCAGGCCGGGTTACCCCAACGGCAGCATCGTGAGCAACCAAACCAGCTGCTGCACTCAAAAGAGTGGCGTCTCTGACGGCCTGCAAATCATCAGAAATTTCACCAGATAGCAAACGCATCGCGACTTCGGCATTTTGGCTAGGCCCATGCCCCACCAAGCCTTCGACTTGCGTTCGAGAAAACCCTAGCTCGATTGGGTCTAGTAAGACTTCTTGTAGTTGCGAGGTGACATCCCAAACCTTTATCGGCGCAGTAGACGTTAGTTCATCGAGTCCATTTTCAGAATGCACGACCAGCGCTTTTACGCCACGGGCCTGTGACACCTCGGCTACCAAACGTGCTCTCGATTCTTCAGCGACACCAATTACCTGCGACTTTGGTTTTGCAGGGTTTGCCAGTGGGCCAAGCAAGTTAAAGACCGTGCTGACCCCGAGTTGGCGCCTGACTCGACCCGCATGAGCCATCGCCGGGTGACACCTTGGTGCAAAGCAAAAACCGATTCCTACTTCGTCTACTAGGTCAGGTATCTGCTCAGGTTCGATTTCGATGTCAACACCGAGTGCCTCCAAAACGTCTGCAGCCCCAGATTTAGAAGAAACCGCACGATTGCCGTGCTTGATTACTTGAATTCCAGCCCCCGCAGCCACCAAAGCAGACATCGTCGAGATGTTGACAGTGTTGGCCTTGTCACCACCGGTTCCAACTATGTCGACAGCTGCACCGGCAACATCTACTTGTACGCATCTAGCCAACATGGTTTCGACCATCGACTTAACTTCGGTTACCGTCTCGCCCTTTTCGCGAAGCCCGAGCAGGAATTGCGACATTTCATCGTCGGTGACCGCGCCAACCATCATCTGCGACAAAGCCCAGCTGGACTCTTCAACGGTTAAATCACGTTTCGCATCTAGTGCGCCCAGAACTTCTGGCCAGGTTGTGCTCTGAATCAATGAGATTTGCTATTCGCCGGAATCAGATCTGCACCCGGTGCCCCGTCAAGTCGTTGCGCCCCTGCCAGCAGTGCTCTACGCACTGCGTTCGTAATGGCATTTGGCTCTACGGGCAAGCCCGCAACCGCCTCAGCGCGCGACCATGTGGCCAACCACGCGTCCGCTTTTCGAGCGATCAAAACAACAAACGGTGGGCAATTAAAGATCTCATCCTTTGCTTGTCGGGCTAAGCCCATTCCGCCAGCCGGTGCTGCCTCACCATCAGCGATTACTAGGCCCAAGCCCCCGGCATCGAGCAATGCGATAGCGAATTCGAAGGTAGCCGCCTCGACGTACTCGAGTTCAGGCAGATCGTCGGCAGGTTTGGTTCCAAGTGCTCTCATTACGTCGTCCCTGATGCGCCTGTCGTCGCTGTAGACCAAGACTCGCACTCACGAAGACTACCGACGCACTCTGGCGTTCACCTTGGCGTTCGTGAGCCACCTCACAGCCGTGAATTCCTAGCTTTCGACTGACACAATGTCACCGTGAGTACCGCCGTGACCACACCAGCTCGAATGCCAGCCTCGGTATCTCGTCCAAACATGGTCGCAATCGGCACCGTGGTGTGGCTTGCAAGTGAACTCATGTTCTTCGCGGCACTTTTCGCCATGTATTTCACACTGCGCTCGGTTAATCCGGAGGTCTGGAAGGCCGATACTCAACTACTCAATATTCCGTTCGCGGCTGCAAACACCACCATCTTGGTGCTTTCAAGTGTCACCGCCCAGCTCGGCGTCTTCGCAGCCGAACGAGGCGACGTCAAACGCATGCGACGCTGGTTTGTCATCACCTTTTTTATGGGGGCATTCTTCGTAGCCGGACAGGTTTATGAGTACGCCCTGCTCGTTTCAGAAGGTCTTACGCTTCGTTCGTCCGCCTTCGGTTCAGCGTTCTTCATAACCACTGGTTTTCACGCCCTACACGTAACAGGCGGGCTCATCGCTTTCTTGTTCGTGCTAGGTCGCTCTTACGTCAGCCCGCGTTTCACTCACGGCATGGCAACCTCTGCCGTCGTCACCTCTTACTACTGGCACTTCGTAGACGTGGTTTGGGTTGGCCTATTTACTGCCATCTATTTGGTGCAATAGCGACATGATCAAGCGCCCGTTTGCCGCCGCAATGGCCCGTCGCAGGCACCCATTGGCACCACTTTTGGTGATTGTCGTTGCTTTGTTAGGTATTGCCGCCGTATATGCAGTTGTCAACGCTGCAACTGCCAAGGCTGCGACAAGTGCAAGCGAAACCATGGTCACCAAAGGCAGCAAGCTTTTTGCCGAAGGGTGCGCAAGTTGTCACGGCCTAAACGCCGAAGGTTCAAGTGACGGGCCATCTCTGGTTGGCGCGGGTGCTGCGTCCGTGCACTTTCAAGTTGCCACCGGACGCATGCCTCTTGCAGCTCCAGGTGCCCAAGCCATGCGTAAGCCACCCATCTACACGGAAGAAGAAATTCAGGCTCTAGCTGCTTACGTCGCGACATTCGGGCCTGGGCCGGCAATTCCGTCGGCGGCCCAAATCGACGGATGGAAGACCGCAGACATCGCCCGAGGTGGCGAGTTATTTCGCGTCAACTGTGCGCAGTGCCACCACGCAGCAGGTAGCGGTGGTGCGCTAACCAACGGCAAGTACGCACCAAGTTTGATGAAAGCATCACCACTAGAGATTTACGAAGCCATGCTGACAGGGCCACAATCGATGCCGGTGTTTGGCGACGCGAGCTTGCCCATGGAAGAAAAGCAGCAGATCATCGCCTACATCGAAGAGATGAAGCGCAATAACAACCCCGGGGGCTTAAGCCTTGGTCGACTAGGCCCGGTTACTGAGGGGCTATTCATATGGACTATCGGGCTCGGTGCGGTTATCGCAGCCGCAGTCTGGATCGGCGCGAAAGTTCGATGAGCAAAACCAAATTTGACCCATACGGCGAAGACAACCCGGCCAACCCAAAAAAGCCCGCGAGTTCATCAGGCAGCACCTCTAGCGGCGCCGCTCAAACCCATGGCGGCTCTTACGAAGAGGAAATCATTGCGGTTGAAGCCCCGCAAGAAATAGACGCCAAGGCCGCAAAGCGCGCCGAACGTCAAGTAGCAACCATGTTCATGGTGAGCGTCGTCTGCACCTTGGGCTTCGTAGTGGCCTACTTCGCCCTACCTGCTACCGCGACCATCGAACTGCCTCTTATCGGCATCACAAACGCCAGCAACTTGTCGCTCGGGTTAGCTCTCGGGCTCTCGACTTTGTTGATTGGCCTCGGGGCTATTCAGTGGGCGCGAAAACTTATGCCGCACGTTGAAGTCATACAACAGCGTCACCTGTTAAAACCCCCCGACAGTTTGCGCAAAGCGGCTCTCGCCCAGTTCAGCCAAGGTGCAGCTGATTCAGGTCTTGGTCAGCGTCGCTTACTAAGGCGCACTTTGTTGGCGTCCCTCTTGGTCTTCCCTCTGCCGTTGATCGTGCTAGCCAGAGGTTGCGGGCCAGCGCCCAAAGGTGAGCTAAACGAAACCATGTGGACGGGGGGCTTGCGCTTTCTCGCCGACATCACTTACCAACCGCTAAAGCCTTCTGATGTGCCGATTGGCGGTGTGGTCTCGGCCGTGCCTGAGGGGCTGCTCGAAGTTCAAAAGGCTCAGCACAATTTGAATGAGCGAGCCAAATCTGCGGTCATTTTGATTCGAATGCGCCCAGACCAAATCCGCTCACAGCAGGGCGAGGGCTGGGACTACCAAGGCATTTTGGCTTTCTCGAAAATCTGCACGCACGTGGGCTGCCCCATTGCGCTCTACGAGCAGCGAACCCATCACCTTCTTTGCCCATGCCACCAAAGCACCTTTGACTTAGCAGACGACGGCAAAGTCATCTATGGCCCCGCCGCCAGGCGGCTGCCGCAGTTACCTATTACCGTTGACGCTGAGGGTTACTTAGTAGCCCGAGAAGGATTCCAAGAGCCAGTAGGCCCGAGTTTCTGGGAGCGATCGTGAGTAACACATCAGCAGCGATGAACACCAGCACGAACGGCAACCAACCGAAACTTTCTGGCCCACTAGCCAAAGCGTCAGCTGCTACTTATGAATACTTAGACGATCGCACGGGCCTTTCTGCCGGGCTACGTCGCAACCTGCGCAAAGTTTTTCCTGACCACTGGTCATTCATGTTGGGCGAGATAGCCCTTTGGTCGTTCGTCGTAGTGCTCTTAACCGGTGTCTTCTTGACTTTCTTCTACGTACCCTCAGCGACTGAGGTCGTTTACAACGGCTCCTACGTTCCGCTTAAGGGTGTAATGATCAGTGAGGCCTATGCCTCGACATTGAATATTTCTTTTGACGTACGTGGTGGTCTACTGATTCGGCAAATCCATCACTGGGCAGCGCTTCTTTTCGTGGTGGCGATCGTCGTCCACTTGCTTCGAGTTTTCTTTACCGGGGCATTCCGTCGCCCACGCGAGCTCAACTGGGTAATCGGGGTTGGCATTCTCACTTTGGCTCTACTTGCAGGCTTTACTGGTTATTCGCTACCGGACGACCTTCTTTCTGGCACGGGCTTGCGCATCGCTGGTGGGATCTTGCAGTCGATTCCAGTAGTTGGCACGTGGGGTGTGTTCTTGCTATTCGACGGCGAATTCCCAGGGACGGCGTGGATCCCTAGATTCTTCGTTGCACACGTGTTGTTGGTTCCGGGTTTGTTGCTTGCCCTGATTACCGCTCACTTGTTATTGGTCTTCTACCAGAAGCACACTCAGTACCCAGGCCCCAAGCGCACTAACGAAAACGTGGTCGGTTACCCGTTGATGCCGGTTTACATGGCAAAGGCTGGTGGATTCTTCTTCATCGTCTTTGGGATTACCACGTTGATGAGTGCGCTCGTCACCATCAACCCCATTTGGCTTTACGGGCCTTACATGCCAGATCAAGTCACATCTGGTGCTCAACCAGATTGGTACATTGGTTGGCTTGAAGGTGCTCTAAGA
>Ga0194118_10002929_pt1 | contig 20694 bp, 23 predicted proteins | sample TA2MahsurfametaG_2_FD_148662 | JGI IMG/M metagenome (GOLD analysis project Ga0194118, IMG submission 148662) | Freshwater microbial communities from Lake Tanganyika, Tanzania - TA2015013 Mahale N5 surface | ecosystem: Environmental > Aquatic > Freshwater > Lake | place: Tanzania: Lake...
CTTGGTAAACAACAACGATATTAGACCAATGGATACCTACACGACAATTTAGCTTAGTTCTTTCAGGAACATTTATTTGGTAGTATAAACCAAAATTGACGGCATCTTGGATAGTTTCAAAATAAATGAGAAAACCATCAGACCTATCAATTTCTTGACCATTGAACCTTGTTATCAAATCTCTTACACTACGATCATGAACTTGAAACACCATAGCTGCTTTTGCATCGCCTGCTCTTTGAACAAAGGCTGTGCTACCTATTATATCAAGTAAAACTATTGCTAGTGTTCTTTCTTCAATCTTCATTTTTTTATTTCCATCCATTAAGAGGGCTTACTAATATTAACAAAATAGAGAGAAAACTACTAAAATCGGTTTGTCTGTTTATTCACTTTAATAAAACTCATTTTTCATGTATTTAATAAAATCAATAACTTAGCTTGTATCTGTCCTAGTGATATATCTCACTTTGAAAATCGGCATATCCGATAAATAAGTTATTTTTTCTCTAAGCTTTTTAAGATATTAAGAATTTCATCAATTCGCTTATCCCTGTTCAAATCATTCAAATTCTTAAAGGATTCAATAAGCATTTTAGATAAGAAACCACTTATACCTGCGACAATCCATTGCAAGTCGGAGATAGGATATGGATCGGCTGTGATCCATATAGCCAATAAACCTCCACAAGTTGAAATCAAAAAGTTTAAGAATTTAGATTTTACGGTTAAGAGTTTAGATGATATATCTAAAGAGATATACCCTGCTCCTGCACATATAGAAATAAGCTCACTAAGACTAAGCTGTTGCATAGGTTCTATTCCTTGTTAAAATACATGGGGGTACGCATACAATTATGGCAGGTTTTTTTGTTTTTTGATAGATAAAAAAGGGTAGTATGCGTACCCTTTTTGTATAATATCATAAATTCTTAAAATGAAAGAGTCATAAAAATGAATTTCAATGAGTATCAAGAACAAGCTTCACAAACAGCTTTATATAAAAAAGAAACAGCTTTAGAATATACCATTTTAGGTTTAGTGAATGAAGCAGGAGAAGTAGCAGGAGCATACAAAAAGATTTTGAGAGGCGATAAAGCATTAGATGAAAATGCTAGATTGAATCTTGCAAAGGAATGTGGAGATACCTTATGGTATTTATCACAAGTGGTAAGAGAGCTAGGTTTTGATTTAGAAACGATTGCTCAAATGAATATTGACAAATTAAATGATAGAATGAATCGTGGTGTGATTAAAGGCGATGGGGATAATAGATAGTCATGGATGTGTTTCATATTGACCTTCTTTTATATCTCGGATATTTAATTTTATCCGTTCCAAAACTTAAAGATGTCTTAGATGATTGGGAAAGTATAGTGCTTTTTTTAAGCTTCTCATTCTTTGTTTTTTCTGTTGTGATTTTTTTGAGCATGAAATTTCCAATACCCATGTTGGTTTTTCTCAGTTTTGGATTGATCTCAGCTTTCTATAAAAAGTTCAAATCGTCAGTTTAAATATTTGTTAATTATTTATATATGACATAGCTTATAGGTATAACACAATTTTAAAATGGAGAAACCCTATGTCATTATTAGCACAAAAAATTGCAAGCAAATATATTGCTAAGACCGCTGCCAAAGATGAGCTGTCATGGAAAGAGAAAGCTGTTCATGCTTTATGTCAACAAATTGGATGCACCACCGAACATTTAATGAAGGATAGTCAAGGTAGATGCTATAAAGACGGTAAATATGCTAGTTCTATCGTTATTACAATGGCTCAAGGGACAGCATCAAATGGTGAATCACAATGGCTAGTATTTGAAACATTTTCAAATGCAGAAGCATCAGCTCTTGAATTTGTACAAAGCAAAATTGAAGAAGCACCACATCTTTTTGATATGAATTGGTTAAGTCAATATTTTAGTGTTGCTAGTTCGGACATCAAAAAAATTTCTCAAGATGATGCTAAGGAGATCATTAAGGAATTATCTCCTGAAGAAATGATTGCAGAATTATCGGCAACCTATGCAGAAGAAGATACAGAAATTCAAGAATTTATTGAAGATTTTCAAGAAACTCAAAATGAATTACAGGAATTAACTGTTTCAAGTGATGATGAAGTAGCTCTTAAAGAAATTGAATTAGCTTTTGCTCAATTAAAGAAGGAAGCTCGTGAATTGCTTGTAGGCAATATTGCTAGTAAAATTGCTCAGGAACTGACAGAAAATCCTGCTACCTATTGGGAAAACCTAACAGGTTCTCTTGAAGAACTACCAAGTTGGATTGTTATTGATACTAAGGGTGCAGCTCAAAATGCTATTCTATCCGATGGTGTTGCCGAATTTTTAGATTCTCATGACGGTGAAGAAATTTATTTAAAGGGAACAACATCTGTTGCTTTTGGACAAGCACAAGAAATTTAATTTATTTATATATTGATCTCTTTGTATATCAAAATCTTTTAAAAAGAGGTCAATCATTATGTGGTGGGTATATGCAATACAATCCATAAAAAAAAGAACTTGTCCTAGAACAGGTAAATCCTTGCCAGGTGTGATTTATGTAGGTTGCACTAAAGACCTGTATAGAAGAATAAGACAACACAATGGTGAGATAGTTGGGGGGGCTAGATTCACAACAGATTACAGACCTTGGATACCCCGCGCTGCATATGGTCCATATGGAGATAGATCAACAGCACAGCAAGCTGAAGAATTTCTCAAAAAGAGAAAAGGGGAAGAAAGAGTATATTGGTGCAAGGAAGATTCTCTTTTATGTAAGGGAGATGGAATAAAGCATGAGTGGGTGCGACTTGGTGGCAAGAAATAATAATCCTTTAATGATCTTACCTTAAATGAAAACTTATACAAATAAGGAGAAAGTGCTATGACAGAGAGTAATCCTGAAATTATTACTAGCGATGTAAGTGCTCCCGAATTCTTAAGAAACAAAATTCTTAATCCTTTCAAGGGTGCTTTCTATCGTCAATTCGGTGCTAAGTTTAGCCGAGTGAAAAAGGCTTACGGCTTGTTAAGATTTTATCAAGTCTTGGTTGCTATTGATGATTATCTATTAGATAAAGTTGAGAGAGCTTTAAGGGGTGAAAAGGTTGTATTCAATCTAGCTCCTGACTATCTAGCTTCATATAAATATATGATTCAATTATTTGAATATTGGGAATGGAAAATCCAAGCCAACCAATTAACTTCTATGCACAATGATATTTTCAATGAAGTTAAGTATATTGATAATTACATCAAGACCGAATTAGATGCTTTCTTTAAATCTTATAAGCCTGGAAGCTCTTCATCTGCTTCTTTGTCCGACATCAATGTGATTTGGCATCACATTGTTAAAACTCCTAAATTTAAAGATGTTATTAATACTGTTGGTGAAATGCTAAAACTCATTTGCCAAACAGCTAACCTTCCCTTCAATACAGATGAAAAGATGAACAATCTTACTAAGATTAGATATATTCAATTTTCTATTGTTAGTAAGCCCCAAATGACTACCTTTGAAGCTAGTGAAGATGTTACTAAACAAATTGAATTTAATAAAAAGCTTGTTCAAGTTAAAGAAGCTCAAATTAAAAAGGAATTTGCTAATGAAGGCTTAAAGGTTAGTCGTTTACGATTTGGTCCCTATATGCTTATGATTGGTTCTGACCCATCCGAAACGGAAACTCTTGTAGATAGTAATACAGGTGAAGCTAAAGTCCAACCTAAAATGAAAAAGATTTATTGTGATCAAATGGCAGATAAGGGTGCTTTTGAATCTATGAAAGAATTTCAAGAGGCAGCCACAGAATACAACACTAAATATAATGCCTTGAGATCACTCGTCCATAATCCTAAAATCGTTTACAGCACAGGACCCATTGAAGAAATTGACCCAAAAACTGGAGAGATGAGAGTTATTGAAAGATACCAACAGGAATTTAAAGACATTAAGGGTCGTAAAAGGGGTAAGTTTTTAAATACCGAAATTCAATATACTCAAATTCAAGCCAAGCCTGGAATCCGTGGTCAAGGTAATAAAACCAATACTATTATCCACACTGTATCTCGTTTAGATGAAGAAGCTTTGACTCATGTTTATGGGGATTTGAAAACTCGTGAAATTACAGATGTTGATCGTGATAATAAATTCACTAAATATTCTCTCAAGAGAAATGTTGAAACTCAAATGATCAAGGATTCCATTGGTCGTGAAAGAATTATTATTGTATCGGGTAGGTATCGTGGATATTTCCTTGATGATATGGTTAATATCGAAGGTCGTATGATTGAAGGTAGCTCTTATACCTTTAATCTTAAAGGGAGAATTAATAAATATGAAACCCTTAGAAATGGTCAGCTTGCTCTAGAAAATCTTGAAGAACCCTACATTACTTTATCTTTAGATAAAGCCTGTAAATCTGATGATATTGCTGTTAAGATGGCTAATTGTCATTTCTATTTAGGTATCCCATATTTAACAGGTAGAGAATCAAATAAGTTTGTAGCAGAAAGAAGGGCTATGAGAACCCTTTCTGCTAAACAATCCGATGTCCAAGAAATTCCAGAAAGCAAAGGTGCTTTTTGGACTTTCACAGCCTCCTCTTATGAGGCTGTTAGGTCTGCATTAGGTTCTTGTGCTTTATCTTATAGTGCTAGTCAATTATTGGTGGATTATTACCAAGACCTTCTAAAGAAAGAATATGCTTTACACCCTTCAAATGTAAAGCAATATACTCCAGAAAGAATTGGTGGCTTTAAAGCTACCTTTGGTAATAAAGGACAAACCTTTAAATTAAACAATAAACAAATGGAAGCTCTCGCTTGGTTAGATGCAAATAACTTCTCGGGTTTAATGGCACTAGATACAGGTGTTGGTAAGACACTTTTAGCAACAGCAGCTATTCTTCTAGCTAAGAAAAAAGAATCCGAAGAAGGCTCTAAACAAATCCGTAGATTCTTATTTGTTGAGCCTGCTGCTCTTGTTGGCAACTTGAAAGAACAAGCTGTTAAAATCTTCTGTGAAAATCCTGATGAGGTTATTGCTCGTATTGATGAAATTTCATATGACACCTTCTTGAATGTTTGGAAGGAAGGTAAAAAAGAAAAGGAGCTAGGTTGGACTCCAGCTAAGGGTAATGCACAGCTTACATCTAAATATGGTGAAAATGATTACTATGCTGTTTTCTTTGATGAAATTAATTATGCTACCACAGGTGATAAAGCAAGAGCTGTATCGGGTTTAAAGCATACTAGAAAGATTCTTCTCACAGGCTCTGCTATTGAAAAAGACCCTGTTGATCTATTCAAGTTTGTAGGCTTAACTAAAGGTATTGATGTCACATCAAAAGCTGAACAAAATAAGTTTGTTGGTCGCTATGCTAATGTTGTTGGTGGTCGCTTTGTAGGTATTAAGCCTGGTGTTAAGACCGAATTCGATACTTGGGTTAGAACCAATGCTTACTTTGCAGATAAACAAGAAGTTAACTATACCGATGTTGGTCAACCTGCTTTGAAACGACCAAAAACCTATAGCACAGATATTACTATGCCTGTTGCTCTTGAGAAGGTATATAGCTCTAAAGCATCTACTGTTTCTACATATATGAAACAAATGCTAAAAATCTATTCTCAAAATATTGAAGAAAGATCATCAGTTAATGATGAAAAGAAAAAGCTTCTCAAAGACCTTGCTAAAGGTGGTGTTGCTAAAGAGATTAAGTTCCTTCATGATCTCTCTACAAATCCACAAAAGGCTCTCGCTCGCCTTTCCGATAATGAAATTAAAGCCATTCTTTATCCTAAAGATTCTAACGGTAAACCTGTTAAACCTAAGACAGAAAAAGAAAAGCTTCTTATCGATGCCTTAGTCAATAAAGAGCTTAAAGAATTAAGAACCCAAGATAATCCTAAAATCTCACAGGCTGTTAGTTTAGCTGAAGAAAAACAAAAAGAACAGAATATCCTTTATTTTACAGATGATTCTGCTGTTGCTTATAAAAATGCTATTTCTATAAGCGACAAAGTTCCTAACCTTCACCTTTTGTGCCTACCTACCAAAATCTCCGTTTTTAAGGGTGGTAAAGAAATTCATACCTTTAATAAGCAATCGGACACATCTGCTTTAGGTGAAGGCTTACTCAATAACCTTAATAAATTGGCAGCACCTGCTCAAAACCAAAACCAAGGACCTACCCCAGAAGAACTTGAAGAACAAACTAAATGGGCTCAAGTCCTATTTAAACAACTCTTTAAGCCCTATTCTTCATACTTTAAGACTATGACCTGCACAGGTGCTTATGCTCGTGGTTTCAATTTCCAGGAATGGACTTGTGTTGTCCACCTAGACCGTAATGGTTGGTCATCCGAAGAAATGAAACAAAGAACTGCTCGTTCTTATCGTCAAGGTCAAGAAAACGAGGTTGAAGAAATCTTTATTGATATGGTCTATAAAAATAAAGAAGCCTTAGATGTTGAACTAGCTACCAATATGATTAATGTAGGTAAAGAAAATGACCTTCCTTCAGCTTGGAAACGATTGGTCTTTACATCTAAAATTGATTCTACCTCAGGTGTTGAAACTCTCACTCTTAAAGAAACTATCTCTAAATATAGAAACTCACAACAGCTCTCTAATTACTTGGAAGGCTTAAAGCTTCATAGTAAAACTGAAGAAGGTGTTAGTATTGATGAATTAAGAGGACTCGTTCAAGGTAAAGACCAAGAATTTTTCAACAGCATTATTAAAGATGCTATGAATATGAAGCTCCTTGAATCCTATGAGTCTGTCCAAAGAGATACATCTAAGAGTGTAGGTACATCTGCTCGTTTATTGATGAGAGCTATTAACCCCACATCAGCTGAGGTTGCTTCTCTTAATAAACTAGATGCAGATGCTCAAATCGCACCCTTATATCATGACACACCATTCGATGATAAACGATTCGATAAAGTTAATTTAAAGAACATCAAAACATCTATTTCTAGTTCCGATGTTTTGGATTTGTCAGGCTTCGGTGAATTGTTTAATGTTGCTAATAAGCATACATCTAAAGCTGTTTCTCTCCCTAATATTAAAGAGTCTTTACTTAGTAAAGAAATTCAAGTAAGTCAAATGGGTGGTAATACCCTGCTAGAAAATTCTTCTATCGTTATTAAACATGACGGCTTAAAGGCTACCGAGATTAATGTCCAAAATCTAACCTTTAAAAAGTGTGCCCCACCTGAGCTTTTTGCTTCTACTATCCTATCTATGATTAAGAGTGCTGTTGCTAATGGTGTTTCGACTATTAAGGTTAATGCTAAAGCTGAAGAGGTTTCTACCTATGTTAAGCTAGGCTTTGACGGACATATCCCCATTCCTTTCATTACATCTTTACAAACTAAGGTTAAAGGCACTTCCATAGAAGCAGATGTTAATCAACTCTTTGGTGAACTAGTTAAACAAGCAGGTGGCAACAAAGCTGAAGCTCTTAAACTAGGTATGTTTACTTTATTTAGTAAACAAACAGCCTCTAAATTTAATGGTGCACAAGCCTTTAAATTAGCTCCTGTTCCTATGACTCTAACTCTTGATTTAAGCAATAATAGAACCACAGAACCTATTATGCTTTTCTTTAAAGCTAAGGCTGTACAGGCAGGTATTAACCCTAGTGAATTTTTCACTAAAAAGGAAATTGCTCCCTTCAACCTCACTAACTCTAACTGTTGGACAGGTTTCTTAACAGGTGCTTTCGATTCCCATATTGATACTCCTAAAGAGACTGTTATTAAGAAGTATCTCAAAGACCTTAAAAAGGTTATGGTTTCTAACCCATCTGATGCACAGAAGCTTGTTAACTTGGTTAGTGCTGTTGCTCCTGCCCTTAAACCACAGCTTTTAACAATTCTTAAAGCTTTAAGTTCATCATCAGATATTGAAACTAAAGTTCAATTCATTGAAGATAAACTAGAAAAGAAAGCACTAAGCAGTAAAAAAGCATCAGCTATCTCTGACCTTGATGATGACCCAATTCTTAATAATGTTTGGGAAACTATCCTTGAAGTTGAAGAAGCTAAAAATATTGAAGCTGACATCGCCTTTGAACTTGGCGATTTCCTTTCTGCTGAAATTCTTAAACCCTAATCGGAGTTCTTAAATGCAACCAAACACCATTCCTGAATGGGTTCAATATATAACCCAAATCCCCGAGGATGAATTGATTGAACAAGCCGCCCTAGCAGGCTCTAAATCCTTTATCGACACCCTTTTTAGTGAAGGCTTCTCTATGGATCAAATCAACCAAATCCATACAGCCTTTGCTCTAAGATTTAAAAAAACTGGTCGCAGAATCCCACTTGAAATGGAAAACTGTGTTGTTAATTATTATCTCTTAGCAAATCCTCTCTTCTAATTATCATCATCTCACTTATATAGTGATACTGTCCTAATCTTTCTATTATCTTTTCTATATCTATAAAATTCTTAATCCCCACACATATATACCCATACATCTCTATCTCTTTATCTGTCATCTCATCTATATCCCACACTATCTCTTTAAACCCACTTAAATTTTTCTCATCATTAAAAGGGTCAGCTTCTTCTCTCCCCTTATATTTACACCACAGCTTAAAATCATACAGCTCTATATCTTCCCCTATGAATTTTAGATACTCTACCCTCTCTCTTTTTATATTCTCATAATACATTCTTAAAAGAGCAGAGGGGGGCTTCATTACCCTATACCTTTAAAGGTTCGCCATTATCATCAAACATTCTCTCAATATCATATTTACCATCATCCCCCATTTTAACACTCCATAAATCCTTACTTGATTTATGCACTAACTCTCCCTCAAGGTTTGTTCCTGCTACCACATAAAAGCCTTCTAAGCTACTTACTCTCTTACTTGCAAGACGAACATTTGTTAAGGGTGCTTGTGTGATCTTATTGCTATTATCCCACTTAATAAACACTTGACCGTCCATAGCTGTCTTTCTACCACTCATTGTATTTACAGCTACCACTGTTCCTTTAGTTCCTTGTGCAGGTAAATTTCCAGGTATAATCATGCCATTATTGTGATAAGCATATACTCTTGCACCATCTACCAAGGATGAGGTTTTAGCTTGTTTAACATGAACTAAATCTCTAATGCTTGATTCTTCTAATACTGAGTCAATACTAGCTGTCTTATTTGTATTTACAAAGCTAATCATTTTCAATTCTCCTTAATTGTGAAATTCTTAAAGATAATTGAAATATAGATAAAATAAAAAACCCCCTAATTTCTTAGGAGGTCTTATTACCAACTCAACTTAACCTAGGTAATTAAATATCGCCTAACACATCATTCAACACATCGTCTGCATTAAAGGAACTAGCTGTATTTGCTATACCTGCCACTGGACTCACAGAACCACCGTTCTTACCTGCAAGCTTCTCACGAATTTGATCAATGGTCAAATCCTGTGCAATATCATCTTGTAAGCGAGCATACAAATCTCTTGCAATAGAGATAATATCATTGAAGAGAGCTGGGTTCTTTTCCTTTACACCTAACAAGAGATTTTCACGAGCAGGAGAGAAAGACATCTTGTGGTAGGTTGGGTCTGTCACATCAGCAAGAACATCATGCTTGGTAAGGGGGAACTCATTGTTCGCTGTTTCAAGTTGCTTATACTTCTCGAGAGAAAGTGTCCAAGTTCTTACTTGATACCCATTGGCGATATTGTTTGCATCAACCTTACCTGTTGATAAATCTGTGGGCCAAAGAATGATCACTGTTGCGATAGCTACCTTTGAAGGTTCGGAAGCAAACTTTTGAAACTCTGGACCGTTATCCAAGAAATAACCGACATCCTTGTTATACAATCTGCGACCACCCTTGAATAAGGGGGCTTGTGCATTGAAGTCAGGATTTCCATTTTCGAGACCTGGGAGAGCAACAAAGCTGATACGATACTTGCCTTTTTGTGGCTTCCAACGAGCCTTGCCTGATGCCAAAATTGGGGATGAACCACCAAGTGTAAATGTAGAAATACTCATTTGAGTAGCTCCTATTTTTAAGGTTAAAACTATGTCTTATGCTAGGGATTAAGAATTTTTCATTCAAGATACTCTGCACTATCGACATTTATATCTTATACTATTTTTTAAACTGAGAGATATACTTTTTTATATATTTTTTTAATCTATAAAGCTTATCGCCCTTATCGCATTATGTATCACAGGATATACCATATCCTCAAATACTACTAAAGTCCCGAGAATATCATGATCTGATGGAATTAAAAGATTATTCATTCTCTTTACATTCTCTATCCCCACCTCCTTCATATTTATTTTTGCATCATTTTCATCACTATATTCCAACTCCCACCCATCAGTTTGCCCTTTAGTTTTTATAGCATCTATACATAACTGAGACACCTGCTCAATAGGTAGATTTAAACCCCATGTCATTACACGACCCTGTGCATTAGGCTTATCTGCCCATTTAAGCTGATTGGCTTTAGAATGTCCTACCAATATAGGAGTGCAATGTGGTGGCACAGGCACTTCTATAAATAAAGGTGCTTTCTTATTCTCTATCTTAATCACTTCAAAAGGCACATTATTCATCTTTATCTTCCTTTGTATCTTCTATTTCATCTATACCACCTAAGACCCATAATAAAGCAGATATGTCTGGATATTGACTAGCTATTGCTCCCATATCACCACTTGCTAGTAATTCATCTATCTCTGCCTCTATATCTTCTCTTGATTTATGTGGTTTAAAGAATGGGCAGTTTGGAGGAACTGTTTGATCACATATCATCCCTTCCCAATCTTTAGGTTTATCTGCATCTAACAAACACACATAAAATAAGTCATCCCCTCCCACCCCCTTTACCAACCCCGAATGTGTGCAATTACATGGTTTACGAGATAATCCATTTCGTATAGCTCTTTGCACTATACGATACTTCACTTGCTTCAGCTTATGTCTTACAGCACCTTCGTTTTTCATGTATTTACACCCATTTTTAGATTTTACTCATTATACATCTTTTTGTATCTTATTTATATACTAATCTTTATAAAACATTATCGTAAAGGATTTGAGATGTATCATAAATCACATTTAAAAACAACTATGCCCAATCTCTTTGTTCTTAAATTAAATGAAGTCAAGGATAAGGTAGAACAAGCTCAAATGATTCTAAAGCAAGCTAACAAAATGGCTTTTGAGCTACCAGCTTTTTCTCAAATTCGAGAAAGAACTAAAGGTGCTATTGCAACATCTATCGGTAAAAATATTCTTACTATCCAATCCTCTATCGATATGATTGATAATGTTGTAGATAATGTTGATATGCTTAGGGCTGCTTCTTCTTCTCTCCAAATGGGATTGAAAACACATTTGAATGATGCTTTTGAAGAATTGGATATCTACTTTAAGAATATTGGGGGTAATTTGTCAGGTTCTTATATGACAGGTGGCACTGAAGAAGCCAATATCACTATTTTCATTGATACCCCTATCATTAAAATTGTCGTAAAAGGTAGAGGAGGTCAAAAATATACCAAAGATGTTTTTGCAGATGAATTGGATTATGGCAATAAAATCTTTGATCAGGTTGAAGATGCTGTTCAATTCTGTTTAGGCAAACTCACATTTTAAAGGTATATGGCTATTGTTCAAAAAGTGCGATTTTTGAACACATCTTTCTCTTACTGTTCAAAAAATGACATTTCTGAACAGTTAAATCTTTTCAAAGACTGCACCATTTGCAGTCGGCTTTATTCTATATGCTATATCGGCATTCTCAGTTAATATACTATTATGACTTACACATAATATATCCATCCCTAATCTTTCACATAAGACCTTTAAAAAATCTACAAGCAACCTAATCCTATTCTCATCCACAGGTGCAAAGGTTTCATCTAAGATCATTAAAGGTCGTAAATCTCTTTTAAGAATTAAGGCTACTCTCAATAATAAAGATTGTATGGTAGCTACTGCACCACCAAAAGCATCCATGCTCTCGGATTCTATCTCTAAACCATCACTACCCTTAAAGGTAGTTTTTAAACGAACAGATATTTTACCCCTTAATTTATCGACCTCAGCTTTTAACCCCACCTCTTGTTCTGGAAATATCGCCTTTAATCCTTCATCTAATAAAGCTACATAAGTATCTATACCTTTATTTACTTCATCCTCAGATATACGGTCTAATAAGACATTAGCATCCTGCTTTAATACCAATTCACCATCTAATTCTATAATCTGTTCCTCAAGTTTAGAGATAGTTTTTTCTGTATTTTCCTTTAGAGTTTTCAAGGATAAAAAACGATCTCTTAAATTCATTTAGCTAACCCATGCTACAATAGATACCATATCTATATCATGATCATCAAATCTATTCTTAAACAGCATGAAGCCTTTGGCTCCCTCTTTACTACATCCAAACACCACATTGTTATCTAAACCTGAAATAACCTCTTTTAGATACTTGTAGTTAAATTTAAAGCTACCTGTATCTACACCTGTGGTTTCTGTATTTTGACGATCAATAACCATCTTTAATGGATATTGAGTAGCATCAGCTGGATTTACTGTCATAAGAGGAACTTCCTCTACAAGAGAATCTCTCTCTGTTAAAGAATCCATTGTTAAGGTAGGATTAGTTAAGGCATCCTCAGGATGATTAAAGGTAACAAAAAAGTCATTCTTATCTGAACCTGAGCTTAACAATTCAATAGAATTGAGTAAGTCGCCCTTATTAAATGCCCACACTCTTCTTGGTGTCCAATCAAATGAGTTTAAAAAGTGTGCAGGTAGGTTTTGGAAATTATGCTGTGATCTCATAAAACCAAAGGTTGTTCCGTCTTGTGCTTTAAGAATATGAGCTTTTGCTGTGCTGTGAATTTCAATATCTTGAGTTTCATGTGCCTTTAAGAATTTCAACACATTAGGAAAATCCTTCATTTGAATTTTAAAGTCAAGATCAGCAAATTCCTTTGATCTGAGGATAGCTAATGAGTAGGCATCTGTTGCCATCATTTTACCATCTCTAATCACAGCCTGACACAACTCAGGTCGTTTAGTGTCATCACTTGACACATATGGCTTAATAGCATTTAAGCAGGCTGTTAATAATTTAGCAGGTAAAGTTTTAGATAACTTAGCACTGCTAATCTCACTCGCCCAATCAGGAAAAGTGTTTGGATCAAGACCTGGATAATTCAATTTACTCTTGGCATTACCCTCTCTTGAGAGGGCAACATTACCTTTATCGTCAGCTTCAATATTGATAGTATGACCATCTCCAATAGCATTTACAGCTTGGACTAATCTTTTACCCTCAATAGTAAATTGCCCTACACCTGTGGATTTAACTGGTGTTAAGGGAACACAGGAATATAATCTCTTTGATTCGGAGGACATCACTGTTACTTGGTTGTTATCCTTTAAATCAAATACGAAATGTGATGATATATCAGCACTGCTACCTAGTGTATTTTGAGCAATATCTAATGCTGACTTTAAATCCTTTTGTGCGACTACTACTTTCATCGTTTAAATCTCCTTGAGCCTTTGCTCTATCCTGTTTATAGATTCTTCTGCTTTATCAACCTCTTTCTCAAAGTTTTCAAGCATACTATCTCTCTCTAGTTTAAGTTTGTTTATTTCATCCTCTAACTGATCAGGATTAAAACCCAACCCTGTTAAACGACTATCTATCTCTTGTAAAGAATTTTTTGCTGATTCTAGTTTACCAAGCAATCGTTCTTTTTTTCTTTCTAGTTCTGTTTTCTTTTCTATCAGAACCTTTAAATCTTGCACTTTATCACTCCTTTCTTTTTCAAATTAGCGATAGCCATATCTTATATTATTTCCCCATTGTGAAGATATTAAATCCTTGCATATTTTCTAACGGATCATTTTGTTTCTTTAATTCCTTAGTCGCATTCCTCTTAGCTACATTCACAGCCTTCTGTGCTTGTCTTTGCTCACATACACTCTCATAGGGACAATTCGTGCAATGCTTTGGTACAGGATTTGCCTCAAAGCTCTTTTTCTTTATCGCCTTCTGTGTTTCAACAGCCTCATCAAATAACCGTTTAATATCACTAGGGTCTATACTTACCTCTATAATACCATTCCATTCTTTAGAATCCTGCTTCCAATCCTTTGGTGGCTCATTCGGTGGATACCTAAAAAAGAAAAATCCTAACCTACTCGGTGTCACTCCATATGCCATTTTAAAGCATAAAGCATACCATCTTAATTGATCCTCATCCTCCCATTTACCTGGCTGTCCTGCATTCTTACCGTCCATAATATGAATTTTATCATTCGTATCTCGGAAGATTAAATCTGCTATACCACAAATCTTTAAATCTTTAAGCTGTGGAGATACCCAGGTCTCCATTTTAACCTCTGATCTAGCATAGGGTCCAAGTAGCTTGTTTTGTTTCATAATCTTCAGAAAATTCACAGCACCTGATACACATAGATCAATCGCTTCTGATCTCATCATTTGAGACCAATCAAGATACTTACCTACCTCTTGTAAGCTAAACTCCTTTTTAGCTAGGTTCTCTACCCTATCTCTTAATAATAAAGGCTCTTTCCATAAATCCTCATTATATATAGATTCTACCACAGTAGATAATACACTCCCCATAAGTGTATAATGCTCACTTGCTCTTTCTACCTCAGGTAAAGGCTTTGGTTTACCTAGACCTGCTCCTAAATCCATTTCAGGATTTCCTCTTGACCATAGAAATTTTTGAGGACATTCTCTCATCGATTTAATGTGTGACCAATATAGAACATTCATATAATATACTCCTTGTTTTTACAATCTTGTATATTATATGATCTAATATCTTTAAATTAAATAATTCTTTTCTTTTTCCCCTCTTTTGCTCCAATAAAAATCAAACCTTTTCTAAATATGATATGACTACCTCTTTTATTTTCTGATCTACCCCAATTATCGCATTTACCCTATCTATTAAACTCAATCCCTTGTCCTCTATTGCTACCTGTTTCATCTTATCTACCACCTCCTCCATCCTACTCTTATTCTTCTTCTCTAATATAGCCTCCTCTACTTTAAAGGCATCTGCCCTACATGGAACATCTACCTTTAAAAATTCTATACCCCCTTTACTTATATCTACCTCCACTATATATGGCTTCCTATCTAAATCATCTAAATGTAATGAACCCCTTGTTAATGAACCTACATTTACTATTGTTGTATCTCCCCATTGGACTACCCCCTGATCCTTATGCCAATGACCAAAGAACCAACCATCTACACCCCTACCTGTTAATTCATCATAAGGCACTATATCCTCCCCTTCAAACATAGCACCCACCCCACCCTTTTCACTTGCTAGTAAATGACAAGCTACAAGTAAATAATCCTCATCTCCTTTTTTTATCGCTCGAATTAAATCCCAGTCATATGATGTTCCATGATAAGGAATACCTACAAGTCTTACCTTTACTCCGTCTTTATTAAAGAGAACCTCTTTACTCCCACCAAATTGCTCAAAGACACCTGCATTAAACAACACTGATAAAGGCTGTTCCTCTAGGTAATCTATATTCCCATATTTGACATCATGGTTGCCTACTAGTGTAAATACAGGACATTTATACCCCTTATGGATTTTAGCTGTCCTTGATACTAGGCTATGTGAATTTCTACTTGGTGTCTTTACATCAAAAAAATCTCCACCATCTATCACTGCATCTATATTATGTAGATGTGTATATTCTCCTATCCACTCCAGCTTTTTAGCTACATCATCTGTCCAATTACCATTTCTTCTTTTAGGTGTGTGGTCAGAAAAATGCACATCAGTTCGCCATATTAATTTAATCATATTAATTTTCTCCTTTGGGTTTAAAGTAAAGATCAGGATCATTTATCCAATTTCGTTTAATGATACTTCTATCCCTAGCTATATATAAAGCCATACCTAATCTAAAATTTTCTTTCTGTAAATACATACCTGAATGACGACTAGATACATTGCTTATTAGAAATACATAGTCAGAATTAGACATTATATTATTACTGTGATTTTCAAACCAACAAAGCATTTATATTTTCTCCTTACATGGTGCTAAATACACATCCGATTGATTTACCCATGATGTATTTATCACATCTCTACCCCTAGCTATATATACAGCTATATTCTGTCTAAAGGTATTCTCATCTATATAATAGCCATGTGCTTGTGTAGATTTACATGACATCAAGTAAACCTGAAATTGAATCACTTGAATATTGTTATTTGAATTTTCAAACCAACAAATCATTTTAGATCATGTCCTATTCCTTGATTACATAAGGGACATATATCTCCTATATGTAATCCACTCAGTTCAGTATTTACTTTCATCAGCTCATTATTAATTACATCAACAGCATATGTCAGTTTATCCTTGCTCTCCTTCATAGCTACCAATTCATCTAACCTATTATTCTCTAGGTTCAATTCTTTAATATGGGGTATTGTCTTTAGTCCTCCCTCTAACATATATACTGCAAGCTTTAATCTTGTCCTATTCTTTTTCAGTTTAATTACCTCCTCTAAAGCTGTTATTCTATCTGTATCTATATTAAATTCTATGTTTCTCACTCCCTTTAGATATTGATATAGCTTATATGCTTTGACCTGTCTTTCCTGTAATTCCACAATATCATTTAAAGTAGCTGTCTTACTTTCTATAAGTATATGGTCAGTATCTATTTTCCCTATATCTATTGTATCCTTTAATATCTCATAGGCTTTATTTAATCTCTCTTGTTTTACTTGTAAATCAGATACCTCAGCCAATATCTTATTTCTGTAATCTATATTCTCTGGTCGAGTAGCTATATTTACTGTAATAACATCATTTAATTTACCTATCACTCCCTTTAATTGCTCTCTTTTAAGGTGGTCCGCATTCACTACATTATAGCTGTTTTCAAGGCTTACAACATCATTTACATCAGTAGCTATACTTACCCTATCCAACTCATCTAACTCATCTATAATCGCTTTAAATTGCTGTCTTAGAGCATTTTCTTTTTCAAGTGTAGCAATGATATTTTCCTTATGTTTAATTTGAGCATCTAGTGTTTCTATATGTGCTAAAATAGCCTCAACACTATCTACACCATTAAACTTCTTTAAATAATCCTTAGCATCAGTTAAATCACTATTCTTAGTTTTAAGCTGACCTGTAATCTCTTTAATATCAGACCTAACTAATGCGGACGCCTTCTCTAATTGCTGTATTATATCTACATTAGATAATGCACTAGCTAATGACGATGGGGGTAAATCAATTAAAAACACCTGCTGAAATTGCTTTGCTACCTGTGGATAAACCTCCTTATTATCTACCTCTACTGGCTTAACTAAGCTTGCCTGATATACCTCATCAGGCACATCAGTTCCTACCTTTTGAATGAGTTTACCATTCACCTCATACTCATTTACATTTTTACCTTTAGTCCACCTTATATGATTACCATCCTCAAAATCTATATTAACTGATGTTGTCGGACTACCTATACGGACAAAGCTATTTCCCCTCGGATTTGTAAAAACACTTGATACTGCTCTTGCTAGTGCAGATTTACCTGTATTGTTTTGTCCTGTGATAACGGTTAAACCTTTGACCTCGACTTCAGCTTTACTGATAGATTGAAAATTCTCTACTGTGATCTTCATACTGGTTATATCTCCTTGTGATACAACCTTATATTATATTAGTAATTTTTCACAAGCAGTTCTTTTATTACCCCTCTCGATTCAACATGACTGCTAAACCCTCTCCTTATATCCACCTCAAGTATCTCATATGCCTCATATAATTTATATGCCTCACTGGCTGATGAATTAGATACTAAAAAATATGCCCCTATATCATCTATATAGTCCATCAGTTCTACTACCTTTTTTTGCATACCCATATCAAAACCACTTGAGGTATAATCCCATTCACTACCACCCACAGGTATATATGGGGGATCAAGATAAACAAAATCTCCTTCTTTTACATTACTCATAGTAACCTTAAAAAAATCCCCTTGAGTGATTTTAACTCCCTTTAAAGCTTTACTGATCTCTTGAATATTATATGCTTCCTTAATACTCATAAGTCTTTTCTTTAACATATTTTCCCCACCATAAGAGGATTTAACATCACCCGACTCATTCTCTTTATATAAAGAACCAAAGGATAATTTTGTGATATACATAAACCGAGCAGCTCTTGATATAGGATCAGACAACCCTTTCATATTTCTTATATCTATAAAATCTTCCTTCGACCTAAAATCTTCAAGTTCTTTTAACATATAGATCAGTTCTACAGGATTATCTCTTAACACCCTATATGTATTTACTATCTCAGGATTAAAATCATTAATGATAGCAGGTCCAGGATATTTCTCTTGTAGTTCTAAGAATACAGCAGCTCCACCTATAAAAGGTTCTATATAAGTTCCCCATGACTTAGGTAGATTGGATAAAATGTCTTTTAACAATCTTCTTTTTCCACCAGCCCATGGAAATGCAGGCTTAGATGCTTGTTTAATATTTTGTATATTCCAGGGTAATTCTTTATAGTTCAACATAGGTATAACTCTCTTTAAATCTCTTTTAAATAGAGAGTATATTATAAATTAAATATCATCACCGAAATCCTCATCAAGTTCTTCTACATCTGAAAATAAATCATCAAGGTTTGCTGTTTCTGCTCCCTTAGATACAATAGGTTTAGCTACTGCAGTATCAGGTGTCTTAGCACCTGTTAAGCTGTCTTTGACTTGATTAAACAAGAACATTAAAGCACCCTCAGTTTGTGCTAGGGTATCTCTAAAGGTTTGCAAGCCTTGACCCCTAATTTCTCCCTTGGGTCCCATCCATGAGAACCAAGCACCCTTTTTAGCAATCACACCATTTGCAATAGCTAACTCGATAACTGTTCTCTCATTATCTACACCTTTACCACTCATCAAATAAAAGTCAGCCTCATGGTGAACACTATCTGACACCTTACATTTATCTAAGTGTGCTCTCACAACTGCACCTGTGGTTGTTTCAATACTCTTACCTTGTAGAGCATCCCATTCCTTACCCTTTTCTTTTTGCACAACAGATAGCTTGATCTGTAAAGATGAATAGTATTGCCATGCTTTACCCCCCTGTGCTAGGGATTTAGGACCTGAGAAAGAAGGCATACCTCCAATAGCATCTCTCAACTGAGAAATACCAATAACTGCTGTATTGTGTTTAGCTATTAAACCCTTGAGTTTAGGTAAATAGGTAGACCAAGTTCTAGCATTTAAACCAACTGCTGGAGCTTCACCCTCTTGCTTTTCAAACATAGCCTGTGGAACACCTGCACCAACTGAGTCAATCACAATAAGATCAACACCATCCTTAGCAGCTAAAGCCATAAACTTTAAACCATTTTCAAGAGTGTCTGGCTGAACCAACATGAATTTAGTAGGGTCAGAAATAGGAACACCTAGTTCAGCAGCATATTTAGGTTCAACCTCATTTTCCCAGTCAATATAAAGGACTGTGCCACCTGCCTGACAGGTTTGTGCTGCTGTTTGTAAAGCAATAGTTGTTTTGCCTGCACCTGGATTACCATATATATTGGTAATACGACCACGAGGAATACCTGGGCATGGTTTAATGCCGTTAGCATTTTCTTTACCACCAATAAGATAGTCTAAAGCGAGAGAGCCTGTTGAAATATGAGGTGTAGTTTTAGCGATTGAGTTGGAGTCGAGTTTAACGACAAAATCTTCCTTGAGACTTTTTTTGAGTTCCTCTTGGATTTTTAAAAGATTGGCTTTTGCCATTGGTATCTCCTAGTATGAGTTGAGTTCCAATAGCATATTATATTAATGTCTGAAAAAAGCTCTTTTATTTTTAAAGGTAATTGGTAGTTTATCTAATATAGGTTTAAGACTTTCCATAACGATTTTAATTTCACTAGGTTCTAAATTTCCTAAGTCAAAGTATTGATCCAGCTCTTTAAATTTAGCAATAAGCTTCTTTACATATGTAATAGGTAGTATATCTTTAGATGTAGATACTGGAGCAGTGCCTAGCATTTTATTAGTAATAGGTTTAAGTTCAGATATTACATATATAGCATCTTTAGGGTCAAGGTGAGTTAAATCAAAATCAGCATTTAAGGTGGATACAGCTTTTTCAAATTCTAATTCTAATGGGGTAATTTTAGGTTTAGCTTTAGATACAGGTACAGGTTTAGGTACAGGTACAGGTTTAGCTTTAGATACAGGTACAGGTTTAGCTTTAGATACAGGTATAGGTTTAGATACAGGTTCAGGTTTAGCTTTAGATACAGGTATAGGTTTAGATACAGGTTCAGGTTTAGATATATACTCAATTACTGGTTCAGGTTTAGTTATATACTCAATTACTGGTTCAGGTATAGGTTCAGGTATAGGTTCAGGTCGAACTCTTAAATGATCAGGATTCACGAGTTCACCCATCGAATCTGGAATGTTATACTTGTAAAATCTTTGATTTATATATTCACCATAAAAAACACTCAAGGGGTTATATTTTTGATGCCAATCACTAGTTAATTGAATTTTTTTACCATTAAAAACAAGATCGGAAGTAATAAGTTCTGACATATAAAGA
>Ga0194118_10002933_pt1 | contig 20657 bp, 17 predicted proteins | sample TA2MahsurfametaG_2_FD_148662 | JGI IMG/M metagenome (GOLD analysis project Ga0194118, IMG submission 148662) | Freshwater microbial communities from Lake Tanganyika, Tanzania - TA2015013 Mahale N5 surface | ecosystem: Environmental > Aquatic > Freshwater > Lake | place: Tanzania: Lake...
TTTTAGAACGTAATCCGCCACTAGCATCTAACCAAATATATTCGCAAATTGTTGTGCGACTGTTTTTATAACTATACATTTTATTAGTATTTAATTTAACCTTTAAATAAAAATAAAAAAGTATTATTTTTATTTAATATTTGGTTTTGCGCCACTACCATATTATGGCAAAAGTGGAATTAATACGCTATTACTTCAAGATCCTTTAAATTCCAATATTCACATCCACCGCCTGGAATTGGACGTCTAATAATAAAAGGAATTTTCTTTTCTTTAAGTTCTAATTCCGCAATAATATATCCTTCAACCACATTTTCAGGTACTTTTACAAGAGGTTTCGCACCAGTTTCAATTTGCTTTGCGCGTTGACCTAATACACGAGCGCGCTCATATTTGGTTAAGAATGGAATAGTTTTATGGAATGGATCGATAATAATTCCATCGCTATTTTTAGTTACTACAGATAACTTTGCGATTTCATCATAATTATGATTTAGACATTCCGGGTGAAATTCATTTACATAATTTTTAATAATATCATTATCAAATTTTTGTAAATAATTTTCATCATATTCGTCGTCATCGTCTTCGTCATCTTCAACAATCATTGGAATTAGTTTTTTAGGTTTTGGACTTTTTTTCGCAACACTTTGCTCTTTTACAATAGGTTCGCCTTCTTCATCAAGTTCAATATCTTCATCGCCATCGCCTTCATCATCTTCTACGTCCGCAATGTCCTCATCTTCATCCGGATCCGCATCATCACGATCTGAATCATCGCCTACTCCACCTCTTTGGATATCGTCATCATCGTCATCGTCGTCATTATTATTTATATTTTCTTCATCAGAATCACTATCTGCGTCATCAGGTTCAGAATCATCATAATTATTACTTGCAGATGCTGTTGAAACACCTAATTTTTTAATTGCAATATTAAATAAAGGTTTCTTATTAGAAACTTCTTCAACATCTGAATCAGATTTGTCAGAATTATTGTCGGAATAATATTCGTCGTCACTCATTTGTTACTATATTAACTATAGATACTTTTAAATATTTTATTTCAATTTTCTTTATAATTAAAATAAAACAAAAAATTAATTTTCTAAAATACACCAAATACCATAATTTTATATTTATACAGTATCATTTGTTTGCCATACAGTATCGCAATGAGAACACAAATAAATATATTTCATATTGCTATCATCATAGCGAATATAAATAATTTCTCTGGGTTTGCCTTCTTTATTTGTAGGGCAATTAGAATTAGGACATAAAACATTACTAACACGTGGCAACGTAGGATCCAATTTGGTATATTTATTTATAATATGACTAAATGATTGCTCGGACTTTTTTAATTGGGTTTTAGATACACAAACGTTTTCAGTTCCAAGTAACTTATCTTCATTACCACATTTACGGCAATAATACACAAGTTTATTTGGATCATCGCTATTAATGCGAATATAATACATATTAGAACAGTTAGTACAGAAGTGCATGTTTAATTATATAATATATCTTTAAATTTATTTATTTATTTCAATTTTCTTTTAAATACATAAAATAAATCATAATAAATTAAATTTATAAAGTTTCAGCAATCTCTTTGGTTTCGTTTAAGCGTTTAATAATTTTATTATAATCAACCTTTATACTCATATTATAATATCGTGTTGAAAATCTTTGAATTTCGCCTTTAAATTCATCCCTCTTTTTCTCTGCAAATTCCAGTAATTTATCGTAATTTTTAAGGTAATTTTCCTTAACATATGGTAAGAAGTTCTCAAAAAAAGGCATATAAATACCTTCCTTCTTTTGAATAATACTACATATTGCTATATCTAAATTTGCTATTTGAATAATTTCATCATAACTTTTCATATCTTCGTGTTTCTTATCAACACCTGGCTCATTTAATAATGGATCTTTACATAATAAAGTACAAAGCGTTAAAAGCACAGTTGAAATACTTTGACAAGACGTCCATTGGTCTCCTCGCCAAGTATTTAAGAGTGAAACACACACCTTACCACATGTATATAAATTAGGATTAAAACGAATATTATTACCATTCGTACAATATTTCACTTTTGGTGGACTATGAGGATAATCTGCAGGGTAAGCAAATTCAAAAAAATAATTGCCGCCAAAATAGGGAGTATCAGACGGACCAATAATTAACGCATAACCTTTCATCATATCCGCATCATCATGTATATAATAAATTCCATTTTCTGTAAGTGGATTTTTTATGATGTGCTTAACATCTTTTAATAATCTAGAAATAGTATCTCTTGGAATAAATGTTGTCATTTTCTAATCAATATATCAAGTAGTTTTTAAATATATATTAAAATATATATTTGAAAAGTTTTTAAATTTTTAAAAGCCATTTTTTTAAGTTAAAAAATCGATTTTTAATTTTTAAAAACAAATTTTAAAAAAAAATGAAATAGAAAAATGTTAATATATTATAACAACAATGAATAATGCAATAATGAATACATCGTCACAATTTAAAGACTTAAATGAATTTTTGGCAAAGCATAGTGCTAAGAACAATGAAAAAGGAGATTCATCAACTTTTACACATACACGCATTGGTGATAAAAACTTGAATATTTATGCAGGCTCATATATAATCCCGCAAGAAGACAAAGAAACATTCTATAAATTGTATTATGAATCTGTTTTTGAAAAGAAAAGAAAAGAATATTTGACAGAAAGGCAAAATAAGGAAAATCCGTTTGCTATGCCTGTTGATTTTGATTTTCGTTATAATTATGACGTAAATTCAAGACAACATTCAAAAGAACATATTCAAGATATGATTTGCGAATATTCTGATTTACTTAAGGAATATTTAGTAATTAAGCCTGATGTGCCATTTAATATTTTCATATTTGAAAAACCAAACGTAAATAGGTTAGCAGATGGTTCTCTAACAAAAGATGGCATTCATATGTTAATTGGTTTACAAGTGGAAACCGCCGTTCAACTGATAATTCGTGAGAAAATGATTGAAAAATTAGCGCAAATTTGGGAGCTTCCTTTAATAAATACTTGGGAATCTGTTCTAGACGAGGGAATTAGTAAATCTACTACAAATTGGCAGCTATTTGGCTCACGAAAACCCGATAATGAAGCATATGAATTAACACAACATTATATTATGACGTTAGATGGTGCGGATAAGCAATTTACTATGGATGAAGCAGATGTAAGCGAGTTTAATTTAAAAAGAGATTTTGCGAAGTTATCCGTTCAATATGATAAAAATCCTAAATTTGATATTAATCCTAAATATAAAGACGAAATTGCTAAACGTCAATCAAGCGGCGCAAATAAAGTAAGAAAGGCGTCAAGTAATACAAAAATGAATTTGTTAATTGAAAATGATGGCGCAAATGATGAAGATAATAACTACATATCTTTAAGTGATATTACAGATGAAGATATGTTAGATAAAGCAATTGCGCAAATGTTAAGAAATTTGCAGCCAAATGAATATGAAATTGAAGAAATACATAAATACACACAAGCACTTCCTGCGCGTTATTATGAGCCAGGTTCGCATTTACTAAGTCGCCAAGTTGCGTTTGCTTTGAAGCATACAGATGAGCGTTTATTCTTATCTTGGGTAAAGCTTAGAAGCAAAGCAAGCGATTTTGATTATAAAACGATTCCTGATTTATATAGTCAATGGAAGAAATTTCAGCGTTCAAGTCAAAACGGTTCAAAAGTAACTCGCAAATCAATTATGTATTGGGTAAGAAAAGAGAATTTTGAAGAATATGAAAAAATTAAGAATACGACAATCGAACATTATTTAGAAAAATCATTTGAAACTGGCACTGAATATGATTTGGCAATGGTATTAAAACAAATGTATAAGGATAAATATGTATGTGTTAGTTATGATAAAAGAGGTATTTGGTATCAGTTTAAAAATCACAGATGGATTTCTGATAAGGGACTGAGTTTACGTTCAAAGATTTCAGAAGAAATGTTTAATTTGTTAACAATAAAGCAGGGCAATTTAGAAAAGGAAATTCAAGAATATCAGGAAGATGATGAAAGAAAAACATTTCTTGTTAAAAAGATAAAAGTAATTGTAGATATTAGTATTAAATTAAAAAGAACATCTGATAAAGATCATATTATGCGTGAAGCAGCAGAAATCTTTTATGATAACGAATTTGTTAGAAATATGGATACAAATAAATATTTAATGTGTTTTAATAATGGTGTTGTTGATTTTGCAAATAAAGTTTTTAGAGACGGATTACCTGAAGATTATATTACAAAATCTACAAAAATCAATTATATTCCATTTGAAAACGCAGCTATAGATGAAGATTATAAACGTGTTTCTGATGAAATCGAAGTATTTATGAATAAATTGTTTCCTATTGCTGATTTAAATAGATATATGCGCGACCATTTAGCAGCTTGTTTAATTGGTGCAAATAAAAATCAAACATTTAATGTATATCACGGCAGCGGTTCAAACGGTAAATCTATTATTGCTGATTTAATGGCGGTAACTCTTGGTGAGTATAAAGGCACAATTCCAATTACTCTTGTTACAGATGCAAGAGGAAAAATTGGTGGAACTTCTGATGAGGTACTTAAATTAAAAGGTGTTCGTTATGCAGTTATGCAAGAACCTCAAAAAGGTATGAAATTAAATGAAGGTATTATGAAAGAACTCACTGGCGGTGATCCAATTCAAGCAAGAGGTTTGTATTCTGAATCTGAAATATTTGAGCCGCAATTTAGTTTGGTTGTTTGTACTAATAATTTATTTGATATTGAAAGTAATGATGATGGTACTTGGAGAAGAATTCGTAAATGTGATTTCTTAGCAAAGTTTATTGATGAAGGTGAAACTTATACTGACGAAACGCCTTATGTATATCCAAAGGATAAAAGTTTAAAGGATAAATTACCTAGTTATGCGCCATATTTTGCAAGTATGTTAGTAAAACGCGCATTTGAAACTGGTGGTATTGTAGAAGATTGCGAAACAGTGCTAAATGCATCTAATAAGTATAGAAAGGGTCAAGATCATATTGCTGCGTTTATTAGTGAAAAGATTGTGAAAACTAGTGAAAACAAGGATAAAATTGGTAAAAGAGGTTTACAAGAGGGTTTTAAGCAATGGTTTGAACTTACACAGGGTTCTAGAAGAGCTCCTAAGGGTGATGAATTATTTGAATATATGAATAAGAAGTTTGGACAATGTAAGAGTACTGGATGGCATTGTGTTAAATTTGTTGAGCCGGATGATGAAGAAGATGATGTTGCAGCAGAACTATAAAATACTAAAATTGTAAAAATATTTAATTTTTTTTTAAATATTTTTAGCCTTTATATACGTTTTTGGGTAATAAACTATATAAGTAATATATTAATTTAATAAATGTGCCTAATAACCAAGAAGAAATAAATGGTAAAATTACTAATCCAATAAATATAAATAAGCGTTTAACTACTGCAACTTGTGATGGATAAATAAAACCAAATACAATAAAACAAATTAAACAAATTATATAGATTGTTAGCAAAAAATAGTAATAGTAAAACTTTAAGTTATCTATTTCTTGGTTTTCGTAATATGTTTTGCGATCATTTTTGGATACATCGTCTATTTCATCTTTTAAATCCTTTTCCAATTCAATATTTTCCGCTAAATATTTATGGTGTAATTCAACAACATTTTTAAAATTAAGTATTAAACCAGTATAAGAGTCAATATCTGAAGATATATCTGCAGCAGCAGCACTAACAAGTTCGGTAATTTGGTCGGCGATTTTCTGTGCTTCATCGCTTAATTGCTGCTCTTGTAATTCGCTATATGCGCCGGCACCTTGAGTTAAAGTAACATAGTTACGCTCTGCAACTTGAAGTTGTCCGGGCGCAGTTGCTAAATTGGCTTGTGCGGCTTGAAACTTTTGCTTAAGTGAATCCGCTTGTTTTTGTTTTTGGCAATTTGCGTCGCACATAATAGCATTGGATGCTTGATTTATGAGAGAATTAAATTGGTTTAAATTTATGTTTGGATTATTATTCGTAGACATTACTATAATATACAAGTAAAAGAATTTATATATTATATTATACAAAAGCAATTTATTTATTAATTATACTATCTGGTAAAGTTGCCTTAAATTCATCTGCTAAATCATAATCAGTTTTATATTTACCAGGTTGTTGCTTGGTTAAAACATCATTAATAAGTTCAAATCCTTCTTTCGTCGTAGACGTAGGCATAGTATCAACACATTTATTTGTTGTTGTGTCATATACTTGACCTGAAGAGCAACATGATTGTCCGATACAAGTTCCTAACGCACCAACACCTGCATTTGACATCCAAGGGTCTTTAGAAGATGACGCGCCACCAGTAGGTGCTAATTCTGGCTTAAAACTCCAAGCATATTCGTCGTAATTCATGTTATCACGTGTAATAATAGAAGCGTAACGTCTCCACAAATAAACGGCACCAATAAAAGCAATAACAATAATTAGGAATCTATAGATTAAATCTGGAAGAAGACCTTTATTTTTAAGAAGTGTTAAAAGTATAATTGGAACTAACATAAAAATAATAATTTTCATTAATTGTGCGTGTTCTTCATATTTACTTCCATAATATTCATTAATTTCAACTAAACGTATTTTGTTGTTTCTCTCTTCTTCTAATATTTCTAAACGTTTCTTGGCCTTGTTTAATTCACTTTCTACAATTCCAATTGCAACAGTTTGTTCTTTAAGTGTGCCAAGAGAAGAACTTAATGCATCATTAAAAAAGCCATTAACTCCGCCTAAGGTTCTGTATAAATTTATACGAAAAGTTGACAAGTCATTTATTTTTGTAATGAGTTTTTGTTTTTCTGTACTTGATAAAGAAGTATTTGTTTCTAAAGAATTAAATAATTGTTGTTCTATTTGTTGTAAATTTTGAATATCATTTAAGATTTGTTCGTTATTTTGATTTGCATTTGTATTTGGTTGTTGAGCCATTCCTTCATATATTTTTTCTCCTAAAAACCATAATAAAAGGGAACATACTATAAATATAACAAAAGGTATGATTATTTCTCTCTTCATTGTATAATTTATAGTGTGAAAAAATTTATATAATCCATTTTATTATATAAATTATATAAATTTTATAAATGATTAATGTATTTATTGTTGAGCAGGTTTCATAACATTCATTGAAACAATTACTGAACCTGCAGCTAAAATGCTCCAAAATAGATAGTTATAATTTTCTTTTAACACATTAATATCACTATTTTCTAATACTTTTTCAAATGTGGTGTCAAAACCTTTTATATTGTCATTTGTTCCGTGAATTCCTGTTAAATATTCTTGTATTCCTGTTACATTTTTCTTTGCTTGATTTTGAGCTGAATTTGAACCATTTTCAAATTTGGTTGTAAATGCTGTTATTTGACGTGATAACATATTTAATTTAGTTTGCAATTGTGCCAATTGTTGTTTTTGTGTGCTAGTTAAACTTGATAATCCAAAATCACTATTATTTGTTACTGGTCCTCCATTTAAATAATTACTATAATAGAGAGAATCTGTATTATTCGTTTTATTTGTAGCACCAATTGGTGGCTTATTTGGCACCTTCTCTCGAACATATGTAGTATTAATTGCATCTACTTTTATATTTCCTTTTGGATACATTCCATTTGTTTTAGGATAGCATACATTATTTGTATTATCATATACAAATCCAGCACATTGTCCGTTTGAATTACAATAATTCATACATTTATCTACTGTTGCACTACCAAATGATGCGCTTTGAATATCATTGCCAGCCGAATTACCAGCAAATTGCGTATATTGATTACTATATTGTGTTGCTGTTGTAGGATAAGTATGCAATAAAGAATCGCCATCTACAAATCCAAGCATTGACATTAAACTTTGCTTACCAGCAGCACCAAGGCTGTAAATTGCGTTTGCCAATAATCCGCCGCCCGTATTACCGTCTCTCATTTTTGGACAATTTATACCGGTTGTATATGTATATAACACTAAATTTCCGTCTGACTGCATAACCAATGCGGTTGAACCATTAGTTGAACTTATAAATTCGCCTGGATATAATACAGAACTATCTGGCATCCAATTTTGTCCGAATTTATTTTTAGATGCGACCATATTTGGATTGGCTTGCTGTTGTTTGCCATTAGTGCTTGACTGCCATACAAATCCTTGATTATCGGTTGGTGAAGTGCCTAAATATATACACATATTGCCGTCATCTTGCATAATAAAAAAATAACTATTTGTTGGCATATCGGTTTGATATAATGCGTTAGACCAACCACCCCCGCTCCACGATCCATCTTTAATTTGCGTGCAATTATTGGCAATGCCATATTTTTTAGATTGACTTAAATTTGAACTGGTAAAGCATTGAGCGTTTTGCCCGTTTTTAGAATTTTGAAGAGCATAATAACTGGCGCCAATTGTTTCTGCTGCTTGCTGACAAGACGCATTATTATACATTTGTTTGCCACGATTATATGCAGTCATTGCTCTGTTAGATGTGTCTTTATAACAGCCAATATAATTGCTGGGTGCTTTTGTTTTATTGGGTGTTGAATATACTGACGCACCGTTTGCGTTTAAAACGCTTAATGAGCCGTTTTGAAATGACGCTGAATTGCCGGTTTGTCCGCTTGTTCCAGAATTCCACAAATTAGTTTGTCCTGTAACAGCATTACTAATACCTAAACTTTTAATCCTCGTTTGATCGTTGCTACCATAACAAGTTCCTAATGAACTACTAACATTAACATTTTGTAATGCATAAAATTTGTAACCATTATTGATAGCGGATTGTTGGCATTGTTGATAATTAAGTGATGTGTCAATAAGAGTCATTAAAGGATTATTTGAATTGTCTGCATAACAACCAACATAACTGGATGTAGGATTAGAAATCATTTGATTAACAAATATATTTACACCTTCATTACCAACACTTTGTCCTGCATTAACAGGACTACCGGATACAAGGGGAAATGGTTTGGTTGGAATCGTTGCGCCTGGTGTTTGGTAACTTGTAGACCAAGGCAAATTAACTGTTGTAACTGCGCCTTTGGCAGGAAAACCATTTTTTCCAGCATTTTGATTGTAAATTGCTTGTGTTGGAATCCATTTTGCGACACCAGAACCAGTAACATAAGACATATTTCCACCTTGAAATTGAATAACCTTGCCAAAATATGGATTGCTAGAATTAGTTCTATTTACATAACCAGTTGCGATGCTTTCAAGTTGGTTGGCTAAGGTTTGATATTCTGATAATGTTTTGTTATATTCTGCCTTTAAATTTGCAAGTGTTTGTTGTTGAGATGTATAATCGTTTTCACCGATTACTTTTTTGGTTTGCTTTGTTAAACTGTTGCCGCTACCGCTTAACCCCTGAAATCCTTCTTTTGAACTTAGCCTTTCTGCATTTCTCTCTAAACTCATTGTAGTTTTGTTTTGTAAATTAGAAAATGTTTTACCTTGATTTAAAGAAGGTGAATATTCCGTTTTTATTATATTTTTAGATTCACAATCAGTTGGATTATCTATAATGGACTTTTTTTTTGTTAAATCATCAAAGTTTGAAAATAAATTAGATATTGTTGACATATTAATATAATAATAGATATTAATTTCACATTTATAAAAAAAATGAATAAAAAATATAACAATTTATATTTGTTAAATTGTTATAATGAAGAAGTGTATATTAGGTGCGATTAATAAAACCACAAATAAATATGAAAATATTCTCAATGTAAATAAAAATAATAGTTACAAATGTATTGGCTGTAATTCAGACTTAATTTTAAGAAAAGGAGAGAAAAACTTTCAAAGTTTCATTCATAAAAATAAGTGTAATACAGCTTGTAATTATTTCAAAGAACAAACAATAGAACAATTAAAAAATGATGCAAAATTACATTTGAGAGAATTATTAATTGATAATAATTTTGTATTAAAGCGAAGATGTGATTGTTGTAAATTTAATATCAAAATAGATTTGCCTATTATATCAAGTAATCATTCAATAGCGTTTAGTGAAACAAATAATTTAATTAATGTATATGATGAAAATGAAAATGAAAATTTAATATGTACGTTTAAAATGATCTTAATAAATGAGTATGATGAAACGCTTGATGAAAAAATTTATCAATTAGATATAACACAATTAATACACACAATTACGCGCAATTTTGCGACACAAAAAGTTGAATTAATATGTTTTAGAAAAATTGTATATTGTAACAATTGTTTAAAATATAAAGATTTATAATCCTATAGTTCTTGCAATTAATTTACGATTAAAATAAAATACAATAAAAATAAAAGCAATTACAACCTTAAAAATACAATAATTTTTTCCTCCGCCACCAATTTGCCCTGTCGCAGATGTGTTATTAAATCTAAAGAACAACATTATAAGCAATATTGCAGTAAATAATAATGCTACATATTCATAATATTTCGTTGTAACAATAATACTAGAATCATTATACGCCGCATTTAATGTATTATTTTTTTCTATGAATAAAGGATCCATTATATATTATTAATAGAAAAAACCTTCTCTAATAAAAAAAACCACCGCCACCTTGATACATTGAACCAGACGCAACTGGTGGAGCACTTGAAGAAATAAATTTAGCAAATAAATATAAAACTAATATAGCAAATAAGATTAGCAAAATATACACATAATAATTTTTATTGGTTTGAATTGTTCCTTCACTTTGGGTTTTGTCAAGAGTTTCATATTCATCCATCATTTTATCAATTTTAACGCGTTCTGCAGTTAATTGCGCGTATTGTTTAATAAGAGTTTCATTTTCTTGTTCCTTCTTTTGATTTAGTTCTTGATAAGTTGGTTTTGCTTGCTTAGCTAAATCTTGAATTTTTGAATTTGTTTCGTTTAATTGTTGATTTATATTTTGAACTATAGAGAGAAGTTGTTTACCCTTGGGAACAATTGCAATATCGCTAGATAATCCCTTAACCAAATTACCGTCGCCTTTGCGTAAAAAACACATTGGTTGCTTATAATTGGTAGGGTTATATGTTGCTCCAGTGCATTGTGGATTACTGGCACATGATGCAATACAATCGTTAAGAGTGGCCGAATTATTTTGACTTAATGCACCGCTTCCTAAAAATTGCTGTCCGGAAACAGTTACATATTTATTAGCAGTGGCATTAGACGATGGGTCTTGTTTTAAGTAATTTACATAATTTGCAACTGCTTGTTGATATTGAATTAATAAATTTTTGTATGTTGTTCTTAATGTTTCTAAATTTAAAATGATTGAATTACTTTTATCATATAATTGTTTATTGTCTTGCGAAGCCATCTATATATGTATTTAAAGAAAACATATTTTACTTATGTATAAATAAAAAATTAAGTATAATAGTAGTTATAGAGAGAATAAAAGAAAATATATATACATCTTGAAGTTTATTAGTAACTTCTATTTCTCTTTTTTCTTTTTCATCAAAATATTTTTCAATTATAATTTCAACTAATTTTATTTTTCTCTTTTCATCGTATTCTTGTGTTAGTTTTCTTATAGAATTATTGGTAGATTCAAGCGCATATTTACTAAGTACTGCGTTATTTGGATAAATACGTTTAAGACTTGTAAAGGAAGATAACATTTATTAAATAAATATATAATTATTTAATAAGTTTAAACGACATTAGGTTTTATAAGGGGCAACGGACTTTTATATACCTTAGATATAACTGCCATACCTAATAATATGCTAATACCTAAACCCCAATTTCTTAAATATCCCGAATCATACATTTCCTTATAATTGTCAATTAATTCCATTGCAGCATTGTTTTCAGTTTCAGCAATTCCTAATTTGCGCTTTAATTCGCGGTTTTTATCCTTTTCCGCTTTAATTAAAACATTTAATGCAACAAGTGCTTCATTAATTTTATCTGTATCTGCAGTCACACTATTTTCCAATACAAATAAATCAGAGCATACTTTGGTAATTTGTCCTTTAACATTATTAAACATGGATTGGTAATCGGGATAATCTGGATTTTTGTTGTAAAATACATAATATTTTTTAAAATCTTCTAAAATAGGACCAATTTTCTGCTGTAATTCGTCTAATTTATTTGTAAATTGGTTTGGATTTGGCAAATTGTCTATAATATTTTCTGTATTCATTAATATACATTAATATTTTAAAAATTATCTTCCATATCAAAACAAATACGATATATTTCATCCACTCCTTCTTTATAACCTCCTACAAACTTATTGTCTTTAAATATAATTGGAAAAGCCTTAATATCTTGCTTCACCAATTGATTCATGTCATATAAAAATTGTTCTTTATTATTATTTAAATGTTCGTCACAATTAATTACATTATATTCTAATTTATTTGTTTCTAATAATAGTTTAATTTTATCACAATTCGGACAACCACTTTTGCTATAAATGGTAAAACCTTTTTCTGCTGGAAATAAAAAAATCATTTGTAAATATTTATATATTTTATATTTAAATATTTATTTTACTTAATTTCATTTTTAAGGTTGATTTAATAGTCGCAACATAAATGTCGCTTATACACAGATTCTATAATAAGGCGCTTCAATTGCTGTCTTACTTGAACGAAGAATTTTACAAACTTGTCCTGGTCTTAAACCAATAGCACGTGCAACCGGATCAAATCTTGAAATATCAGGAAATTGCGTCTTATCTGTAATATTATAGCGCTTCATTATTTCATTTACTTGGGCATCACTTAATGGAATATGAGGCGGAACCAATGTATGATTTAATATATTATATTGAAGACGCTTAATATTTTCTGCAACAATGAAAATTCCATCACTTTCCCAAATATGCTTTAATTCATTTACTAATGTTTCATTTGGATCGTCTTTAATAATAATAAATAATGTGTCAGTTTTCTTTAACGTTTCAGTTAATATAAACAAGTCATCAATCATTTCTTGAATATTTTTAGGCGCAGGTCTAGACGTTAAATAGTAGCGAATATATATTTTTCTCTTTGGATTTTCTGGTGTAACTTTATCGTCCGCGGTTTCAAGAAGCATATCTAATTGATTATTTTGTTTCATTGAATTTACCTCATTAATGCTAAAATTTGCATAATCATTAACATTATATCCTTGTTTTTCCATAAGTTCTATAACAACTTTTCTAGAAGTGAAAATATGTGAAATTAAAACGCTTGAGTTCTGATTGGCCATTCTATATTATAATATATTTATATTAGTAAATTTTTTAATTCAATTTTATTTTATATTGTTATTTTTTTAACTCCGGAAGATGTTTCTGTAGAGGGCTCTTGAATTTGAACTTTTTTCTCTTCACTTGATGATGATTCTGATGCTGCGGCTTCTGGTGCTGGCGGCGCTTCTTGTGGAACATCTAAAATAGATGGAGTCGCACTACTTGTAGTCGTAGGGGTTTCAACAGGAGTTGGCATAGCCGTAGCAGTAGCGGTTGGAGCCGCAATAGCCGTAGCAGTTGGCATAGCAATTCCTTGAACGGGTGTGCCTTCTGGATTGTAATCGGGTGAATTTGGTGCATACTCGGGTGAATTTGGTGCATACTCGGGTGAATTTGGTACGTATTCTGGTGAATTTGGAACATATCCTGTAGATGCATATTGTGTAGGTGTATATTCAGGTGAAATCATATTAGGTGAAACTGGTGTTGATTCAATTACTACAGGTTCCGGCATTTGTGGTGCTTCATTTGGTATAACTCTCTTAACAGCCGCCTTTTGCTCTTCTTGTGCTTTCATACGAATTTGATCTCCATATTCTTTAATTACTTCTGCAGTTGTTCCTGTGCTCTTCATTAATTTATTAATATTATTAGAATATGACATACTTAGCAACTGGTCGACGTTGTCTTCTGTAATAATTCTCATTTGAATATTCATTACTTGCAACTCTTGCATTAAAAGTTTAAATGAATAAGGAATTTTTAATATACTAAATGAACGACCAAAACGACTTAAATTCATAATGCTTTGACTTCCATCAGGATTTGTATTAAATTTAATAGGACCATCCGCTGCAGGGCTTAAAAACAAATTTCTTGATTCATTATAAATCGCAACTGCGCCCGTTTTATTACAAACCGCAACATAATAATCTTGACTCTCTCCTCTAACCATAAATGATTCATTTAAAAAATAAGACATTCCGTGTGCCAATACACCATCACGTTCCATTTCACCAATACGAAGACCACCATCATTTGCGCGTCCTTGTACGGGTTGTCTTGTTAGTACAGTATTTGGACCACGCGCACGATAATTGATTTTATCTTTAACCATGTGTTTCAAACGCATATAATAAGTAGGACCAATAAAAATGTCTGCCTTTAATTGCTCTCCAGTCATACCATTATATAAAATATCATTACCACTTGAATGAAATCCTTGCTCTACTAATTGAGGACCATATGTTGAGTAATTGGAACCCTTTGATTGAAACGCAGTACAGTCTCCAAATGCGCCATAAGATACACATAATTTACCAAACAAACATTCGACAATTTGGCCGATAGTCATACGCGTGGGTATGCAGTGAGGATTAATAATTAAATCAGGGCGAATACCATTTGCTGTAAAAGGCATATCTTCTTCTTTAATAATAAGACCTAATGTTCCTTTTTGACCGCTACGCGATGCCATTTTGTCACCAATTGCGGGTATACGCTCTTCGCGAACTCTTACTTTCGCAACATTAAAACCTTCTTCACCCAATGTAATAAAAGATTTGTCAACAAATCCAAGTTGTCCCTTCTTTGGTTTTACGGAATCATCCGTCCAAGTATCTTTCGCAGAGAGACTTGAATTTACTTTTCCAATTAATATCATTTTGTCATTTAATTCAGTGTTTTCTTTAATTAAACCATGTTCATCAAGATAACTATAATCAAAACCCTTTTTCTTTCCAACAACATTATTTTTCTCAATATTTGCGAATTTTGAACTGGTTGAACCAGTAACCTTTGAACTTTCTTCCCTTGTTTCATAAGAAGAAAAGTATGTTGTTCTAAAAATACCGCGTTGTATTGCGCCTTCATTAATTAAAATTGCGTCTTCTACATTATATCCTGTATAAGCCATAACTGCAACAATTGCGTTAAGACCATAAGGTTGCTCTTCATTATTAATATATTGTAAGTAGCGTGATTTAATTAAAGGGGTTTGCCCGTAATTCAATATAACACCCATTTTATCAATACGCATTTGATAATTAGAGTGATAAACAGAAACGGCTTGTTTGCTTTGACCGCAAGAGAAAGCATCACGAGGAAATGGATTATGCTCGGGAAAAATAATTAAATTACCCATAACACCTAAAATTAATGATGGATCAATTTCTAAGTGCGTATACCATTTGCTTTTTTCTAAATAACTTGTATTTGTGGCAATTAACGCGGATTCTTCTTCTGATGTATCCACATAATCTACCATTGCTTTTGCTGCTTCTAAACGCTGTAAAATAACCGATCTATCTGTTGTTCCTAAATCGCTATATAACCCCATTAAGTCATATATTTTATTGTTTTTAGTTTTAAAATTTTCATCTGATTTTTTCATAAATCCAGATATTATTTGTTCCCATGTTATATTATCAGATTCCAACATTTCGCTTATATTTTTTCTATCATAACTAATTTTTCCGTCTTCAATATAATAAATAGGTCTGGTTAATCTACCTGCATCCGTGTAAATACTAATTTCATTGCTTTTATAATTAAATGAAATACTTGTATAAACTGGAATTACACCATTTCTTCTATATAGTTTCAATGAATTTACCAACTGAATTGGATTATCAATAACACCAATCCATCTTCCATTTACAAAAATTTTAGTATTACTTCCTAATTGCTCTGGAGAACATTCTAATATAATTCTCATTGGCACACTTGTGCGTAGCCATTTAATTAGTGGATGTCCTGAAGAACCACTTGTAATATAAGTGCTAAGTGACATATGCTTATGTAAACCAATATTACCGCCATCAGGTGTGTCAACAGGATCAATAAACCCCCATTGAGAAGAGTTTAGTAAACGAGGTCCAACAACTTTTGCACTTGAATCTAGCGGTAAGTTAATCTTACGTAAGTGAGAGATAAATGTGTTCCAACTAAGACGATTTAAGTCCTGCACAGCACCTAAACGCTTTGTGTGAGCTTCTGAACCCCAATTACCTTTAAACGCCTTTCTAAATCCTTGCTCTACAATTCTGTCTTTAAAAAAGGTCTTAAAATTGGCTTCAATAAGACCAATAAAATTGTCTTTGTATTTATTTTCCGATTTTGCATTTTTATCGCCATCTTTATCTTTTAATTTAAGTTGCTTCTTTTCTTTGCGAGATAAAGTTTCATCTTCTTTATATTCGCCCTTGTGATAATAGTATTCTTCGTCTATTTTTCTAGTAATATCTTTCTTTTGAATCAAATAATACTCTCTAAATAAATCGTAAATGAGAGAACCAGATAATTCAACTCTTTTAAATTTAAAATTATCACGATCTGTTGGCTTTTCTTCTTTTGTATAAACTTTTAACAAACGATTTACCATATAACCAACAAAATATGCTTTTTCCAAAAAGTTTAATTCTCCAATATGTGGTAAAAAATAATCAGAGAGAATTTCAATTACACCAGAAACTGTTCCTCTTTTTGTTAATTCCGCAATAAATTCAAGCGCATTTTGTTGATTAAATATCTTATTTGCGTCGTGAATAGATGGTATAAATAAGTCAATATAGCGATTCTTTTCATTTTCCTTTTCATCGTCTAAATTTACAAGTAAACATTTTTCAATAATATCTTTATCTGATATAACGCCTAATGCTCTCATTAAAATGAAGAGTGGAACAGGTTTTTTTACGTTTGGCACAGCAACAACAATTTGACAATTAGAATAACTGGGTGATGGTGCAATTATTTTAACTGCGGTTGTTCTAATAGGTTTTGAAGTGTCTTCAGATACAGAGCGAATTTCGGCGGAATGGCTATATAAATCGTCATCTTTGTTGGCGCGAATATACAGCAAATTATCTGCGAATTTTTCCTGGGAAATAAGACATTTTTCCTTACCATCTATGATAAAGTAACCGCCGTAATCGTTGCGACATTCACCCATATTAAATCTAACATCTCTATTCATTGTGCTTAAAATACATAAATCAGATTGTAACATAATTGGAAAGCGACCTAAATAGATTTTGGGCAACATGATTGAATGTGTTTTTTTCTCTCCTGCAACATAATAAATAAAATCAACTTCGACATCATAATGAATTGTTACACCATAAGTCATATTTCTTAAACGGGCGTCATTAGGAAACATATAATGAGAAGAATGGTCGTCATAAATAATTGGCTTTCCATAATAGATTTTAGTTCCATCTTTTCCACCTAAATACAATAAACATTCGTTTCTCTCGCTTGCTTCACTTGCGCTTTCATCTTGTCTTTCAATAAATCTTATGGGATTGTTTTCGTGAAATACACGACGAATGCCATTTTTAAAAAATTCATTGTAAGACTCTAAATGATGAGAAACTAAATTATTAGGATTGTCTTTAAAAAATTTGTCTATCAATTTCCAAGATATATTGTCTTTGTCCATTTTATATTATAATAATCATATTTTTTTAAATGTAATTATTATATTAATATTTGATTTTTATTTAACAATTTAAAGATTATTTATTTTTAAATATATAATGATAATTATTAAAGTATTTTGTTCTTTTGCGCCCAGTAGCAATTGTAAAGAAGTTTATGAAAGAATTAATTATGCAAAAGAATGCTCTTTTTATGGTAAAAACAATAAATATTATATTACGAATGACGATAATTATACACATGCAATTTTAATAAATACACCAATGCCTGAACTTAAAATACCAAAAGAAAATGTTGTTGGTTTAGCGTTTGAACCTATTTATTTTTTAAATTTAACTGCTGAATTTATTGATTATGCTAAAAAACATGTGGGAAAATATTTTATTGGTGATAAATTTAATTTACCAGAACCATTTATGGAACATTTTGGTTATATGTGGCATTCAAGACCACCAAAAGAAATAAATATAAAAAATAAAATAATGTCAATAATTGTAAGTGAAAAAAAATTTGCACCTGGTCATAAATATCGTCATGAACTTGTTGAAAAAATTATAAAATTAAAATTGCCTGTTGATATTTATGGTCGCGGTTCCAATAATTATATATATAAAGACAGAATTATGGGACAATTTAATGATGCTGAGCCTTATGAAAATTATTATTTTTCTATTTGTATTGAAAATGTAATCAGCAATCATTACTTTTCAGAAAAAATAGCAACTCCATTAATGTATAATTGTATGCCAGTTTATTATGGCTGTAGAAATATTACTAACTATGTTGAAAATGTAAATATATTAAGCGGAGATGTTGAAAAAGATATTCAATTAATTAAAAATATCATTGAAAACACTGAATTTTATTATAAAAAAACTTTTACAGAAAAAAATAAAAAAGCTGTTAATTTAATTGAAAATTTACCAAATATATTTAATTAATTTTAATTTAAATGTAAATTTATTATTATTATAATGAATAAAGATAATATTATTGTTAGTTTTAATTTTGGTAACAAATATTTACCTGTTAAAGACCATTGGTATAAAAGGGTTGATGAAAAATGTGGTAACCATAGTAATATAGAAATTATTTTAGATAACATATTAAATAATATAAATTTTCAAATAAATTATGAATATGCTTGGTGGGATGTAGTTAGATTAAATTATATTTATGAAAATATAATAAAATTCAATAAACCAGTTATTCATATTGATCAAGATATAATTATTGAAAAAGATATTAAGCCTTTAATAGAGTTGCCATTTGATATAATTATATCAAAGGAAATTGGAGAAAATAAAGCGTTTCCTAGTGAATGTAGTAAAGTTATAGGTTTTGGTGTATGTAGTGGATTTTACATTTTAAAGCCAACTTCAATTAAATTTATATCTAATATATTACAAAATATGAAAATTAAAAAATATGGTAGTTATAGTGATCAAGTTAATATAATGAATTATATAATTAACAATAATTATAAAATTATAGAAGATAAAATTATATTAAATAATAAAGAATATACAAATAAAGTAATTTTAATAGATAATATTCAAATATGCGTTTTAGATTTTAATTTAATAACAAGAGACCCTATAATAAATGATGGACAATTTGCAAATCATATAAATATAGATAACGTTGGTGGAGTTCAAAATTTTATAAAGTATTTTTATGAAGATATTGAAAAATTACCTTTAACATGCAGATGTGGTAAACAACATTTAGGTGATAATAATAAATGCAATCATATTGATATTCGTAAAAATAAAATTAAACTTAAATTAGATAAATTAGATAAATTAGATTAATTAATTCTTTTTAGTTTTATTATTTTTGCCTCGTCCACCTTTCTTAGTTAATTTGAATTTATTTTTTCTCTCTATTGCGCTTGCAAATTCAGTCCATGGTTGACTGGGTCTATCATGTAAATATGGGCAAAATTTATAATATTGTCTATGTTTTTTACAAAATTCTTCTGTTATAAATGGTGTGCCACAAGAGTTACCAAAACGACCAATAAATGCCATTTTCTTTGCTAAATTAGTATCGCAAACTATACCATCAACCGCTCCATGAGGCGCAAATGGTTTGGGTCTGCTTTGGTCTGACATATATTCGCGCGCATCTAAATCATAATGCGAGCATACTGTTCTAGAACAAGGATTGTCTTCTTTCAATAAATACACGTCATAATGGTCTGCAATAATTTTTTTGGCAATTTCAATATTAATTTTGCCCTTATGTTCGTCCATTAAATCACCAAGACGAACTAATCTTGCACCTTGATGTCTTCTTATGTCGTAAAATCCTGAATTATTAACTTCTAAATTGCGAATTCGTTCGTCATATGGCGCATTAAATCCAATAAAGAATCCATTTTTGGTTCTCTCAATGTTATGATATTTAAGACCTAATTCAATACGCAAAATCTCATTTGTATTTGTGTCGCCAAATAGCCAAGAGTTCGCATAATCGCCAGAATTTTCGTGCAAAAGTATTTCACAATATTCATCTAATGTATTACCATATTGCATTGCCTTTCTGATTCTATAACCAATTGGAAACTTCTTTTCATAGGGAATAAATCCGCCTATAGTTGTTTCTGTGCCAATTATACCTTTTGCGGTGACAAAAAAATCGGTGCCGCTCCAAATCCAACACGGAGATGTTTGCATAATAAATCGATGTCCTTCAGCCGGATTTAAATCTAATACAATATTCGAATATTGTCCGTCAATAAAATCCGTAAAGGAATTATGTGCGCACACGATATTTCCGTCTTCCGTCCAATCACCAACAGCAATAAACGCGCTACATTTGTCGCCAGATCCGCCTTCTTTTTGAACGCGACTTTCCGACTTGGTGGAATACCAATATGGTATAGACATATAAAAATTCCAC
>Ga0194118_10002934_pt1 | contig 20653 bp, 21 predicted proteins | sample TA2MahsurfametaG_2_FD_148662 | JGI IMG/M metagenome (GOLD analysis project Ga0194118, IMG submission 148662) | Freshwater microbial communities from Lake Tanganyika, Tanzania - TA2015013 Mahale N5 surface | ecosystem: Environmental > Aquatic > Freshwater > Lake | place: Tanzania: Lake...
TCAAAACATAAACGTATTAAATACTGTTGCTGAAGCAGGTGCATAATGAAACCACAACAGATAATTGAGAAAGTTTTAGCTGCGGCAGATTATGAAGATTGCATTGTCATTGTGAATGAGGACACCTCAGCAAACTTGCGTTGGGCAAATAACACTTTAACGACAAATGGTGTGCTCGCTAATAGATCAGTAACTGTAATTGCGTTTGTAGCAACTCCAGATGGAATAGCTTCCGGCAGCATCACTCGAACTGACGTTGCTGAAAGTGAAGTTGCAGAAGTTGCTGCTGCAGCAAAATTAGCAGCACTAGCTGCTGGAGCTGCCGAAGATGCTGCACCGCTACTGACAAATGAAGTTGCTGGAGATTGGGAATCTGCTCATCAGCCAACTGGCCCTGAAGTGTTTGCCAAAGTTGCACCTGATTTAGGGCAAATGTTTAATCGAGCTAGTAAAGATGGCATTGAATTGTTTGGTTATGCCGAACACGTGCACTCATCTTCTTGGATTGGTTCAAAAGGTGGAATTCGTGTTCGACAAGACCAACCATCTGGTCGAGTTGAAATGACTGGTAAATCTCATAACAGAACCCGCAGCACTTGGGAGGGACGGGCAACTAGAGATTTCTCGGATTTAGATATGCACGAAATTGATGCTGCGATTAGTAAGCGTTTGGAATGGCAAGCGAAGAAGATTGATTTGCCAGCGGGTAAATATGATGCTGTGTTACCAGCTGGTGCTGTTGGTGACTTAGTTACTTACATGGTTTGGAGTGCAGCAGGTAAAGATGCATTTCAGGGTCAGTCGGTTTTCTCCGATAAAAAAGGTGGCACAAGAGTTGGCGAAAAGTTTTCTAACGTTAACTTAAATCTATTTTCAGATCCAAACTATCCTGGACTAGGAAGTGCAACTCATATCGAAACAACTGCTAGTAGCCCGTTTGTGAGCGTGTTTGATAATGGTTATCCAGTAAATCGTTTTGATTTTATGAAAAATGGCGTGCTTACCAATTTGATAAATACCAGGGCAAGCGCAAAAGAAATGAATACTGAGTTTGTTCCAATATCGTTATCAGATAACATTATTATGAGTGTTGATGGCGCAAGCTCATCTGAAGCAGAATTGATTAAGTCGGTTAAACGTGGATTATTGATTACATGTCTTTGGTATATCCGAATGGTCGACCCAGTTTCTTTGCTGCTTACTGGTCTTACTCGAGATGGTGTTTATCTAATTGAGAATGGTGAAGTAGTAGGAGCAGTTAACAACTTCCGCTGGAATGAATCACCAGTTGAACTCCTTGGTCGAATAGCAGCAGCTACGCCAACCAGCATCACTCAGGTTCGCGAATGGGCTGATTACATTGATCGAACCGCAATGCCATCAGTACTGTTTAAGGACTTCAATATGTCAACAGTAAGTCAAGCGTCTTAACTTAGTGCTTGACTTACTAGTGCCGCTTGTTCGTCGTCATGCAATTTGTGTGAACCAACTGCGGGTGAAGAGGCTGTTGATCTTGAAACAACTGCAATACCTCTACCAAGTTGGGCAGTAAAATTCAGTCCGATAAACGGCCAAGCACCTTGATTTGCCGGTTCTTCTTGCGTCCAGATAAGTTCAACATCATCTGGATAATGACTTAGCAACGCAGCGATTTCTGGTGCTGGTAACGGATATATGCGCTCTAATCGAACTAACGCAACATCAGTAATGCCTCTTGTTTCACGTTCAGTTAGTAAGTTGTAATAGACCTTGCCAGTACAGAGCACAACTCGGCGTACCTTTGATTTATCAACTGATAAATCATCAATTACTGGATCAAATTGACCTGAAGTGAAATCAGCAGCAGCACTTGCTGCAAGTTTGCTGCGAAGAAGTGATTTAGGTGTGAAGACTATTAATGGTTTGGCATGTGGCTGCATTGCTTGCCAGCGTAACAAGTGGAAATATGACGCAGGGGTTGATGGATAGGCAACTGTCATATTGTCTTGTGCACATAAACTTAAGAATCTTTCAATGCGTCCAGAAGAGTGATCAGGTCCTTGTCCTTCATAGCCATGTGGCAAAAGCAGCACCACCCGAGAAGTTTGGCCCCACTTTTGTTCACCGGAGCTAATAAACTCATCAATAATTGTTTGTGCTCCATTAGCAAAATCACCAAACTGCGCTTCCCACATAACTAATGCATCTTTGTTTGCAACTGAATAGCCATACTCAAATCCCATAACCGCATATTCGCTCAGTAGTGAGTCATAAATATAGAGCTGACCCTTACCCTCGCGTTTAGACATTTCTCTTAGTGGGAAATAACTTTCTCCCGTTGATTTATCAACAATAACTGAATGACGTTGACCAAAAGTTCCACGACGTGAATCCTGGCCAGATAATCGAACTAATCGATTTTCCAATAGCAATGAACCTAAGGCAAACATTTCACCAGTTGCCCAATCCACTGCGTTCTCAGATAGCATAGTTGCACGTTTTTGTAGTTGTGGAAGCAATCTTGGATGAGGAGTTAAAGTCGCAGGCAGATCAATTTGAGTGCGCGCGATCTTTTCCAACGTTTCTAATGCAACGCCTGTAGCAACAGATTGTGGGAATGGCAGATCATTGTTGATGGGGGCTTCTGCGTTGCCAGCGGCAAGTTCTTCCTTCGTTTCTGCAAATACTCGCTCTAGTTGATCTTGATAATCTTTTAGCGCAGCTTCTGCCTCTTCAAGGGTGATATCGCCGCGACCTATGAGTGCTTCGGTGTATAACTTACGAACACTTCGCTTGTTATCAATAATCTCATACATCAGTGGTTGAGTTAGTGATGGATCATCTGCTTCATTATGTCCACGTCGACGATAAACAATTAGATCAATTACTACATCTTTATTAAAAGTTTGCCGAAACTCAAATGCTAACCGTGAAACTCGAACGACTGCTTCTGGGTCATCACCATTGACGTGGAAAATCGGTGCTTGCACCATTCGAGCAACTGATGTGGCATAGGTGGAGGAGCGCGATTCAGTTGGGGAAGTTGTGAAGCCAACTTGATTGTTTACTACTAAGTGGATGGTGCCACCAACGCGATAACCGCGCAGCTGGGACATGTGTAGAGTTTCAGCAACTACCCCTTGACCAGCAAATGCCGCATCGCCGTGCAGCAAGATGGGCAGCACTGGAAAACCATTTTCTCGATTCAACTGATCGGTCTTTGCTCGAGCAATACCTTCAAGCACTGGATTAACTGCTTCTAAGTGCGATGGATTTGCTGCTAAGTAAACCCGAACTTTTTCACCATTTGGTGCTTCGTATTCACCCTCAGTTCCTAAGTGATATTTAACATCTCCAGAACCTTGAACTGACATCTTATTTTTTGGCGCATCTTCAAATTCTCTGAAAATCTGGCTATAAGACTTGCCAGCAATGTTTGCTAGAACATTTAATCGGCCACGGTGTGGCATTGCAATTGCTACTTCTTGTACTGGTGAATTTGCTGCTTCAGATAAAATTGCGTCCAGTGAAGCAATTGCAGATTCACCACCCTCAAGACTAAAGCGCTTTTGACCAACATATTTAGTTTGCAGGAAGTTTTCAAAAGCTTCTGCGGCATTTAGTTTGCGCAATATTCGAATTTGTTCTTCCCGAGGTGGCTTAACATCTGCTCGCTCAATTCGCTCTTGCATCCATTGACGCTGAACAGGATCTGCAATATGCATGTATTCCACTGCAATTGAACGGCAATAAGCCTCACGTAGAGTAAGTAACATGTCACGCAATTTCATAAATGGCTTATTACCAAAGCCACCAGTTGGGAAAGTTCGCTCCAAATCCCAAACTGATAGACCATGACTTGACATTCTCAAATCGGGGTGAGTGCGCTGTTGATATTCCAGTGGATTGGTATCAGCAATTAAATGTCCTCTAGTTCGATAAGCGTGAATCAGAGCTTGAACGCGAGCAACCTTGTTAATTGCATCTTCATGATCTGCATCAACATCACTTACCCATAGATAAGGCTTAAACGAGATGCGCAAAGATTCAAACACTTCTTCATAAAAATTGTGTTGCCCTAGTAACAAATCGCCAACGAGACGCAAGAATTCGCCGCTTGCTGCACCTTGAATTATTCGATGATCATAGGTAGAGGTAAGAGTTAATACTTTGCCAATTCCATTTCGGGCTAATACTTCTGATGCAGCTCCTTGCCATTCGGCCGGATAATCCAGCGCACCAACACCAATGATCGCGCCTTGACCTTTCATCAACCTAGGTACTGAGTGAACGGTACCGACTGTGCCAGGATTAGTTAGGCTGACAGTTGTTCCAAGAAAATCTTCAACAGCTAACTTGTTTTCTCTAGCTCGGCGAACAACATCATCATAAGTTGCCCAGAAAGTTGCGAACTCCATTTGTTCAGCAGATTTAATGTTTGGCACTAATAGTTGTCTTGTGCCATCTGGTTTTGTTAAATCAATAGCTAAACCAATATTGATATTTGGATGTTTCAAGATTGCAGGTTTGCCATCTTGCTCTAGATAACTAGCATTCATGCTGGGATTTTTTGCCATTGCCTTTACCACAGCCCAAGCAATTAAATGAGTAAAGGAAACCTTGCCGCCGCGAGTTCGGTTTAGATGCTCATTAATAAAAGTACGGTTTTCAATCAATAATGTTGCCGGCACAGTTCGCACACTTGTTGCAGCTGGAACGGTCAAACTCTCTTCCATATTTGCTACAACTCGACCAGCAGGACCGCGCAAGATTTCAGGTTCAACTGTGGGTTGTGCAATTGGTGTTGGTGCTGGCTGTGCAACTGGAGCAGGAGTGCCCGCTACTTGATCAGTGATTGAAACAATTTGTGGAGCTGGAATAGCAATTCCATCTGTTTTTAACTTAACTTCAGTTCGTTCACCTGGGACATAGTCAGCAAAGAACTCATGCCAAGCTGGATCAACGCTGTTTGGATTCTTTAGATACTGCTCATAAATTTCATCTACTAGCCATTCATTAGCCCCAAAGGCGGCTAGGCGGGAATCGGTGCGGTTAATTCCAGTGTCAGAAGACACGCTTTCTCCTGCGGTTGTGACTGATGGGATAAGCCTACCTGCTTTCAGGTGGCGCAGTATCGCGATTCGCTCCAAGGTTCTCCTATGACCGAACTACCCGATTTATCTGGCCAAGTGGCCATAGTCACTGGCGGCTCTCGCGGGCTTGGACGATATTGCGCAGAGCAGCTTGCCGGCGCTGGCGCAACAGTTGTAATTATTGGAAAAGATTCTCAGTCGGTAACGAAGACCGCACAGGAGTTAGTTGCGCAAGATCTAGATGTGGTTGGCTTTGCTGCTGATGTTTCGAATTACGATCAATTGTCTCAAGTTAAATCCGAGCTTGGAGTGCTTGGAAATGCACAGATTTTGATTTGCTCAGCTGGAGTGATGGCTGATAAATTTTCAAAAACACTTCGCGCAAGTAAAGCGGAGTGGGATCGCGTTCTGCGCACAAATTTAGATGGGGTATTTAATTCCGTTTCACTATTTGTTCCAAATATGGTGGATCAAGGCTATGGACGAGTAATTACCATTTCGGCTTGCTTGGGCAGATTTACTGGACCTGGATTAGCAGGTGGTTTAGCACCATATCGAATTAGTAAAACTGCAGTTACTGCATTAACCAAGAATCTTGCGGCTGAACTTCAGTTCGGTGCAAAAAATGTTTTAGTAGATGCCGCATGTCCTGGTCATATTCAAACGGATATGGGTGGCCCACAGGCACCAAGAACAATTACTGAAGGTGCCGATACCGTGTTGTGGTTAGCAACTCGCGAGCAAACTAACGAAACTGGACTGCTTTGGGAAGATAGGCTGAGAGTCGACTTCTAAGGCGGTTTTGTGGCAAAGGCTCGTTTGTTTGTGTTAGCGCAGTTTGGTTTATTAGCAGCGCTCGTACTGCTTCATCGCGATGAAGCAGTTCAAGCACCTAGTTGGTTTCAACCAATTGCAATTGCGCTAATTGCACTTGCAGTCGTTGTTTTATTTATTGCTGTAATCAATCTCAGAAAAGCACTTACCGCATCGCCAATACCGAAAGCAGACGCAGCATTGATTCAAGTTGGTATTTACAAATATATTCGACATCCGATGTATACCGCAGTTATCATGATTGGTGGCGGAATCACGTTAAATAATCCAACACTGTTTACAATCATTGCTTGGGTTGCATTAATAATTGTGCTTCTGAATAAAGCACATTATGAAGATAAACTTCTATTATCAAAGCATTTGAACGCTGCAAAGTATCAAAAAGATACTGGTACATTTTTGCCCAAACTAAGTCGTAGTAAGTAACTTCTATCGAGATGAGAATCTAAATGGCAGCCATTTTGGCTTTAATATCAAGCATTTCCTGGGGAGTTGCGGACTATATGGGCGGCATTGCATCCAGACGCGCAGGCGCGATGCAAGTTTTAGTTATTGCTTATCCGTCAGGGGCTGTAATAATCACCCTTGCAGCATTCCTAGTTGTTCCAGGAGAAATTTCACCTGCAGCAATTGCTTGGGGAGTAGTTGTGGGACTAATTGGTGCTATTGCTGTTGCACTTTTATACATTGCACTTAGTCGTGGGCCAATGGGAATTGTCTCGCCGATAACTGCAGTGATGTCTGGATCAGTTCCGCTAGCTGTGGGTGTAGTTTCGGGTGAGCGTCTTTCTGGATTAGCAATCATCGGTGTTGTGCTCGCAGTTTTTGCCGTTGTTTTAGTTACTCGTGAAAAAAGTGATCAGCGTAAAGTGCAATTGAGCACAGTTGTTATTTCTATTGCCAGCGGTACCGCAATTGGTTTATATCTTTCGGCTTTAGGTTCAGCACCTGATGATTCTGGGATTTGGGCTGCAACAGTTGGGCGCTGGACCTCATCAATCTTTGTTGCAATTGCAGTGTTTGTCGTGTTACGAAACTTCACTCGCACAAACTTTCCATGGCAGTTAGCAATCATTTCTGGCTTTTTGGATGCCGGTGCAAATGCCGTGTTTCAATTAGCAAGTCAGCGGGGATTGTTAGCAATTGTTGCAGTGCTTGGCTCGTTGTATCCAGCGACTACCGTGCTCCTAGCCCGCTTCTTGCTGCATGAGCGGCTAATACGAATACAACTAATTGGTGTGTATCTGGCATTCGCAGCTGTAGCCGCGTTAGCGCTGTCTTAAGGCGCAAATGTCAGTTAATCCTGACACAATTAGGTTATGGATTTAACAATTATTGCCCTTGGTGCTTCATTTCTCGTTATTTTGTTTCTGGTGCTAACACTGGTAAAACAGAAACTAACAGGTTCATTAACCGAAGCTGATGTCAGGCTGTTAGCGCAAACAGTTCTTGATCAACATGCCGCAAAACTAACCGAAACTGCCGCAAGTGAGCGAGAGCGATTTCGAAGTGAAGATGATGCCAGGCGTAATGAACTAAATTTATTGCTAAAGCCTCTATCTGAAAATTTAGAAAAAGTTGAAACAAAATTACAGTCTTTAGAAAGTCAACGCGCTGAACTAAAACAACAGTTAGACAACTATCGAGATTTGGGTAAAGAGTTAAATGAAAAAACATCGCAATTAGGAAATGCACTAAGGCGACCTGAAGTGCGCGGCCGTTGGGGCGAACTACAACTAAAGAGATTAGTTGAGATGGCCGGAATGGCTGAGCATGTTGATTTTATTGAGCAGGTATCAGTTGATGTAGATGATAGACAATTACGACCTGACATGGTAATCAATATGACGCAAGGCGGACAAATTGCAGTTGATAGCAAAGTTCCACTCGATGCATATCTAACTGCTGTTACTTTGCAAGGCGACGAGCGCGAGGTTGCTATGAAGCGAGTTGCAACTCAAATTAAGTCTCACATTGAAAAGCTCGCTAAAAAAGAGTATTGGCATGCACTAAATAATTCTGGCAGTTTTACAGTTATGTTTATTCCTATCGAAGGAGCTTTCCAAGAGGCGGTTGGGGTAGAGCCTGGATTAGTTGAATTTGCAGCAGATCATCGAGTGGCAATAGCAACTCCTTTTACTTTGCTAGGTATGCTGCACACAATTGCTAGATTAGAAACTCAATTTCAAATTGCCCAAAAAATAGATGCCTACCTACATGAAGCACGTAAATTGCATCAGCGAGCTACTAAATTTGCTGAGTACTTAGGTAGGTCACAGAAATCTTTATCTACTGCTAATCGACATATGGATAGTGCCGTTAGATCCTTTGATCGAATGTTTATGAAATCAATAGAAGATATGAACTCAACTGCAATTGCCAGTGGAATTACTGAAGTTGAAAATGATGCACTGCTAGAAATAGCCTCACCAGATGATGAAGAATAATTATCTGAGGATTTGTCGGGCAGTTCTATCGTAGGTTAAATAGTTCCAAGCCCAATCAATCACCACTTGTAATCTATTTCTGCCACCCAACAAATAAGCAAGGTGCAATCCAAGCCAGGCTAACCACGCAATGAAACCACTTATCTTTATTCCCTTTGCAGCAACCACTGCATCTGATCTGCCAATTGTTGCCATAGAACCTTTATCTACATATTTAAAGCCAGCAGTTTTCGGATTCACAATAAACCTTGCAACTTGTCTTCCCATTTGCATTGCAACGGGTGCAACCATGGGCAACGGCTTTCCTTCTTTATCTAGGAAAGCTGCTAAATCGCCAATCACATGCACATTGGGATATTTTTGAGCAGCAGGTCGAAGTTGTTCATCAACTAAAACTCGCTCATCTCGTCTAGATGGTAAATCCATTCGATTTGTAATTAGTGAACTGAGTGGATTGCCTTTAACGCCAGCTGTCCAAATCGTCAATGCTGAATCCAAAAGGCGTCCTCCCTTTAGCGCAACGTCTTGTTTAGTAACTTCTGCAACCTGCGCATTTGTCAGCACCGTTACGCCACGACGCTTGAGATCGCGCCGTGCAATTTCAGAGAGCGACTTTGGAAACATACTCAGTAGCACATCACTTGCTTCTACTAAAGTAACTCGAAGTGGCGCAGGTCCAAGTTCTGGAAAATCTTTATGTAATACCTTAGACAACTCAGCAAGTGCACCGGCAAGCTCAACACCAGTTGGTCCGCCACCAACAATCACAATTGGCACCGGTTGTAAATCAACTCGAGCTGCTTGCTCTAACGCGCGCATAACGCGAGAGCGAATAATCATTGCTTCATCAATACTTTTCATCCCAAGGGTAAATTCACTTACCCCCTTTACCCCAAAGTCAGCCGTAACTGATCCGGCAGCAATAATCAATCTGTCGTATTCAAATCTTTCGCCAGATGCAAGAACGGCTCGGTTTTGATCGAATTCAAAATCAATCACGGTATCTAGTAAGAACTTCGCTTTTCTTCCGCGAATTGCAGCTCGGGCTGGGTGGGCGATTGATTCGGCAGTAAGACCAGCAGATGCAACTTGATACAGCAATGGCAAAAAAGTGTGAAAGTTATGTGAATCAACTAATGTGATTTCAAATCTTGGATCTTTAGTTGCTTTGATAAAAGATAATCCGCCAAATCCAGCGCCAACAACAAGTACTTTTTCGGTGGCAGGTTTTGCCTCAGACATAACAACCCCTGTCCCCGCTGTCTTTTTTAGGCTCTGATTCTATTGCCCGACACATCCAGATTGGTACAACTTCAAGAATCCTCATTGCCTTCAATGAGTTTTAGGTGGATAATTAAGTATGAATGGACGTATATCATCCGCATTGGTAGTTGTTGCGCTGATTTTGACGGCCTGCTCAAGTGGCCAAGTGGAGAGTGCACCTAAGCCAGACACGCCAGCTACTAGTTCAGACAAATCAGCTGTTACATCAAGCCAGTCAGGTAATTACTTATCTTTTGAAGATTACAAAAATTCGAAAAATCTATACGAAGACTCAAACGTAGTTCTATTCTTTAATGCCAATTGGTGCTCTACCTGCAAGATTGCCCGTGACAACATTGAGTCAAATCTGAACTCTATTCCGTCCGATCTTTCAATTGTGGTTGTTGATTTTGATAAAGAAATTGAGTTAAGGAAAAAATACCAAGTAACAATCCAGCACACTTTCGTACAGATTGACATTAATGGTAACGAATTGGCCAAATGGTCGGGGAGCGTTACTGCTGAAGAAATATTTGAGAAAACGATCTAATGGCATTGCTTGCCGGAGCGTTTCTTGCTGGCGTACTGACCACTTTAGCTCCTTGTGTACTTCCACTTCTTCCAGTAATCGTTGGAGGATCAATCGGTCAGCAAGAGGAGAAGTCTATTAATCGAGCTCTTTTAATCACGGGGTCTTTAGGATTGTCAATAGTTACATTTACCTTGCTTTTGAAAGCTACGATTTACTTTATTGATATCCCATTTTTGTTTTGGCAGTGGATAAGCGGTTTAATAATTATCTCATTGGGACTTTTTGCTGTAAAACCAACTATTTGGGAACAAATATCAATGAGACTTTCATTGCAGAGCAGAACCACCCCGCTGTTAACTAAAGCCAGAAACCGCGACGGTAATACTGGAGCTATTTTCACGGGAGCGGCTCTAGGTCCCGTTTTTTCTTCCTGCAGTCCGCTGTATGCATATGTGATTGTCACAGTTTTACCTGCATCTTTTGCCCAAGGCTTAGCATTGTTGTTTGCTTATTCCCTCGGGCTTTGTGGAACGTTACTAGCTGTCGCATTGGTTGGTCAGAAGTTGATTAAGTCCGCTGGCTGGGTAGTAAATCCTGATGGGATTTTCCGAAAAGGATTAGGTTGGCTATTCATTGTGGTGGGAATTGTGATTATCACTGGATTGGATAAGGATTTACAAACGTGGATTTTAGAAAATTCTCCTATTCGACCTTGGGAGTTAGATTCAAAATTTATTCCATAAAACTGGACTCATTTACCACCCAGTCTAAACCCAAACAACTTAACAAAATATCAAAACCTTTTGTATTTAGATGAGGTAGTGTGGGTGAAGTTAAAATTTGGACAGAAGTAATTTTTGAGGAGCTTTATATCTTGGTATCTAGCCTTGCAGTGGCAGTCTCAAGAAGAACTTACAGTGCTATCTGATTGCCTGTTGCTAGTTAATCCAATTTCTGGCGGAGGGAAAGCCTTTGCCAGAACGGACGGCATTGCGGATCAGTTAATGCTAGGCGGATATCAAGTACGCACAGTTGTTTCTTCGAGTCAAGCAAATTTGGTAGAAAATATTAAGAATGCACCAGAAGAACTGGTGGTCTTGTTATCAGGAGATGGTTCACTAAGGGCGGCAGCCGAGATAATCGTTAAGGATCGGCTTTTAAAGCGGCTTGCACCGTTACCTGCTGGCCGAGGGAATGATTTTTGCGCTGCCTTAGGAATTGCAAAAGATCTCAATAGTGCCGTAAAAAAATTAGCAACTAATCCCGAATTAGCAAACATTGATGTTATGCAAGTAAATCAAGACAGGATTGCACTTGGTGCAGTAAGCATTGGTTTAGATGCTGCAGCAGCTGAGATTTCACATAATATTCAACTAGCTGGCAATCGTTGGTTAACTGGTGCGCCACTTTACGTTTATTCTGCTCTAAAGGCATTAAAGAATTGGCGCACATTAGATATTGAGTTAAATCATTCAGATGGGAGTAAAGACAACAAAGGAATTTGGTTGTATGTGGTTAGTAATTCGGGACAGTTTGGTGGGGGTATGAAGATATCTCCTAATTCAAATCTGTCTGATGGATTGCTTGAGGTAATTTCGGTAGGTGAAGTATCAAAATTTGATTTCTTGAAAACCCTTCCCAAGGTATTTAGCGGTACGCACTTATCACATCCAAAAGTGCAGACAACAACTTTAACTGAAATTAAAATTCACACTAAGCTACCAGTATTAGCTTTTGCTGATGGGGAACCGATATCAATAACACCAATTGAAGTTAGAGTTTTGCCACAAGCACTAACAGTGGTTAAATAACAACTGGGCGACAGTTTCCTGTCACCCAGTTGCTCGAGTTGAGACTTCCGCGATTCGCCCGCGGTCTCCTGCCCCCGATGGGTTAATCAAACTAGATGGCAAATGTGATTTGCAATTGGGGTGAGGTTTAAAGATTCCGACAAATCTAAAGTTGAAGTTGAGAGATAAGAAAAATTATTTGTTCTAGCTATTGACATACTTCAGCGGGGGGAGTTTTCTATGCTCACGCATCAAAAGGATGGCTAAACCCCACGAAAGTGGAGGCTGATCCCGCGAATAACTAAATCATTCAACCTACGCTCCTTGGCGACAAGTTGAGTGTAAACCGAGTGAAGTTATTCGAGTGCCGAGTGAAAGCTCGCACACAACTGCAACCGATCGCAAGATCTGGAAAACAGTGAGTTAGATGCGGCAAAACCCCCTCGGGCGAATCGAGGGGGTTTTGTACTTCCCCAAACTTTACTTTTTGCTGGCGATGAATTCGTGGATTGACCGGCCGTCAGTAAGAGCGCGTCGCTCAAATTTTGTAATTGGTCGCCAGTCAGGGCGGGCATCAAGCTTGATTAAACTTAGTTCGGCGATGTTACCCAAGACCCGCTCCATCTGCCTGGCGTAATCGGGCCAATCAGTAATCGTATGTATCTTTCCATCTGCCTTTAGTTTTGTGATTAGGAATTCAACTATCTCTGGTTGAATAATTCTTCTGCGGTGATGCTTTGTTTTTCTCCAGGGATCTGGAAACCAGATGCGAAATTCTGAAACTGAACTATCAGCAACACATTCTTCAATAACATCAAGCGCATCCTTAACAACTACTTTGATGTTGGTTATACCTAATTCTTCTGCCTTGTATATCAAGCTGCCAACACCAGGAGTATGCACTTCTAGGCAAATCAAAAATTCATCAGGTCTTTGCTGCGCCATCAAAAGCGCTGCTTCACCCATACCACTACCAATTTCAATCACTACCTTCTTATTCGGTGCTAGTAATGCAAAATCCCATTTTTCTATTGGTAATTCATACTTGGTTAGTAAGTTAGCTAAAGCGTATTTGGCCCCACTTGAAGGTCGAGATCTTCTTGGGTGAAAAGTTCTAAGGTTGTTAAGCATCTAATTTAATTTACGTTTAATCACTGCAACTTGATGGTTGCCTAGTTCAGCATTTCTAACAAACTGCCATCCCATCTTTTCATACCATGCACGTTTTGTTTCGGTATAGGCAAATACCTCTAAATATCCCAGTAGAAAAGCATGATCTAACAACTCTTGTACAATCTTTTTTCCTGCACCTTTTCGCCTAAACCTTGGCGAAACATAAATTGCTGCAAGCCATGGCCCTAACTCAGGTGCATTTGGCAATTCATCATCTGCGACTAAAGACCCAACCCCAATTAGCTGCCTTCCACTTAAAGCAGTTATTGTGATTGGCAGACTCCTGCTGTAATCGCCGGCCTTATACAAATTCAGATACCACTGCGCGGTGTCAGTTGGAAAAGATTCTCGCCATGCACGAATACTCCAAGCTGCAGCTAGAGATCGGATTTGTAGGTTGGCTGGAATTTCCACCACATCTATTGAGTCCACGTGCTGATACTGCCAAAGATAGGCCAAGATTTGGGTATGGCTGGCTCTAGTTTTGTTTATCCACCACCAACGGACGGTAAACCTTTTCGATTGATGATGGGTCTTAGAACTATGCCTACTGAACAGTGGATTGAAACCGGGGATGATCTTTTTGCGCAACTGCCCCAGCGAACAGAATTAATAGATAAAAATCGAGATATTGTTTTTGCTCAATTACCTGGATTTGGAAATGAAGTTGAACAGTTTGCTAGATTGATTATTTCAAATTTAAAGAGCCATCACCAGGACTTCTATCAAGTAGTAGGTGATTCGAAGGTTATTGTTAAGTCAACTGGCTTCGAGGTCGATGTATTTGCAGATCATCCATTTATTCAACTATGCAAAGTAATTGGTGAAGATTTATGTTTGATTAGCAAAGTAGCAGATCAATGGCTGCTTACATCTGCAGTGGTGGTTTATCCTTCCCGTTGGAGATTGCAAGAAAAAATAGGTAAAAATCTAGACCAGATTCATCAACCAGTTCCTGGATATGAAACCGCACTACAACCAGCAATGTCGCTTACTTTCGATAAATTGACCTCAGATAGACAAGTGTGGCGATTAAATTGGGCATTACATAGTGAGCCAGATCTGTATCAACCAACTGCTATTCATCTAAGTCAAAATCCTGAAAATTACTGGTGGCGAACAGAGCGACAGACGCTAACCAAACTTGCCGGAACTGAGCATGTGCTATTCACAATTCGTAATCGAGTTGAACAATTAAGCCAGATTCACTTAAATCCAATTCATGCCTTGGCATTTGCAGACACGTTAAAAAGTATGACACCAGAAACAGTTGCCTACAAAGGTTTAACATCTGACCATCAAGCAATAGTTGATTACTTATCTGGTCGGTAAATCCTTAATAAGTTCTGCAGCAAGTGCAATTTCAGTTTCCTGCAAACTTGATAGTTGCTGGCTGGGATAGTTATCTACTGAATCAGCGAACGGATCGGTTAACAAATTGATACCAGATAACTCTTGCAGAACTGCCTGCCCACAAAAAGGTGAATAAATCGCGTTATAACCACCCTCATGGGTCATCAACACTCTGCCATTACAAACTTGATGAGCAACTGAGATTATTTTCTTAGTTAAGGTCGCATATCCATTTGCAGTGAGCAACATACGACCCAGCGGATCGAAAACACAAGAATCAAAGCCAGAAGCAACAAATATCAATTCTGGCTTGAACCGAGCTAGCGCAGGAAGCACAACATCATCAAATACTTTTGCATAGCCAGCATTTCCAACTCCTGCTGAAAGCGGGATATTGATATTGGTACCAAAACCATCTTTACCTCCCTGTTCTTTGCGCAAGCCAGTGTGATGAGGATAAAGTCGATCTTGATGAATTGAGATTGTTAGCACATCTGCATCGTTATAAAAAATATCTTGTGTGCCATTTCCATGATGAACATCCCAGTCAATGACCGCAATTCTTTTTAAACCATATTTTTGCTGGGCATATTTGACAGCAATTGACCCATTTGCAAACAAGCAATAACCCATTCCTAAATCAGACACAGCATGATGCCCTGGAGGTCTAACCAAGGCATAACCATTAGTTACCTGGTTCTGCATTAACGCATCAACCATTTGTAAAATTCCACCAACACCTAGCGTGGCAATTTCATAACTACCCTTGCCAAAAGGCGTAGTTAAATCTCCCGCGTCTCCACCTAACCGAGTTTCAGATTGCGTTTTGATGAAATCTATATGTCGCTGGGTATGTACAAGTAGTAACTCTTCTTTGGTTGCATATCTTGGTTCAATCCGAACTAAATGATTGATTAACCCTGATACAACTATTAACTCATGAATTCTGCGCTTTGTATCAGCATGTTCATAGTTGTGATAGGGCTGTAATCCACGAGCTGGATCAGATGGGGTATCACCAACAAAAGTTCCCGTGTCATGCCAACCAAAAACTTCATGATAGAGATAACCAGTTTTATTCATTTCATATGCCCCATTAAGTTTCGGTATTGACAATATCAGGCAAACGCATTTTTACTCCATATTACCTATGGGCTAAGAGTAATCCTGGGGGCAACTTGTTTGCTTATCTTTAGGGCAATATTGTTTGCGCTATGGCTGACTTTTCATTTGATATTGTGAGTAAAGCGGACCGGATGGAAGTTGATAATGCAGTAAATCAAGCTGTCCGGGAGATTGCGACCAGATTTGATTTTAAGAATACCGGTGCCAGCATTGAGCTAACTGGCGACAAAATTAAAGTTACCGCTGATACTGAAGAGCGTTGCAAAGCAGCACTAGACGTGGTTAAGGACAAATGGGTTAAGCGCAGTTTGTCACTTAAACAGTTAGAAAGTGGAGAGCCTCAGCTTTCTGGAAAAACCTATTCAATTGTTGCCACAATTAAAGAAGGTATTTCTAGTGAAAACGCCAAAAAGGTAAGTAAAGTAATTCGAGATGAAGCACCAAAATCAGTTAAATCTCAAATTCAAGGTGATGAGTTGCGGGTATCGAGTAAGAGTAAAGATGACCTGCAAACAACTATGGCATTGATCAAAGCTCAAGATTTCGATTTTGCAGTTCAGTTTACAAATTTCCGTTAATTAAAACTGCATTTTAAATTCAAGTTGAATTGATTCATTTGCGGAAACTATCTGGTGCGTAGCTAACTCAATTGCATTTGGTGGTGCAGATTGTGGTTCAATACATATTGCATCTTCTGGCTCAGAATAAATAACCCAATACGGGTAGTTACTAGTTAAATTAATCTCTAGCATCTCACCCCAAGAGAGCTTTATCTCCGCATTGTCTGAATAAAAGCAATCATCCCAAGGTGTTGGAGTTGGATTAATTAGATCTTTAGTGGTTATTCCAGTTTCATCACGACGATACATCTGCTCAAAATTTGTGGATAAATGCAATTTGCTTGAATTGATTTCTATTCGAAACCAAGGATGAAAACCTATCCAGGCAGGCATATCTTCTTTTGCTGTTAATTTTATTCGCATAATCAAATCATTATCGGTTAACTCAAAGTGTTGAGTAACAGATCCGTTAAAAGGCCAGCCATCTTCAATTGGAGTTGTAAGTTCTGAGTACGTGGTAGACTGTTGAACCACTTGCCAATTTTGATAAACCACAGTGCCATGCAGCGCATGGGGTGCATCAGCTAAATCTGCTAATTGGTAAGTTTGATTTTGAAATTCAAATTTGCCATTCCTTATTCGACCTGAGTATGGAGCCATTGGAAAACTGCCATAACCAAAGATAGATCCAGATGTATTAAATTTTTCATCTCGTAAGATTTCAAGGCCATCGATCACAATTGAGACAACTCGACCACCATCAAATGGATCAATTAAAACTATTGCTCGATGATTGGTGAGGGTAATGAGTTTACTCAAGTTGTAAGTCCAGATTGAAAAGATTTAAATGCAGCAAATGCTCTTGGTCCATAAACAGTTGCCGGTCCACCCATCATCTGGATGCATACACCAATCATTTCAGCAACTTCTTGTTCACTGGCACCTTTAACTGCCAAACTTCTGCCATGTGATGCAATGCAGCCATCGCAATGGCTGGAAATCGCAATGGCCATAGCAATTAATTCTTTAGTTTTTCCATCTAATACACCTTGCTGTTGAGCAGCTTTTGATAATCCAGCAAAAGCTTCATAAACCTCTGGAATCAGCGCTTTTAACTCTCGACCAATTGGCACTAGATCGGCTAGCACTTCTTTGCCGTGCTGGTGGTAGTGGTTATCTGCTTGGGTCATGCGGAGATTCTAGAGCGACAAAGATAAAGAGGACTATCTTTTGCCAGTGAGCACAAGTGTTTCCCAAATCATAGATGCAATTGAGCATTGGTACCCAGTTGATTTAGCTGATGAATGGGATCAAGTTGGTCTAATTGTGGGTAACCCGGATGTGCAGACATCAGGCGTATTACTGAGCGTTGATATCACGCAAGAAATACTTTCTCAGGCAGTATCAATAGGTGCGAATTTGGTTATCTCACATCATCCGTTAGATCTAGCTGAAGTACCTGGAGTTATCACTCAACCACATATCGCTGAACTGCTGCATTTTGCAGTTACTAATAATCTAATTCTTTACTCAATTCATACCAATGCTGATAACGCGCAAGACGGTGTTTCTGATGCAATTATGGAAGCTCTTGGTGCACAAAGTATTGGATCAGTTACTAATCCAACTAAAATCATAGGCACAGGTAGGTATGGCAGATTAAACAAATCAGTTACACTGATGGAATTTGCGAAGCACGTTGCGGCAGTTTTACCAGAGAATCACTCAGGTATAAAAGTTTCAGGAGATTTAAATCGTGTTATCAATAGAGTTGCAGTTTGTGGGGGATCAGGTGCTGGACTACTTCCACTGGTTGCTCAATTGGATGTGGATGCCTATCTAACTGCTGATTTAAAGCATCATGCCGCGCTAGATCATCGAGCCAATAGTGACATTGCTCTGGTGAACGTTTCCCATTGGGCTAGTGAATGGTTATGGTTAGCCGTGTTAGAGCGAAAACTAAATCAGGAGTTTCCCATGCTGCAGCCGATGGTCTCATCGATTTGCACTGATCCATGGCAAGCAGAAATAACGTCGGGTAATAACTCATGAAAGCCGCCCGTGAACAGCAATTGAAGTTACTTGAACTTCAACAATTAGATACTGCAATCAGTCAACTAAACCACCGAATTAAAACATTACCTGAATCAAAAGAACTTGATGCTCTACGTGCTGCAATTCCCATATCTGAAAATGAGTTAGTTAATCGCCAAACAGCAGTTGCAGATTTGCAAATCTTAGTTAAACGTGCCGATGCTGATGTGGAGCAAGTTCGATTGCGGATTGAACGAGATAGCGCACTAATCGATGGCGGCACATTGTCAGCCAAAGATTTAGTAAATATGCAGCATGAATTAGAAACTCTTAAACGTCGTCAAGCTACCTTAGAAGATGAAGAACTTGAGATTATGGCTCAAGTCGAGTCAGCACAACAGTTAGTTGTAAGCCAAGAACAAGAACTAGCTGACCTTAAAACTAAGTTTACGCATTTATCGGGAATTGTTGATGGTATTTTAAATGAGATTAACTCAGAAAAATCTGTAAAGCAAATTCAAATAGATGAGATGCGAACAGGAATAGATATTGAACTCCTGAAACTCTATGACAAAATCAAAACCGACCATGCTGGTGTTGGAGCTGCACAATTGTCTGGAAGAACCTGCAATGGTTGTCGAATTGAAATCAGTGCAACAGATTTAGCAGCATTTCACTTAGCAGAAGAAGACGAAGTAATTCGCTGCGATGAGTGCCGCAGAATCTTGGTTAGATAATGCCTAAATTTATTGCTGAAGCAGATGGTGGCTCCCGTGGCAATCCTGGCCCTGCTGCGTATGGAGCGTTAGTTCGCGATGCCGCAACTTTTGAAGTAGTAGCTGAAGATAAAGCTTTTTTAGGTAATCAAACAAATAATTATGCAGAGTACAGTGGATTGATTGCTGCCCTGGAATTAGTAAAAAAATTAGATAGCACAGCAAGTGTTGAAGTACGAATGGACTCAAAATTAGTGGTTGAACAAATGAGTGGAAACTGGAAAATCAAACATCCTGGATTGCGCGAGTTAGCCCTGAAAGCACGTTCGATTTTGCCACACAATCAAGTGACCTATAAATGGGTGCGCAGAGATGATAACTTTGATGCTGACTTGCTCGTTAATCAAGCATTAGATAGCTATAGCAATTAGGAGAAGAATGAGTACCACTAAATACACAACCGGTCGTGGGATGGCGATAATGTTGCTGGTGACGGGATTTTTTCATTTCATAAATCCATCAGCATTTAATGAAATTGTGCCACCGATTCTGCCAGGAGAGCCGGTGCTGTGGACTTATTTAAGTGGTGCAGCGGAGTTGATTGTTGCGCTTGCTTTGTTAGCTCCAATTACTAAGAAATTTGCTGGCAAGAATTTACGACTTCTTGGGGCTTGGGCATCATTGGCATTATTTATTGCCGTTTATCCCGCCAATATCTATATGGCGATAGATTGGTCAGATCGGGCATTAACGGATCAGTTAATTGCATATCTTCGCTTACCTTTGCAGTTTGGTTTGTTCTATTGGTCATGGGCATTAATCAAAGATATTAAAAGCTACTTACAAACATCACCTGCATAGATACCGCTTTGTTATTGAATTATTTATTGCTCTATTCTTAGAGGTGAGAGTTGCCCGGATAATCGCGGCTGAAAAGCCGAGGAAAGTCCGGACTCCAAAGAGCAGGGTGATGGCTAACGGCCACCCGGGGTAACCCGCGGGACAGTGCCACAGAAAATAAACCGCCTAGCAATAGGTAAGGGTGAAACGGTGAGGTAAGAGCTCACCAGTGAATTAGGTGACTGATTCAGCTAGGTAAACCCCACCCGGAGCAAGACCAAAATCAACGCAAGTTGATTCGTGAACGATGAAGCTGCTCGCTGAGTTTATGGGTAGGTTGCACCGAGGTAGTTAGCAATAACTATCCCAGATGGATGATTATCTTCAACAGAATCCGGCTTATAGGGCGACTCTTCTTAACCATAAGTGGGCGGGGGCTAAATCCCCGCTCACTTTCCTATTTATAAGTGTTTAGTTTTATGCAAGACTTTGGACAAATCTGCCAATTTCTATGGGCAAATTTGTGGACACTTGGGCAAAATCGTGGACAAGTTTCTTGATTCGGCGGGCACGAATGAAGGCCTTTGTACAGACTAATTTCCTCTCCATCAGTCCTTCTCCAACATATTGCATCTGACAGTAAAGCCCTTATTGACTAGCCACCTGGCGACCCGTCCTTCAGCGCGCTCCACAGCGTCTCTGGAATGAAATCTAGGGAAATCTTTCATTAAGTCCCATCTGATTGCCCCGACATTCGCTGAAGAACGAAAGACTCGAGCAGCCTTTGGCCCACCTTCACGGTGCTCATCAATTCTTTCCTCTAGGGGCTTCCAAGTACTTCCTACGTAAAAGTCATAAGAACAATTTTCTACGAGCGGAATCACATCAAGTATATAAACCGAAAACATAGCCTC
>Ga0194118_10002936_pt1 | contig 20645 bp, 19 predicted proteins | sample TA2MahsurfametaG_2_FD_148662 | JGI IMG/M metagenome (GOLD analysis project Ga0194118, IMG submission 148662) | Freshwater microbial communities from Lake Tanganyika, Tanzania - TA2015013 Mahale N5 surface | ecosystem: Environmental > Aquatic > Freshwater > Lake | place: Tanzania: Lake...
TGAAAGTCTACCTTTTTTAGAAGCTATAAGACAATATTCAAATGAAGCTGGAGCTGAAAAATGTTTATTTATTCATCTTACATTAGTTCCGTATATTAAAAGTGCTGCAGAATTAAAGACAAAACCAACACAACATTCAGTAAAAGAATTAAGAAGTATTGGTATTCAACCCGATATGATTCTATGTCGGTCAGAAAGTTTAATTCCTAACGAGGAAAAAGATAAAATTGCATTATTTTGTAATGTAAAAAAATCAAATGTATTCCAATCTATAGATGTAAGATCAATTTATGAAGTTCCTATTAAATACCAAGAAGAAGGATTAGATAGAAAAATATTAGATCATTTTGGAATTGCTAGTAAAAAAAATCCAACATTAGATAATTGGAAATCGTTTAATAAAAAACTCAATACTAAGAAAAATAAAGTTAATATTTCTATTGTTGGCAAATATACACATTTGAAAGACGCTTATAAATCTTTGCACGAAGCTTTAATCCATGCATCAGTTTATAATAATGTTGACCTAGATTTAAATTGGATTGAGTCTTCAGATATTAAAAATTCAAAACATTTGGGAAATAAACTTGGAAGAACTAATGGAATATTGATACCAGGAGGTTTTGGTAAACGGGGTGTTGAAGGTAAAATTTTATCTGTACAATTTGCTAGAACAAAAAAAATTCCTTTTTTTGGAATTTGTTTTGGAATGCAAATATCTGTTATTGAACTTGCGAAAAATTTATTAGGTTTGAAGGATTCAAATTCTACAGAGTTATCTAAAACTAAAAATCCAGTTGTTTGTCTCATAGAAGAGTGGACACAAGGAAAAAAAATTTTAAAAGGAGAAAAATACAAAATTGGCGGATCAATGAGACTAGGTTCATATCCAGCTAAAATTAAAAAAGACTCTTTGCTCTATAAGATTTATGGAAATAAAAGCTTAATCCATGAAAGACATAGGCATAGATATGAAGTAAATAGTGCATATAAATCAATGTTAGAAAAAAAGGGAGTTGTGTTTTCAGCAAATTCTCCAGATGGTAAATTACCGGAAGCTATAGAGCTTAATAACCATCCTTGGTTTTTGGGAGTTCAGTTTCACCCCGAATTAAAATCAAGACCATTTTCTCCGCATAAAATATTTATTTCTTTCATTCAAGCCGCTATTAAAAATAAAAATTTAAATTTATGAAAAATAAAATTATTAAAATTAAAAAATTAAGTTTGGGAAATAATCTTCCTCTCACCTTAATTGCTGGACCGTGCCAAATTGAAAGCAAAGATCATTGTCATATGATAGCTGCAAAAATTAAAGAAATTACAAATAAATTAAAAATTGGTTTAATTTTTAAAAGTTCTTTTGATAAGGCGAATAGAACAAGTTTGAAATCTAAAAGAGGAGTTGGTCTTGAAAAATCTTTATCTATCTATGATTTTATTTCAAAAGACTTAGATATTCCTATTCTTACCGATGTGCACAATGAAGAACAATGTAAAATAGTTTCTGAAGTTGTTGATGTTATTCAAATACCTGCTTTTTTATGCAGACAAACAGACTTGTTAGTAGCTGCAGCTAAAACAAATAAAGTTATTAATGTTAAAAAAGGTCAATTTTTAGCGCCATGGGATATGAAAAATGTTATTAAAAAAATTGAAGATACTGGTAATGACAAAATACTACTTACCGAAAGAGGAGTAAGTTTTGGCTATAATACATTAGTTTCTGATATGCGATCATTGACAATTTTGTCTGATTTTGGATACCCAGTAGTTTTTGATGCTACTCATTCTGTCCAACAACCTGGTGGTAAAGGTGATAGTAGTGGAGGGGAAAGAAAATTTATTAGTTCATTATCAAGAGCTGCCGTTGCAGTTGGGGTTTCAACACTTTTTTTAGAAACACATGACAATCCTGACAGAGCACCATCTGATGGAGCCAATATGATTCCATTAAAAGATCTGGAGCATTTACTTAAAAATTTAATAGAAATAGATAAGTTAATTAAGTCAAAATAATAATGTCAGTTATTAAAAAGGTTAAAGCTAGACAAGTCTTTGATAGTAGAGGTTTTCCGACAGTAGAAGCTGAAGTAATATTGGCCGATGGGTCTATAGGTCAGTCAATTGTTCCCTCAGGGGCTTCCACAGGTTCCTACGAAGCTCATGAGCTTAGAGATAAAAGTAACGAGTACCTTAATAAAGGAGTTTTGAGCGCAGTAGAAAATATAAATTCTGAAATAAATAATACGGTAAATGGCTTATCTACTTATGAACAAAAAAAAATTGATAATTTATTAATTAAACTTGATGGAACTGATAATAAAAAAAGATTAGGGGCAAACGCTATTTTGGCAGTATCTATAGCAAATGCTAAAGCAGCCGCTAATTCCCATAAAATTTCATTATTCAAGTACCTAGGTGGTAATAATAAAAATAAATTACCATTTCCAATGTTAAATATAATTAATGGAGGAGCACACGCAAATAACTCACTTCAAATACAAGAGTTTATGATTAGACCTGACGGAGCAAAATCATTTTATGATTGTTTGAGAATGTCATTTTTAGTTATTCAAAATTTAAAAGATGAATTAAAATTAAAAAAATTCAACACAAATCTCGGAGATGAGGGGGGCTTTGCTCCTTCTTTTGATAGTGATGAAATAGCAATCGAATATATAATTAAGGCAATTAAAAAAACTGGATTAAAAATTGGCAGAGATATTAATATTTGTTTAGATGTTGCTGCAAATGAACTTTATGTTTCTGGAAAGTATAAAATTAAAGAAAATAATAAACCAGTAACAGCTGATGAATTAATTAATTATTATAAAAGTTTATGTAATAAATACCCTATTGTTTCTATAGAGGATCCCATCTTTGAAGATGACTGGAATGTTTGGAAAAAATTGACCAGAGAGTTGGGAAAAAAGGTTCAAATTGTAGGAGACGACTTATTTGTGACAAATTTAACACGGTTAAAAAAAGGTGTTAAGGAATTAGCTGCCAATGCAATTTTAATCAAACCAAACCAAATTGGAACTGTTACAGAAACTCTTGAAGTAATTAATTTTGCAAAAAAGAATAAGTTTAACACAATTATTTCTCATCGATCTGGGGATAGCGAAGATACTTTTATTGCTGATTTAGCTGTTGCAACAGAGTCTTCACAGATTAAAACTGGTTCGTTAGCAAGATCAGAAAGAGTCTCAAAATATAATAGATTACTAAGAATTGAAGAAGAAATAGGAAAAAAATCTGAAATGGTAAAATCATTATGAAATTTTTTTCTGACTCTACTTCTGAAAAAAAATTTTCCTTAATAATTCTTATAATAGTTTTATATATACTTTATAATTTTTTCGGCGGAGATAGAGGATTTATTGAATTTTTTAAAAAAAAAATACTTTTAAAAGAATTTGAAAAAAAAAATTTAGAAATTAAAAAAGAAATCATTTTTTTTGCTAAAAAAAATGATTTTTTATCGGCAAATATAAATCGAGATTATTTAGATGAAGTATATAGAGATTATTTTGTATTGGGAAAAAAAGGAGAAAAGATTTATATTATTAACAAAAAATGACAGTCAGACACCCTGAAAAAATTAATAATATTGAAAGTCCAATTCAAAAAAAACCTGCTTGGATAAGAGTAAAAGCTAGTTATTCGAAAGATATTGTTGAAACTAAAAATATCCTAAAAAAAAATAATCTCATTACAGTTTGCGAGGAAGCCTCCTGTCCAAATATTAACGAATGTTGGAGCAAAAAACATGCAACTTTTATGATTATGGGTGATACATGCACTAGAGCTTGTGCTTTTTGTAACGTTAAAACCGGGATACCTAATGTATTAGATTTACAAGAACCGAAAAAAATCGCTCAAAGCGTTAAAGATTTAAACTTATTACATGTAGTTATAACTTCAGTAGATAGAGATGATTTAGCAGATGGAGGTGCAAAACATTTTGCAAATGTTATTTCTGAAATAAAAAAAATAAATACTAATACAACCGTTGAAGTTTTAACTCCGGATTTTTTAAGAAAAGGAGATGTCTATAAAATAGTAGTTGATGCAAAACCCGATGTTTTTAATCATAATTTAGAAACTATTCCCCGTCTTTACTTAAGAGTGAGACCAGGATCAAGATACTTTCAATCATTATATTTGTTAAAAAAAGTTAAAGATTATAATTCAACGATTTTTACTAAATCAGGTCTAATGGTTGGCTTAGGTGAAACAAAAGAAGAGATTATGCAAGTCATGGATGATTTAAGAGTTGCGGGTGTTGATTTTTTAACAATTGGTCAGTATTTGCAACCTAGTACCAAGCACTATCCTATAAAAAATTTTATAACTCCAGAAGAATTTGAAAATTATAAATTGATAGCAGAAGGAAAAGGATTTTTATTAGTTTCTTCAAGCCCATTGACCCGATCCTCTTATCATGCCTCAGAGGATTTTGAGATTTTAAAAAGTAAAAGAATTAACAAGCTAATTTAAATTGCCAGTAAAAAAAATTATAAAAAAATTCAATTATTCAAAAAAAGATCTTATAGAATTAGTTTTAAAAATTGACGATTATAAAAATTTTTTACCTTGGTGCGTAGACTCAAAGATTCTTTCGATTACTAAAAACAAAAAAAATCAAGAAATTATAGCTGACTTAGAAATAGGTTTTAAATCATTTAGAGATGTTTACACAAGTAAAGTTCTTTATAATGATCAAAATTCTAAAATCGAAGTAACCTCTATTAATGACAATATAAAAAAGTTACTCAATATTTGGGAATTTAAAGAGATTAATAAAAATTCGTGTAATGTAATTTTTTTTATAGATATAGAATTAAAAAATCCTATTGTTAACATTTTGTTTAAAAAATTTTTTAATTATGGCTTTGAAAAAATTTTAAAATCTTTTGAAGAACAAGCAAGAGAAACTATAAAATAGCAATATGATCATTAATAATTTTTAATGTAGATTTTAAAGCCTCTTTTTGAATGTTAACTCTTGATAATTTTTTATTATAAATAAACTTATTAATCTCAATTTTTTTTTTACTAGCTATTCCTATGTAAACAAGCCCAACGGGCTTTTTAACTGTACCTCCACGAGGCCCAGCTATTCCAGTAATTGATATGGCAATATTAGATTTTGAAATTTTAAGTAAATTTTTACACATTTGTTTGCAAGTCTCTATGCTTACAGCTCCATATTTTAACAATTTTTTTTTTTTTACTTTAAGAAATTTAATTTTTGATTCATTTGAATAACAGACAACCCCCATTTTAAAGTATTGTGATGACCCAGGTAATTTTGTTAAATTGTAACTAATTAGTCCACCAGAACAAGATTCGGCTATCGAGATTTTTAATTTTTTTTTTTTTAACCCTTTGTTTAAGGTTTTGATTTGATGATTTATACCCATAAATAAATGATAAAGAATGTGTATAATCCAGCGATAATATCATCCATTAATACACCGCTTGCACTTTTAACTTTTAAATCAAAATAGCTCGCTGGCCAAGGTTTCGTAATATCAAATAAGCGAAATAGTAAAAAAGATAATATTATTAAAAAAAAATTGTTTTCACACAATATCAGTGGAATTGATTGCCCAATAAATTCATCTATTACAACTTCTTTTGGATCTGATGATGAAAAAGATTGTTTAATTGACTTGTTTAAAAAAAAAAATGAATAAAAAAAAATAAAAATAATAAAAAAAATAAAACTTAAAAGATTGAGGTAATTGTAAAATATATAATAAAAAAAAACAGCAACTAGAGATCCCATAGTTCCAGAAATTGGTAAAAAACCAATCCCAAACAAGGTAAAAATTTTTTTATTTAATTTAAACATTGGATACAGTTGTAATTACCTCGCAAGCAATTGATTTATTTTTCCCGATGTTGCCAAGTCTATCAGTTGTTTTTGCTTTAACACTTACTTTTTTACTATCAATATTGCAAATTTTAGCAAGATTATCAGATATAATTTTTTTATAATTTTTAAGATTTGGTTTTTGTAAAATAATATTAATATCGACATTGTTAATAAAATATTTTTTCTCTTTAAGTAATTTAATTATTTTTTTTAAAAAATAAGTTGATCTTTTATTTTTAAATTTTTGATTATTTGGAAATAAAGTTCCAATGTCACCTAATTTTTTAGATCCTAATAAAGCATCAACTAATGCATGAATTACAGGATCCCCATCTGAGTGACCAACAGTTCCCATTGAGTGCGGAATTTTAATCCCCCCTAAGTATAATTTGTAATTTTTTTCTAATCTATGGATATCATAACCGATACCATAAGAAGCTTGCTTATCAAAATTATAATCTTTTTTTAAAGTTATTTTAATATTGTTATAATCACCTTTTATTATTTTTACTTTTAGATTTTTAAAAAAAAATAAAGAAGATTCGTCACTAAATTTATTATTTATAAATTCTCTATGTAGTAAAAATATTTTTTTATAAGAAAAACATTGTGGAGTTTGGATAGAAAGTACTTTTTTTCTATCTAAAATTTTATTCTTATAAACTATCGTGTCAGTATTTGATACACAGGGTATTATTGCTTCATGTTTTTTTGACAATTTAATAATTTTATTAATAAGTTCTTTTTTAAGAAAAGGTCTCGCCGCATCGTGAACTATAATTTTTTTAAAATTACTTTTTTTTATTTTCTTAAGAGCAAGAAATACTGAGTTCTTTCTTTCTTTTCCTCCTTGAACTATTTCAATTTTTTTATTTTTAAAAATTTGAGTTTTAAATTTATTAAAATCTGGCTTATTAACTACTAAAATAATCTTTTTTATTGAATTTATTTCAGAAAATATTTTAAGAGAGTGATTTATTATTAATTCATTATCAAGTACTGTATATTGCTTTGGTATAGTTTTAAAATATCTATGACCTTTGCCAGCTGCTAAAATAATAGCGCAATAATTCATATATAATGATTAAAAAAATATTAAGTTCAAATTTAGTTTTATACGTTAGCACTTTTCTTTCAATCATTTTTGGAATCTTCACCCTATACACTTTCTCTGGCACAAGTTTTGTTGAGTTAAATGAAAATAATATTCAAATCTTATTAGTTATAAACGTTATTATTATATGTTTATTATTTTTTTTAATAATTAGAAAACTTATTGTTTTTTTTTACGAATCTAAAATACTTACAGGTCTAAGTACTAATTTAAATTTTATAAAATATTTTATTTTTGTAACAGCAATTCCAGCAATTTTTATAGCAGTTTTTTCTTTAATGCTTTTTAATCTTGGGATTGAAAAGTGGTTTGATAAGAAAGTTAACGATGTTGTAAATAATTCAGTTGAAGTTGCAAGAAATTATCTTGAGGAAAATCAAAATTCTATTAAAGGAGAAATTTTGGCAATGGCAAACGATCTTAATAGAAATTTTAATTTATATACCGATAATAAACCATTATTCCAAAATTATTTTGATCAACAATCAAGATTTCGTAAAATTGAAGAGTCCTATTTGATTAATAATAATGGAGTTCTTTTATTATCAACATCTTTTACTAACAAAAATAATTTCGTACCGCCATTAAAAACATTTATTGATATGGCCAATAACGGACAAACAATACTAATTTCTGATGCAAATAAAAATCAAACTAACGCTTTGATAAAATTAAATGAAAATATTCTTTTATATGCAATTCGATATGTTGATGCTGAAACAGTAAATTTTTTAAAAAATACTGGTGAAGCTTCTACTTTTTATTATAAATTAAAATCTAATAAACTCGGGCTTCAAATAACTTTTGCAGGAGTTTATATTGTAATAGTTAGCTCATTAATTTTAATCTCTGCAGTTTATGCAATTAATATTGCAAATAAAATTTCAAAGCCAATTGTCAAATTAATATATGCAGCTAAAGAAGTGTCTAGTGGAAATTTGAATGTGAAGTTAAAAGATGAAAAAGAAGATGATGATTTCAAAAAATTATATAATACCTTTAATATAATGACCCAAGAAATTAAGATTCAAAAAAATAAAATTGCTTTAACAGAAAGATATCAAGCTTGGGAAATGGTAGCAAAAAAACTTGCCCATGAAATTAAAAACCCATTAACACCAATTACACTTTCTTTGGAGAGAATTAAAGGTAAATACCTTAATCAAATAAACATTGATAAGCGCGACTTTGAAAATTATTTAAATATTATATCAAGACAAGTTAAAGATATCGGAAATTTAGCTAACGAGTTTTCAGATTTTGCAAGAATGCCTGCTCCTATAAAAAAAATAAATAATTTAAAAAAATTAATAGAAGATAATATTAATTTATATAATTTATCAGAAAAAAATGTGAAATTTCATTTAGAATATAAAAGTGAAAAAGTTTTTATAGAGTTTGATTTAGATCAAATTTCAAGAGTTTTGGTAAATATTATTAAAAACTCGCTAGAGTCTATACATGAAAAACAAGAAGTAGATAAAAATTTTCAAGGTCTAATTAATATAGAGGTTAAAGATAATAACGAGTTTATAAATATTATTATTGATGACAATGGGGTTGGTTTTAAATCTACACCGAAAGATTTAGTAGCACCACTGAACACAACTAAAAAGCACGGATCAGGTCTTGGATTATCAATAGCTTCTAAGATTTTATTTGAACACGGTGGCGATTTAAAATTTCTTGAAAAGAACGATGGAGCAAAAATTATACTAAGTATTAAAAGCAATCAATGACTAGTGAAATTTTATTAATTGATGATGAAAAAGATATAAGATTTGCTGTTCATGAGATCTTAAAAGAAAATAATTTTTTTGTGCGCGAAGCCGATACGGTTGAAAAAGCTTTATCGGAAATTAAAAAAAAATTACCTGATTTAGTAATTCTAGATGTTTTACTGGATGAAAAAAATAGAGATGGAATACATATATTAAAATTTATCAAGTCATTAGATGCTGATCTTCCAGTTATAATGATATCGGGACATGCAAATATTCAAATTGCCGTAGACTCTATAAAACATGGTGCCTTTGAATTTTTAGAAAAACCATTTAATAAAGATAGATTATTGAACTTTGTTAATAGAGCTCTTGAAAATTCATCTTTAAAAAAAGAAAATAAGTCTCTAAAAAAAAATTTATATTTATCTAATGAATTAATTGGAAATTCATCGACGCTTATAAAATTGCGAAACTCTATAGAAAAGTTTTCAAAAACTGATAGCCGAATTTTAATTTTTGGTCCCGCAGGATCTGGAAAAGAATTAGTAGGAAGACTTATTCATGAAGCCTCATCAAGATCTAATAATTCTTTTAAAGTCATTAATGGTGCTATTTTGGATCCTAATCATTTTGATTTTGAATTATTTGGATCTGAAAATAACGATAAAATTATTTCAGGTATTTTTGAAAAAACTAATAATGGTACTTTATTAATTGATAACATTTCAGATGTACCTCTACAAACACAAGGAAAAATTTTACGAGTATTATCTGATCAAAAATTTCATCGAGTAAATGGTGCAAATGAAATTAGTGTTAACATTCGAGTTATGTGTTCTACCAGCAAAAATTTAAAAGAAGAGATTGAAAGTGGAAATTTTAGAGAGGATCTTTTTCATAGAATAAACGTAATTCCAATACAAACTCCTTATCTAAAAGATGTAAAGGAAGACATTCCTTTATTGGTCGATTATTTTATTAAAAGAATCTCTGATACTAATGGTTTAAAAACCATTGTAATTAATTCAAAAAATGCAGTTTTTTATGATTATGACTGGCCTGGCAATGTTAGGGAACTTAGAAATCTAATTGAAAGAGTTGTTATTTTAGCGTCTGGTAAAAATGAGGATGTAGATAAAATTTTATCAGAGTCGTTAAAAATTTCATCGGTAAGAGAAAGCAAAACTGAAGATGCTTTTCAATTTCCTCTTAAAGAAGCAAGAGAAAAGTTTGAAAAAAATTATCTTGAAATTCAACTTAACAGACATAATGGAAATGTTTCTAAAACTGCAGATTATATTGGAATGGAAAGAAGTGCTTTACATAGAAAACTAAAATCTTTAGGTATTAATTAATTATGAAAATTAAAGTGGCTATTAATGGATTTGGTAGAATTGGCAGAACAATTCTAAGGGCTCATTATGAGAATAAAAAAAAGCATGATTTAGAAATTGTTGCAATTAACGGTTCTGGAGATCCTGAAAACAAAGCACACTTGTTAAAATATGACTCAACACATGGAAGGTTTCTTGAAAAAATTTCGTTTGATAAAAATAGTATTTCTATAAACAAAGATAAAATAAATGTATTTAATAATAAAGATCCAAAAAAATTACCTTCTTGGAAAGAATTATCAGTTGATCTTGTATTGGAATGTACTGGTCAATTTTCTTCAAGAGAAAAAGCGTTTTTACATATAAAGTCAGGAGCGAGTAAAGTTTTAATTTCAGGACCAGGATATTCGCTGGGTACTGGTGAGGAGGCAGACGCAACTATAGTTTATGGTGTAAATCATAAAATATTAAAAAAAAAGCATTTAATTGTTTCCAATTCTTCATGCACAACAAATTGTCTTGCACCTATTGCAAAAGTTTTAAATGATGAAATTGGAATAGTATCTGGCGTTATGAATACGATACACGCCTATACCAATGACCAAGTACTTAATGATGGATATCACAACGACTTAAGAAGAGCGCGAGCGGCGGCATTGTCTATGATTCCCACTAAAACCGGAGCCGCAAATTCTATAGGATTAGTTATACCTGAATTAGAGGGAAAATTAGATGGACTATCAGTAAGAGTTCCAACTAACAATGTTTCTTTAGTAGATTTAACTTTTATAGCTAAAAAAAAAACTTCAGTTAAAAACATAAATGAAATTATTAAAACTGCCTCAAAAGGCAGTTATTCTAATATTATTTCATTCAATACGGAGCAATTAGTGTCCATAGATTTTAATCGTAATCCATACTCTGCTATTTTTGACTCAACTCAAACAAGAGTAGCAAGTGATGGACGGCTTGTTAAAGTTTTAGCATGGTATGATAATGAATGGGGTTTTTCATGTCGAATGTTAGATACTTCTATCGCTCTAATGAGTGCTTAAATCATTAACAAATTGATTAAAAATAAATAATTGCTAAAAGTATCAAAAGTTGCGCCCTTAGCTCAGCTGGATAGAGCATCGGTTTTCTAAACCGAGGGTCAGAGGTTCGAATCCTTTAGGGCGCGCCAATTAAAATATATTATGGCAAAAATCTTAATTTTGGGTGCCGGAGCTATGGGTTCTGCTTTTTCAAATCCATGTATTGATCGAAACCATAATGTAGCAATAATCGGAACTCATTTAGAAGATCAACTTATTGAAAAAATAAATCAAAATAAAAAATTTCACCCAGCTTTAAAATTCAAGATTTCTAATAAAGTCCGAATACTTAAATTTTCATCTTTTTTTGATGAAGCTTATAATTCTGATATAATAATAATTGGTGTAAACTCAAGAGGCATCAACTGGGTATCAGATCAGATAAATATATTAGGAAATTATAATAAAGAAATTATTTTATTAACAAAAGGTTTACATTTATCTGAAGAAGGAAAGCTTGAAATATTAATTACAAAATTAAAAAAAATAATATTAAGTAAAAAAATCTCAGTCTCAGGGATAGCCGGACCTTGTCTTGCAAGTGGATTAGCAAATAGAGTTAACAGTAGCGTTGTTATTGTAAACGAAAATTTATCAAAAGCTAAAAAGTTAGCTAAAATGTTCAAAACAAAATATTACCACACAAACTTTTCTAGTGACGTGATAGGTGTTGAGGCGTCAGCAGCTTTAAAAAATATATACTCTATGATCATTGGAGCAGGTAAATATTTATCTGTAAAAAAAGAATTAAAATTAGACAACTCTAATAATTTTTTTAATCCACCGGGGGCTCTTATTTCACAATGTTTAAAAGAAATGATTTACGTAGTTGAAAAATTAGGTGGAAAAAAAGAAACAGTTTATGATCTTGCAGGATTAGGTGATTTATATGTAAGTTCGTTAGGAGGCAGAAATGCTTTGATGGGTAATTATTTAGGACAGAGCTATACATTTATCGAGGCTAAGAGAAAATTTATGAAAAATGATACTATTGAAGCGGCTGATTTAATATTTGATATTGGTAAAAAAATTTTAAAAATTTTTCCTAATTCAAAGTTGCCTTTAATGGTTTCGCTTACAAAATCCTTATTATTGAATAAAAAATTTACAATTAATTGGTCAAAAATTAATAATGGTTAAAAAATTTATAGTTTCAATTGATCAAGGAACTACCTCTACAAGATCAATCTTATTTAATACCCATGGTATGCCAGTTTTTACTTCACAAAGAGAATTTAAACAACTTTTTCCAAAAAATGGCTGGGTTGAACATAAACCCCAGGAAATTTGGGACACTACATTATTGACTTTAAAAGAAGTTTTTTTAAAATCTAAAAAACTTAGGGGAAAAGTTCTTACTATAGGAATAACAAATCAAAGAGAAACCACTATAATTTGGGATAAATTTACAGGAAAAGCGATTTATAATGCAATTGTTTGGCAGGATCGAAGAACTGCAAATTTTTGTGAGAGTTTAAAAAAAAGAAAAAAAGAAAAAATAATTAGTAAAAAAACAGGTTTATTAATCGATCCGTATTTCTCAGCTACAAAAATTCATTGGATATTAAATAATGTTCCTAAAGCTAAAAAACTACTTAAAGAAAAAAAACTTCTTTTTGGAACAGTTGATACTTTCTTGTTATGGAATCTAACGAATGGTAAAGTACATGCAACAGATGCTACCAATGCATCCCGTACAATGTTATTTAACATTAATTCTAATGATTGGGATAAAGATCTTTTAAAATTATTTGAAATTCCAGATCATATACTTCCAATTGTTAAAGACTCGTCAGATGATTATGGATTTGCAAAATTGAAATTTACAAAAGATGAAATTCCAATAAATTCTTTGATTGGAGATCAACAATCTGCAACAGTTGGGCAGTCATGTTTTGATAAAGGCTCTGTTAAAAGTACTTATGGAACCGGTTGTTTTGTATTAATGAATACCGGAAATAAAAAAATCATTTCAAAAAATAGGTTGCTTACTACAGTTTGCTACAGATTAAATAACAAAATAACTTATGCTTTAGAGGGTTCAATTTTCATAGCGGGAGCAGGCATTCAATGGTTAAGGGATAAAATTGGTTTTATAAAAAAAGCATCAGATACAGAAAATGTTGTTAAATCATTAAAATCAAATGGTGGAGTTTATTTAGTACCTGCTTTTACCGGCTTGGGTTCTCCTTATTGGGATAGTAAATCTAGAGGATTAATTTATGGACTAACACGAGATAGTGGGCCTGCGCAAATTGTAAGAGCAGTTATAGAAAGTGTAGCTTACCAAAGTTATGATTTATTTAAAGCAATGGAGCGGGATGGTCTAAAACCAAAAATTGTACGAGTTGATGGAGGCATGGTTACTAATAATTGGTTCTCCAAATTTTTATCAGATATTATAAATATTAAAGTAGATCGACCAAGAGTGATTGAAACTACCGCATTAGGAGCAGCTTATCTTGCTGGTCTAAAAATAGGAGTTTTTAAATCAATCAAAGATATTAAAAAAAACTGGAAGATCGACAAACATTTTTCACCTAGCATGTCAAAGTTGCATAGAAATACTCTTTTAGATGGGTGGACTAAAGCGATTAGAAAAACTTTGGCAAATTGACTCAATTAAAAGTTGAAAAAAATTTTTATATCAATTTTTATTTTTGTAAAATAAAATCCCTCTTAATTAAAACAAATATAAGGGGGAAATATGTTAATCGAAAAGATCAAACGATTAATTTTTAAATCCACTTTTTTTTTATTTGTATTTGCTTCATTATCATCTTTTAGTTTTGCAAATATTGATAATGCAAAAAAATGGATTGAGAAAGAATTCCAACTTTCAACTTTGACTAAAGATCAACAAATCAAAGAGATGGAGTGGTTCATAAAAGCTGCCGCTCCATTTAAAGGTATGGAAATAAATGTTTTATCCGAAACTATTCCAACTCATACATATGAGTCACAAGTTTTAACTAAAGCATTTCAAGAGATAACAGGAATAAAAGTAAATCATCAGCTACTTGGAGAAGGTGAAGTTGTACAGGCTGTTCAAACGCAAATGCAAACAGGCAGAAACCTGTATGATGCATACGTAAATGACTCTGATCTAATAGGAACACACTCTCGTCTTCAAGCAGCAGTCAATCTTACAGATTGGATGAAAGGTCCGGGCAAAGATGTTACTTCGCCAACACTTGATATTAATGATTTTATAGGAATCAAGTTTACAACTGGACCAGATGGTAAAATTTATCAATTACCTGACCAACAATTTGCCAATCTTTATTGGTTTAGATATGACTGGTTCAAACGACCTGATATTAGATCTCAATTTAAAGCTAAATACGGTTACGAATTAGGTGTTCCGGTAAACTGGAGTGCTTATGAGGATATTGCTAAATTCTTTTCTGAAGATGTTAAAAATATCGATGGAGTGAGAATTTATGGCCACATGGACTACGGCAAAAGAGCTCCTGATTTAGGTTGGAGAATGACTGATGCATGGTTATCAATGGCCGGCATGAGCAGCAAAGGTCTTCCAAATGGTGTTCCAGTTGATGAGTGGGGTATTAGAATGGAAAAAGGAACTTGTAATCCAGTTGGTGCTTCGATGAGTAGAGGTGGAGCAACAAATGATGCTGCTGCGGTTTATGCAATAACTAAATGGGATGAATGGCTAAGAAAGTACGCTCCTCCGGGTGCTGCTAGTTATGATTTTTATCAGTCACTTCCAGCTCTTGCATCAGGAAACGTGGCTCAGCAAATTTTCTGGTATACAGCTTTTACGCAAACTATGGTTGAACCAAAAAGCAAAGGAAATAAAACTGTAGATGATAAAGGAAATCCACTTTGGAGAATGGCACCTTCACCCCATGGCTCATATTGGCAAGAAGGTCAAAAAGTTGGATATCAAGATGTTGGAAGTTGGACTTTATTTAAGTCAACGCCAGTAGATAGAAGAAAAGCTGCTTGGCTTTATGCTCAATTTACAACATCTAAAACTGTATCATTAAAAAAAACTCATGTTGGTTTAACGCCAATTAGAGATAGTGATATCAGACATAAATCATTCACTGAAAGAGCTCCAAAACTTGGTGGTTTGGTAGAATTTTATAGATCACCTGATAGAGTTCAGTACACTCCAACAGGAATTAATGTACCTGATTATCCAAAACTTGCACAATTATGGTGGCAACAAATCGGAGATGTAAATTCTGGTGCTTTTACACCACAACAAGCGATGGATAGACTGGCTGCAGAAATGGATCAAGTAATGGCTAGAATGGAAGAGGATGATAAAAAAAATAAAACTTATGGTGGTTGCGGTCCGCGTCTTAATAAAGCAACAGACGCAGCTGCTTGGATAGCTAAAGGAGATGGTCCTAAGGCTAAAAGAAACGAAAAAGAGAAGCCAATTACAGTTGACTATGACGAGTTAGTCAAACGATGGGCTTCTTCACCTAAAAAATAATAATCTCAAATATAACCCGGGGAAAAAGTCAAATTCCCCGGGTATTGTTTTATGTCTTTAAATTTAACGAATATTTCAAAAAAAAATTTATTTGAGACACATATTTATTCATCAAATTTAATCTTAGAAAAAAATTCAATAAATGTTTTATTAGGGCCAACATTATCCGGAAAAACAACACTAATGAGACTTATCGCTGGTTTAGATGAACCAAGCACTGGAAAAATTTACTTTAACGAAAAGGATATTACTAAGGATAAAGTTCAAAAAAGAAATGTTGCGATGGTATATCAGCAATTTATTAACTATCCAAGTCTAACTGTTTACGAAAATATCGCCTCACCACTGAGAGTTTTAAAACATGAACCAGATTTTATACATCAAAAAGTTATTGAAGTTGCAAGTTTACTTAAGTTAAATAATTTTTTAGAAAAAAGACCTCACCAATTGTCAGGTGGTCAGCAACAAAGAACAGCTTTAGCAAGAGCACTAATAAAAAATGCAGATCTTATACTGCTAGATGAACCTTTAGCTAATTTAGATTTTAAATTAAGGGAAGAGTTAAGAGAAGAGCTTCCAAAAATTTTTACAAAAAGAGATTGCATTGTAATTTATGCAACCACTGATCCAATGGATGCCTTATTAATTGGAGGTAATACTATTGTTATAAACGAAGGAAAAATTGTTCAGTACGGTAAAACAATTGATGTTTATAAAAATCCTAGTGATTTGATTTCAGCTAAAGTTTTTAATGACCCACCACTAAACGTTTTTGAGAGTAGAATAAAAAATGGAATTGTGAATATCAATAATATTGAATTTCATTTAAGCAAAAGCGTTTCAAAAAATTTAAGTGGGAATTACAAAGTTTGTATAAGACCTCATCATCTTAAAAATAAAAAAGAAGAAATTGATGACGTTGAAATTGAGGGCAAAGTTAGAATTTGTGAAATAAATGGCTCAGAGACATTGATACATTTTGATTATAATAAATTAAATTATACAAGTCTGATAAATGGAATTTTTAATTATTCGATTCAAGACACTGTAAAATTTTATTTTAAGCCAAGTAATTGCCTAATCTTTAATTCTAATAATAAGATAACTGTTTGATGGCCAATATAAAATTAGAAAATATAAATCATAGTTATTCTTTAAAAACCGAAAATAATTCTTGGGCGGTTAAAAATATAAATTTAGAATGGGCCGATGGAGGAGCGTATGCATTGCTTGGGCCGTCTGGTTGCGGAAAAACAACCTTATTAAATATTATATCTGGTTTAATAACTCCAACTCAGGGTGTTATAAAATTTAATGATCTTGATATTTCAAATAAACTAACAATTGAAAGAGATATTGGACAAATATTTCAATTTCCTGTGATTTACGACACCATGACAGTGTATGAAAATTTAGCTTTTCCTTTAAAAAACAAAAAATTTGAGGAAGGTTTTATAAAAAAACAGGTACAAAAAATTTCAGAAATTTTAGATTTAGGAAGTATTTTAAATAACAATGCAAAAAATTTAACAGTTGATCAAAAACAGAAAATTTCACTAGGGCGAGGGTTAGTAAGACCTAAAGTAAATGCGTTGTTATTTGATGAGCCACTCACTGTCATTGATCCTCATTTAAAGTGGTTACTCAAATCCAAATTAAAAGAACTTCAAAAACAATTTAATACAACTATGATTTATGTAACGCATGATCAAACCGAAGCCTTAACTTTTGCAGATAAAGTTGTTGTAATGCATGAAGGTGAAGTAGTTCAGTCAGGCACACCTACTGAATTATTTGAAAAACCTAATCATTTATTTGTTGGTCACTTTATTGGTTCCCCAGGCATTAATATATTACCGTGTGAAATTAAAGAAAACTCAGCTTTTTTTTTAGATTATGAAATAAAAAAAAATGTAAATATTAAATCGATAAAAGATAAAAATATAAAAATAGGGATAAGACCTGAATTTATACATTTCAGTGAAATAGGAATACCTGTTGATATTATTTCTGTAAGATATTTAGGTAAATGCAAAATTGTTGATGTAGTAATAAGAAATATAAATCTTAAATTAGTTTTAAATGATCAAACTCACGTACCCGAAAAAAAAGCACATATAAAATTTAGTGAAAAATATACTTATTTATATTCAAACAACTACTTAGTTAATTAATTTTATGAATAAAGTTCAAAATAACAAAGCATGGTTTTTTATTTTACCAGTTATTTTTCTAGTAGCTTTTAACGCAGTAATACCGCTTATGACCGTTGTGAATTATGCATTTCAAGAAACTTTCAATAACAACATATTTACTTGGCAAGGCACTAAGTGGTTTGAAAACATATTAAGATCTGAACGTTTCTATGCAGCATTTGGTAGACAATTACTTTTTACCTTTATAATTTTATTAATTCAAATTCCTTTAGGAGTATTTATTGCTCTGTCGATGCCAAAGAAAGGATTTGGCGTTTCAATTTGCTTAGTATTAATGTCGATGCCACTACTTATTCCCTGGAACGTTGTAGGAGCAATGTGGAATATTTTTGCTTTACCTAGAATTGGATTTTTAGGTCACTATTTAGCTTTATTAGGTTTTGATTATAATTTTACTCAAAGTATCTACGCTGCTTGGTTCACAGTTATTTTAATGGATGTATGGCATTGGACTTCTTTAGTTGTCTTACTTTGTTATGCTGGATTATGCGCAATACCTGATCCTTTTTATCAGGCAGCAAAAATAGATGGGGCTAGCCGTTGGGCGGTGTTTAAATATATCGAGCTTCCAAAAATGAAAAAAGTCTTAACAATTGCAATATTGTTAAGATTCATGGACAGTTTCATGATCTATACAGAACCATTTGTGCTTACTGGAGGAGGCCCTGGTAATGCAACAGCATTTTTATCAATCGATCTTGTAAAAATGGCACTTGGGCAATTTGACTTAGGTAATGCCGCCGCAATGTCATTAGTTTACTTTCTAATTGTTCTTTTACTTAGTTGGATTTTTTACAGCGTGGTTATGAAAGGTGAGGATAAATGAAATTTAAATGGATAATTCCAACTTTGTATATAATTTTTTTAATGCTTCCAATTTATTGGTTACTTAATATGTCCTTCAAAACTACTAATGAAATAATTAATACATTTTCGCTTTGGCCGATTAACTTTACTTTTGAAAATTACATTAAAATTTTCACTGACTCAACTTGGTACATGGGATATTTCAATTCATTAGCTTATGTTCTTTTAAATACAATTTTATCAGTAACTGCTGCACTTCCTGCGGCTTACGCTTTTTCAAGATATAAATTTGTAGGGGATAAACATTTATTTTTTTGGCTGTTGACTAATCGAATGGCGCCACCAGCTGTATTTGCATTACCTTTTTTTCAATTATATTCATCGATTAATTTATTTGACACTCATATTGCGGTTGCTTTGGCACATTGTTTGTTTAATATTCCCTTAGCTGTTTGGATATTAGAGGGGTTTATTTCTGCAGTTCCTAAAGAGTTAGACGAAACTGCATATATTGATGGATACTCATTTCCAAGATTCTTTATTAAAATATTTATACCAACAATTACAGCAGGAATAGGTATTGCTTGCTTTTTTTGTTTTATGTTTTCATGGGTTGAATTATTACTTGCAAAAACTTTAACTTCAGTTGAAGCAAAACCAATTGCTGCAACTATGACTCGTACAGCAAGTACAGCAGGATATGAATTAGGTTTACTTGCGGCCGCAGGTTCACTTACAATATTACCTGGAGCATTTGTTATTTATTTTGTTCGAAATTATATTGCAAAAGGTTTTGCGCTAGGGAGAGTTTAATGAACGAAAATAATTTACTCAGAGATTATATAATTAAGGTAACCACTTGGCCGGGGACAAAAGAACAAGATGAACAGACATTAACAACAAATTCTTGGCCTGTAGAGAGCGAGGAAATTATTAATAGTATATTTAATTTTTCATGGATGGCATGGACTTGGCAAACTGCCTTATTTTTTCTTTTTATTTTAATTTCACTTATTTTCATGACGATTTGGGAAATTAGATCTCCAGGAGGACATCCTCGAAAAGGAATAATTGGTTTAAACACAACAAGAGGGGATAGATTGTTTATATCTTTATTAGGTTCAGCCTTTATTCATTTTTTCTGGTTATTTTTTTTTAGTAATTTTTTATGGATTGCAACAATTTTATCTATTCTTTATTTTTTAATTGTATTTAGATATTTTTGATTTGAAGACATTTTATACTTATTTATTAATCTCAAGGTTATCTTCGGGAAAAAATATTTCATACGCAGGTTATACGAACAACATAAAAAAAAGATTGATTTTGCACAATACAGGCAGAGGAGCAAAATTTACAAAAGGGAGAGAATGGTTCTTAATTTACAAAAAAAAATTTAAAAGTAGATCCCTCGCTATGAAACATGAACATTTATTAAAAAAAAATAGAATTTTTAGACAAAAAATTTTAAAGAAGGTTAGCAAATACAACCATGGATTGTAAATAAATTATTAATCTTTTAAGTAATAAATTTCTTAAGTATAAAAGTTGATCAACTTAACCAAAAAAAAAAAATGAAAAAAATTACAATTAATTCATTTGCTACTATAGCTTTTGTTGTAACTTTTATATTTACAACTTTTAATGCTAATGCAAATCAAACTAGAGAGGCTGTAGTGAAGCGAGGCAACGTAAATTGCGGAGTATCACAAGGTGTACCTGGCTTCTCAAACCCTGATGCATCAGGAAATTGGTCAGGAATAGACGTTGACTTATGCAGAGCAGTTGCTGCCGCTGTATTAGGCGATGCAAAAAAAGTTAAATACTTTCCATTAAGCGCAAAAGACAGATTTGAGGTTTTGAAAGCCGGCGAGATTGATATGCTAGCTAGAAATACTACATGGACTCTTGCTAGAGATGGTGGTCTTGCACTTGATTTTGTAGGTGTAAATTTTTACGATGGCCAAGGCTTTATGGTTAGAAAAGCTGCAAACA
>Ga0194118_10002940_pt1 | contig 20623 bp, 11 predicted proteins | sample TA2MahsurfametaG_2_FD_148662 | JGI IMG/M metagenome (GOLD analysis project Ga0194118, IMG submission 148662) | Freshwater microbial communities from Lake Tanganyika, Tanzania - TA2015013 Mahale N5 surface | ecosystem: Environmental > Aquatic > Freshwater > Lake | place: Tanzania: Lake...
CGTCAGTAATAATATTGCCTGATTGTATGTTTCCGGCAGTTGAAAATCCAGTTCCGCTTGATGTGATAGTAGCATTGCCTAGATAAATCGTGTTACCAGACAAATATAAATCTTTAAATCTTCTTGTACTATTGCCTAGATTATATAGTTCGTCGGATGCTGGTACTATATTGCCAGCGACTTGTAAATTACCCGGTATAGCAACATTTCCTGTAGTCTTATTGAATGTGAATCCATTGTTACCTGCTGGATCTCCTGCATCGTTAAAAGTTATCTGTGCATTCGTACCAGCAGCGCCCTGCCCACTGACATCAATAAGAATACCGTCTACTGTCAGAGTGCCGTTTACTGTTATTGTCGTACCAAATAAACCTTGATAATTTGATTCTATAGTAAGTGTATTGCCTGCATCGATGATGATCGGCATTGGAGCCGGACTTTGTGCTGTGCTTAAAGAGGTAAAACTTAGATTACCGGAACCATCAGTCTTAATAATCTGATTTGCACTACCGCCCAATATATGTACATTAGATATTGTACCTAATGATGTATTGGCTTCACTTACAAGGATATTACCCGTCGTCAAGCCGCTCTTAACGTCAAAATACTTAGTAGTCACAGTTCCATTTTCCCTGTTATACTAAACCAGATTTTATGCTAGTCTAATATTATGTTTTTATGTAACTGCTTACGAGATTCACCACGCAACTTGCGCTGTTTGAAGCCGCGTAGACAGCCACGTTTCCACTCACTCCATTTATGTTACTTGTCAAATTAATAATGTCAGCACTATTATTTGAACATATACTGCCGTAAATTGTAATATACGCATCAGTACCATCATGTACTAATAACGCTTCTACAGATTGATATCCATGTGCTCCACTTGTGCTTATCACATACTTAGCAGTGCGCCAGTCACTAGGATTGAATTGGTCGATCACTGTTGGCGTATTTGTGCTTGGAACGCTGACATTAGAACGATTACTTGTTATGCCTACTCCAGCAGCACCTACTTTGATATTACCCCCAGTGACTATATTTCCTGATACTGTTACTGTGGTTAGTGTGCCTACGCTAGTGATATTAGGTTGTGCAGCAGTTGTAACTGTACCTGCTGTAGTTGCTGCACCGGTCAATGCACCGACAAACGTTGTCGATGTAACGCTACTTAGACCTGCTACAGTTGTTATTGTATCACCTAATGTTAGGGTTGTATTACCTAATGTCAAACTTGCGTTTGCTAATCTTGCTTGTGCTAATGTACCACTTGAAACATTACTTGCATTTAATACACTTAGACCGCTACCATTACCAGTGATAACACCAGTATTTGCAGTGATGTTAGCAGCAGTAATATTACCACTTACATCTAAACTTGTTAAAGTTCCAACACTTGTGATATTTGGTTGGGCTGCTGTCGTTACAGTACCTGCAGTTGTAGCCGCGCCAGTTAATGCACCGACAAATGTTGTTGAAGTTACACTTGTTAATCCGGCTACAGTTGTTACTGTATCTCCTAACGTTAGGGTAGTATTACCTAAAGTTAAACTTGCATTAGCCAATCTTGCTTGTGCGAGTGTACCGCTACTTATATTGCTAGCGTTTAAGTTAGTAAGTGCCGAGCCATTTCCGCTTACGGTAGTAAACACACCTGCTGCTGCACCGATATTACCAACATTGGCATTACCAGTTACGCTTAACGCTCCAGCAGTAGTTAGATTGCCACCTGATACGTTACCTGTCGCTACTACAGCACCAGCAGTAGTTAGATTACCACCTGATACGTTACCTGTTGCTGATACTAAACCAGCAGTAGTCAGATTGCCACCTGACACGTTACCTGTTGCTGATACTAAACCAGTAGTAGTCAGATTGCCACCTGACACGTTACCTGTTGCTGTAATTAATCCAGCTGTACCTAAATTGCCTACGTTAGCATTACCTGTTACGCTTAATAGCCCGCTAGTCACTAAATTACCGCCAGTGACATTGCCTGTAGCAACAATCAATCCTGCAGTACCTAAGTTGCCTACGTTAGCGTTACCTGTAACAGCAAGTGTTGTTAGTGAACCAACGCTAGTAACGTTTGGTTGACTTGCTGTGGTCAATGTACCAGTTAATAAACTTGCGCCTACAGTGCCACTATTAGCATATACATTACCTGCCGTAGCATTGCCCGTGACTGCTAATGAACCTAGTGTACCAACACTTGTCAAACTTGATGTGACAATACTTGAGTTTAATGTGGTACCAGTTAAGTTAGCAGCATTTGCTGTAATGAATGTGTTTGCAGCATTTGTCAACTGACCTTGTGCGTTAACTGTAAATGTTGCTACAGCATCACCATTACCATATGTACCTGCTGTTACAGCAGTATTGCTTATACTGAATACAGTGCCAGTAAGTGTTAAACCTGTGCCTGCTGTAAACGTGCCTGCACCACTAAACTGAACAAAGTTAACAGGATCAGTACCAACTGTAGCAACTGGATCAGTCATTACAAATCCAGTGTCTCCAAAAGTAGTACCGCCTGTTATAAACGTAAAGTCACCACCTGCCATCTCGGCTGGCGTATTGAAATCACTTGCTCTTGTTAATACTGTGCTGCTGGTAAAGACATAGATACCATTTTGTGCGGCAGCTGCTTGATTTTTAACAAGTATGCGCGTACCTGCAGTAGCAATATTGACACCATCAATAGTGCTATAAGTACCGCCTGATACAGTTAATGTTGCTCCCACGCCTGCTGTACCATTATTATATGTTATAGTGCCGCCAGTGATAGTCGCTAGCGTACCTGTAGTTGCTGCGGCACAAGGAGCCTGAACTGCCAAACCTTCTGCAACTTCGTCAACATATTGTTTGGTTGCTGCGTCTGTGCTTGCTGTAGGTGTAGCAAGATTTGAAATCTTCTTAGTTGATACATCAACAGTACCAGTGCCAGTTGGTGCTAGTGTAATATTTTGATTGACACCTGCTGCTGTTATACTAATGCCTGTTGTTTTACCAACAATCAAATCAGTAACAATATTTGCACTTGTTGTAATGTTGCCAGTTACATCTAATGAACTTAATGTGCCAACACTTGTGATATTTGGTTGTGCTGCTGTTGATAATGTACCGCCGATATTGTTACCAGTGATGTTAGCATTTGCATCACGAACAACAACTGTGTTTGCTGTTGCTGCTATAGCCGAATTATAGCCGTCTAATAAATCAGCATTTAAATTTGCAACCACTGTGGATGATACAACTACGATTGGAGCAGTGCCGTTAGCGACATTTGATTCTAGTGTGCTTGCTACTACCTTACCGGCAGTGTTTATATTGCCCCCACTGACATTGCCTGTTGCGCTAACTATGCCGCTTGAACTTATGTTGCCTGCACTTACGTTAGCAGTAAAGACACCAGCTGCTGCGCCCACGTTTCCAAGATTTCCATTACCAGTTACACTTAAATCACCTGCTGTAACAAGATTACCGCCGGTTACATTACCAGTAGCTACTACAAGTCCCGCTGTGCCTAAGTTACCTACGTTAGCATTGCCTGTTACACTTAATGCGCCGGCAGTAGTTAGATTGCCGCCTGATACGTTACCTGTTGCTGCTACCACACCTGCTGTAGTTAAATTACCACCGCTGACATTACCTGTTGCTGCTACCACACCTGCTGTAGTTAAATTACCGCCGGTTACATTACCACCAGCTACTACAAGTCCCGCTACTCCTATATTTCCTACGTTGGCATTACCTGTAGCATTTAATGTGCCAATAACATTAGCACCAGTAGTTGTTACAACAAATACATTGGCTACACCACCTACAGTTACATTAACATTACCATTTGCTACTGGTATGTCCATATTTGATGTGCCGTTGCTAACACCTGCAGTAGCGATTGTAGTCCAACTTAAGTTACCTGAGCCATTGGTTGCTAGGAATTGACCACTAGATCCACCAGTGATTATAATATTACCGTTAGGGCCTAAATTGCTTACGCCAGAAACAGTGAGTCCAGTCAGTGTACCGACGCTAGTAATATTTGGTTGAGCATTTGATGCTGTTACAAAAACTCCATTAAAGAAGTTTGCTGTTGCTAAGTTGCCAAGATTAGCATTACCTGTGTTTAGATTACCGGTGGCTGCATCAATATTAGCACTGCCTACTGTTAATCCATTTTTGACTACGAAATTTTTAAGACTCATGATTTTTTTATCCTATTTCAATCAGGAACATAAGTTCCTATTAAGTTGACTACCGTGTTTGCACCCAATCCTGTTGCGCGTAATTCTACATTGGCATTATTTATTGCTGTAGATATACTAACAGTATTGCCGCCCCCATCATTTATTACAGCGTAAACCGTTACAAAGCTATTTATGTTATTATGTATTAAAAGCACCTCGAGGCTCTCATAACCTATATCGCTTTTACTTTTTACAACATATTTTGCAGTCCTATAATCAGTTTTACTGAAACTATCAATGACTGTATCCGTTGTCACAGCGGTGTTTGCTCGCTTACTTATAGTTGAATTCGTGGTTACAGTATTTGCTATAGCATTATTAGCAGATATATTACCTGTAACACTCAAACTTGTTAATGTGCCAAGACTAGTAATATTTGGCTGGCTGGCTGTAGTCAATGTTCCTGCTAATAAACTGCCCTGTACAGTGCCGCTATTTGCATAAACATTGTTATTTACAATTAGATTACCACGAACTGTTGTAGTACCTGTGGTGCTACCTGCTGTAATATTTGCTGCTAAACCAAAGTTAATATCTGTAGCAAGAGTACTGAATATACCCGCTGAATGTGTGCTATTATCATAGGCTAACAGTGCGCCATTAATACTAACGCAGCCGCTATTTGATATTAGATAGTTTGCTGTTACAACGTTAGCACTTGTAAAATTACCTGCTGCTATGTTACCTGTAACATTTAATGACCCTAATGTACCTACGGTAGTAATATTACTTTGTGTTGCTGTTGTTAAATTACCAGCAATAGTAGTTGCTTCAATATTACCTTTAAATGTCTGCGCACGAATATTTCCTAATGTATCAAATGTTACAATTTCGCTAGATATAGTTGTTTGGCTACCGAACGCAAATTCTGCATTGCTTGTATCCCAACCCATAAATGCGATACGTGCTTGGGTGTCGTAATAGTTTAGTGCTGAGCCGACATCTTTATTTGTGTTAGATACTAGTGGTGCGCCGTTTGGACCTGTTTGTAAATTGATAATTGGATCTTCAATCGCCAGTTCTTCAACATTGACATAAATTAGATTGCCATTGACTACAAGATTACCATCAATTGTGCCATTGCCACTGACTGATAGGTCGGTAAGTGTACCTACTGATGTGATGTTTGGTTGAGCGGCTGTTGTTACTGTGCCAGCAGTTGTAGCAGAACTTACTGTACCAGTAATCGTACCACTTACTGTCAATGATGTTAACGTGCCTACGCTAGTGATGTTTGGTTGTGCTGCGGTTGTTAGTGTGCCTGTTAATAAATTTGCCCCAATTGTACCGCTATTAGCAAAAACATTGCCTGCTATTGTATTACCTGTTGCTACAACCTGCCCTACTGCATTTAGATTGCCCGGTACATTCAGATTGCCATTATAACTTAAAAATGTAAAACCTGTGTTGCCTGTAGCGACTCCATTGGTGTCAAATAAAACTTGTGTAGGACTTGATTGTATAGTATCTAGTATTTCAATCAACATACCATCAACAGTCAATTCTCCATCGATAGTAATCGGGTTACTATAAAGACCCTGAAAATTAGCATTTAAAATATATGATTCGCCAGTAGGTATCAAATATGGCATTGTAGAAACAACGTTGCTTGATATATTTGCTATGCTGTCAAATGTTAAATTTCCTGCACCGTCTGTTCTTATATATTGATTACTATTACCACCAGTAATCCTTACATTACCAATATTTCCTAAATTACTTACACCTTGAACATTAAGAGCAAGTAAGTTTGCCTCTGTGCTTGTAAATACTGCGACATTGGCAGTGCCTCCTACACTTACAGTAACATTACCACCGCTGGTCGGAATATTTACATTGCTAGTGCCATTACTAATGCCGCTACTACTAATAGTAGTAAAACTAAGATTGCCGGCACCATCGGTCTTAAGTACCTGATTAGCGGTACCGCCAGTTAATATAAGATTCGATACTGCACCTAGATTTGAAACTCCATTGGCAGTAAGGTTTACGGTAGTTATATCGGCATTTGCTTGAATTACTATAACAGACGGATCCCCGGTAGAAAACCCTGCAATTGAATTAAAAGCTTTAACAGCCATATTATCTTACCTTAATTAAATAGTTCTGTACTGCGTGACCCAAACAGTAGAATTACTACTGGATGGTGTGACTTGCAATGCTATATCACTACCGCTAATATTTACTGCTAGTGTCCCAGTAGATGAGCCTAATGTTACACCTCCAAATGTCGAATAATCTGCGGTCGAGCCGTTAGTCACGGCTGTTACTATTGCCATGCTATATTTGCTACCTGTGCTATCGATACCCTTAACGATCCATTCAATACCAGTAACACCTGAGACAGCCACACTTGATATTGTCTGATTTGCGGTGATCGATGTCGTTGTAACTGTGCCTTGACGTATGGTTGTAGTACCGACGTTGATAAAATTGTTAGCAGTAATAATATTTGCTGTATAATTGTTTGCTGATAGATTTCCAGCAATCGTCAAATTACCTGAAGCATCAATATTACCTGCGTATACATTGTCCCAACGTTGAGTCGTTGCACCTAAATCATGTGTCACATTTGCATTTGGTAATAAATCACTTACTACGTTTGCAGTAACGTTTAGGTTACCTACAGATGCAACTCCACTAGTAACTAAATTACCACCAGTAACATTACCTGTTGCTGATACTAAACCAGCAGTAGTTAGATTTCCACCAGTAACATTACCTGTCGCTGATACTAAACCAGCAGTAGTTAGATTTCCGCCAGTAACATTACCTGTTGCTGATACTAAACCAGCCGTATTTAAATTACCGCCAGTAACATTGCCTGTTGCAACTATAAGTCCAGCGGTGCCTAAATTGCCTACGTTAGCATTACCGGTTACACTTAGACCAACAGCAGTAATATTTGAATTTGCCGTAAAATTATTAGCAATAATATTTGCAGTTACTTCAATGTTAGCCGCTGTAACTGTAGCATTACTGTTTAGATTACCTGCCAATACGTTACCAGTTAAGTTTAAACTTGTACCAGTTGCTGCACCAATATTTGGTGTTGTAAACTGTGCGCTTGCTTTAACAACTACGTTGCCGCCAGCAATTTCAGTTGTAATAGCGTCCGTATTGACGCTGAATACTGTACCTGTTAATGTTAAACCAGCACCTGCAGTAAATGTACCAGCACCACTAAATTGAACAAAGTTTACTGCATCAGTACCAACAGTAGCAACTGGATCGATCATTACGAATCCACAGTCTCCATTAGTTGTACCAGCTAATATAAATGTAAAGTCACCACCTGCCATCTCAGCAGGTGTATTGAAATCACTTGCTCTTGTTAATACAGTGCTGCTTGTATAAACATAGATACCGTTTTGTGCAGCAGCAGCCTGATTTTTAACGAGGATGCGTGTACCAGCTGTTGCGATGTTTACACCGTCAATAGTTGTATATGATCCGGTAGTTGTTAGTGTTGCGCCTACACCTGCAGTGCCGTTATTATACGTTACAGTACCGCCTGATATTACAGCAAGTGTATCTGTAGTTGCTGCGGCACAAGGGGCTTGAACTGCTAGACCCTGTGCTACTTCATCAACATATTGTTTAGTTGCTGCATCAGTTGATGCTACAGGAGTCGCTAAGGATTCAATTCTAAAGTTACCAACGTCAACATGTCCGCTACCACTTGGGCGTAATTCAACATAGTTATTGCCTGATGCTGCATAAACTGTTAAATTACCGCTTTGTGAAGTTAGTGAGTTTGAATACAATGCACCAAATGTGCCGTTACCATTAGCAGTCACATAGCCAGTCACATTGGCACCAGTGCTTGTAACGACAAATACATTTGCTACGCCGCCAACACTAGTATTAACATTGCCATCTGCTACCGGTATTGAAACATTTGATGTACCGTTTACTACACCCGAAGTAACGATTGTAGTCCAACTTAAATTACCTGAGCCGTTAGTCTGTAAGAATTGTCCGTCAGTACCGCCAGTGATTATTACGTTACTGTTAGGGCCTAAATTACTTACGCCAGTTGCTATGATTCCAGTAGTGCCTAAATTGCCTACGTTAGCATTACCTGTTACACTTAATACGCCAGCAGTAGTTAGATTACCTCCTGATACGTTACCTGTTGCTGTAATTAATCCAGCAGTACCCAAATTACCTACGTTAGCATTACCTGTTACACTTAATACGCCAGCAGTAGTTAGATTACCACCGCTTACATTACCAGTAGCTACTACAAGTCCTGCTGTAGTTAGATTACCACCTGATACGTTACCTGTTGCTGTAATTAATCCAGCAGTACCTAAATTGCCTACGTTAGCATTACCACTGACAAGTAACGATGTTAAAGTACCTACGCTAGTGATATTAGGTTGTGCATTAGTTGTAACAGTACCAGCTGTAGTTGCTGCGCCTGTAAGTGCGCCAACAAATGATGTTGATGTAACACTACTTAGACCTGCTACAGTTGTAACTGTATCGCCCAATGTTAAAGTAGTATTACCTAGTGTTAAACTTGCGTTTGCTAGTCTTGCTTGTGCTAATGTACCACTACTTACATTGCTAGCGTTTAAGTTAGTAAGTTCTGAGCCATTTCCGCTTACAGTTGTGAATACGCCTGCAGCTGCACCAATATTACCAACATTGGCATTACCAGTTACACTTAATGCACCTGCTGTAGTTAAATTTGCACCAGTTATATTGCCTGCTACTGTTAGTAGATTTGTAGCGGTATTAAACGTAAAGTTAGCGCTAGCACCAAAATCGCCATTGTTATTAAACTGTATCTGCGTGTTGCTACCGGCGGCTTCTTGTAAGTCCCAGGGTACCCCGTTGCTATAATATAAGTTGTCTGTTAAAAGTCCAAATGCAGCGTTTGTATTGCTTATCGCAACATTACCTACAAAGGTACCTTTATTTGCAGTAATATCTGCATTGGCTAGTATGACGTTGGCTGGAACTTCTCCTACTGAAAAGCCTCCAACTGAATTTAGTGGTTTAAGGGCCATTTGTATAAGTCTCCATATGTTTTATTTATCTCAAATCACTCTTTATACGTTGTCACAGACATTTTATAAGTGGTTAGATTCGCTGTTTGAGGCGTTATATTCAAATCAATTGATGGTGGCGAAAGTATATTACCACTATTGTACTGAATAACAAAATCACCTGTGTATCCACCTACTGGTAAAGTGCTGTATTCTACATAATTCAGAGTTTCATTAATTCGCACAGTCGAAATTTTCGTAAAATTTCTAATATTTCCTTCTGTAGAAATTATGGTATAATCCACAGCAGCAATATCTTCTGCTGGTATTGATAATAATGTATAAGTTGATGTATCGCTTGTAGTAGCAAAATACACATTTGAGCGACTAAACTCATAAATTCCTGAACCCAGGACGAAAGCATTAGTCTGTAGATTGCCTGCTAGTCTTACAATTTTGGTAGATTCATCAAATGTAAAGGTTGATGAGCCGCCGAATGTACCGTTACTATTAAATTGAATCTGCGTATTACTACCACCAGGCGTACCGTTGCCACCGCCTCCGCCACCTACTGCCCAGCTTAGATTGCCAGCTCCGTCTGTTGAAAGCACGTATCCGTTTAGGCCACCATATATGTGAATATTTGAGATGTTACCTAGATTTACATTTGCGGATCCGTTTGAATTTATATTGCCATTTACAAATAAGACTCCCCCGCTGTGAACATAAGCATTACTTGAAAAGTTGGCTAAACCCGTAACATTTAAATTAGTTGTCCCTATCGTTCCCGGAGTTGTTATATTTGCTACGCTAAAAGTACTAGTTACTGACAGATTACTAGTAGTGGTATTACCCGATACATTTAAAGAAGTCAATGTTCCTAGGCTTGTGATATTGGATTGCGATGAGTCACGTACAGTAGCAGCAGTTTGAACTCCTAGATTTGCTACAGGTGTAGTGCTGACTACTGTCAATGGAGCAGAACCTGTTGCAATATTAGAATTAAATATCTGTGCTGTGACTACTGACGCTATATTAGCATTACCGCCTACAAATAACGAATCAGTATTTTTATTCCATGTTAAGGTATTATCGCCACCAAATTGACCGTTGTCATTAAATTGAATATAAGTGTTTAGACCGCCCGGTGTTACTGCATTTGCTTCTTGCTCTACCCAGGTTAGATTGCCTGTACCGTCAGTGCTTAATACATAATTTGCGTTGCCGCCCTGAATCTTTACATTACCTACATTTCCTAAATTCGTTATTCCAGAAATTGTTAGTGATGTTAATGTGCCTAGTGATGTTATATTTGGCTGCGCTGTTGTCGTCAATTCGCCAATAAGATAATTTGCTTCTACATAATTGGCTGCATTAATATTTCCAGTAATCTGTATATTGCTTGCTATGCCTAACCCCAACAAAGTACCATCAAATGTTATGTTACCGTTGGCGCCAGGTATATCTGTATCTACATTTAACGACCCGATATTTCCTAGATAGTGAATATTATTTTGTGATGATGTAGTCAGTTGACCTGCAAGATAATTTGCTGATACTAGATTAGCGCCACTAATATTACCTGCTATAACATTTGAAGTAACATTTAATGTGTTTGAATTTATTACATTAGAATTCAAAGTTGATAAGTTAGCAGTGCCGCTGATAGTAGCATTTCCACCTACAAACAATAAATTAGTAGTTGAATTATATGTGAGATTAGGACTTGCACCAAAACTACCTGAGTTATTGAACTGTAATTGAGTATTGCTACCTGCAGGCAAGCCATTGCCACCACCGCCGTTACTTTGTACTACCCAGCTTAGATTTCCTGATCCATCAGTAGACAATACATAACCATTCACTCCGCCTGTAATTATAACATTACCTACAGCGCCCAGATTACTTACTCCATTCACAGTAAGTGATGTCAGAGTACCAACACTTGTAATGTTTGGTTGATTCGCTACGGCAACAGTATTGGCTAAATTAGCATTATATGCAACATTAGCAGTAGGTACCACACCAACGACATTAGCGCCTTGTATGTTTGTTAAATTTGAACCATTACCACTTAAATTAGTTGCTGATAAATTTCCATTGACTGTTAAGCCAGTTAATGTGCCTATAGATGTAATATTTGGTTGAGCAGATGTCGTTAGTGTACCTGCTACAAAGTTGGCAGTAATCAAGTTACCTAAATTTGCATTGCCTGATGTAATATTTCCTGTTACATTTAAAGAAGACAAAGTGCCGACACTTGTGATATTAGGTTGTGCGTTTACTGTTACTGTTCCTGCTAAATTAGCAGCATTTGCTAATGTTGCAGTATTTGCTAATGTTGCTACATTTGCTACATTAGCGATGGTAGCACTATTAGCGACTCCATATAAATTGCCTATAAAATAATTAGCAGTTACACTATTGCCTAATGTTGTATTACCAGAAACAGTAAGTGAAGTCAGTGTACCAACGCTTGTGATATTAGGTTGTGCTGCTAATGTCACATTCCTTGCAAGGTTGGCTAGTCCAAATAGATTACCAATAAAATTATTTGCAACAACTTGATTACCTAATGTAGTATTGCCTACAACTGTCAAAGATGTAAGATTACCTAAACTTGTTATATTTGCCTGCGCAGAACTATATACTGTGCCGGCAACGAGCGCATTTGCTACCTGCCCACTAATATTTGATGCCGCTACATTATTTGCTACATTCGCAAAATTAACTTGTCCTGTAACATTAGCACCTGCTACATTATTTGCTACATTCGCAAAATTAACTTGTCCTGTAACATTAGCACCTGCTACACTATTAGCAGTATTTGCTATATTTGCTCTAACATCTGTGATATTAAAACCATTGCCGTATACAAAATTAGCAACGACATTATTAGAAGTTAAATTTTGAGTCAACGCTATATTATTAGCATTAATTACATTGGCATTTAAATTACCTACATTTAATAACAGATTACTTTTATTAAATGTAAATCCAGCAACGCCCCCAAATTGTCCTTCATCATTGAATTGAACCTGTGTATTCGCTCCCCCCGGAACTCCGTTGCCTGCATTACTGCTGTTGCTACCGGGAGCCCATGTTAGATTACCCTGTCCATCGGTCTGTAGAAAGTATCCATTTAAGCCGCCCAGTATTATGACATTGCTAATATTTCCTAGGTTAGCATTATTACTTACTTGTATTTTACTTACAGTAAGTAAACTTGTAGCACTATTAAATGTAAATGCTGAACTTGCTCCAAGTAATCCAGCATTATTGTACTGTACCTGTGTGTTTGATCCTGAAGCCCCTATGCTTAAAGGACTACCATTAGCATAAAAAAACCCATTAGCAAATACACGATTTGCTGTAACATTACTATTGGGCGCGTTTACATTATTAACTAAATTACCTTTATTATCTATAATAAGTTTCGGCGGTATTCCTACTGAATAACCACCTAATGTATTAAAGGGAGTAGAGCTAGACATTTAAAATAGTTCCATATTTTAATATTTATCGTTATATTTAAATACTAACTGCTTAAAAAAGATCCAACTAGAACTTTTTTCTAAATATAGTAGTGTTAACTAAACAAAAATCACGACCTTTATGTGCTAATTGCGGTATGGTGCCTGCCAAACCTAACGGGATCAGTAAGTTAGGATTTAAAAAATGGCACAAATATTGTATAGATTGTAGTAAAGTATTATATAGTGAGCAGCACAAATATCTACAACATAAACAAATGAAGTGCGAATTTTGTGGCTTTAAACCCCTAGACAAATGCCAAGTAGATATCGTTTTTAAAGATGGAAATAAAAATAATAAAAAAGAAAGCAATCTGAAAACACTGTGTGCCAACTGTAGTAGATTGTATCAAAAGCGATTGAAGAAAGGTCGTAAATCAATAATGAATGTTACAGTGGATACGGATATACGCATCTCATAAAAAGAAAGGGCGCACAAGGCGCCCTGTCTTTTCGAACAACAATCCAACTATTATTGGAAAGTTAAGTTCTGTACAGCGATCTCACCTACGTAGTCTGCTGCGTTGCCGAAGCTGCTTGCAGTGTTAGTTAATTCGATGTAACCATAACGAGTCATAAATGACACGACTGGTTCGAATGTTGATGGATCTAGCACAACACCGCTTGACATCAATGGGATGTATGGGCAGTAGAATGCTGCTGCGTCAGTCTCACTTGAACCCTTATAACCAACCAATACTGGCTGAGTATCTGGTGCGTATGAGTCAACGAATACACGCATTGCACCGTTCAATGTACCAACAAACTTAGTGTTAGTTGGTGCTTCGAATGTGCCTTCAGTTGTTCTTGCAAACGCTGAAGTTGTTGCTGACTGTAGAACAGTCAAACTTGCAGGTGATACAACTGCAAAGTTACCTGCACCGCGGCGAGTGCGCTGTGCAATCAAGTTTGCAACACGGTTGATTAGAACTGCTAGTGCAGCATGTTCGTCACCAACATAAGTTGCTGTACCTGATACTGTTGCTTGGTTGTATGTAAACTCAGTTGAAGCAAGAGTGCGCAATGACAACAAGATTTCCTGATCGATTTCAGCAGTAATTTCTTGGGCAAGTGCTGCCATGATTTCTGCTTCGATATCGATACCATGCTGTGATTGTGCGTCTTGTGCTGCTTCAAATGTCCAACGTGCCTGCAACTTACGTGATTTGGCTTCAACAGCCTGACGCAAGATTTGTACGCTGATTTGCTTACCACCATTGCCTTCTAGAGCAGCAGTATCGTTACCAGTATAGTAACTAGTGCTGGCTGCGGCTAGAGTTGTGCGTGAGTATGCCTGAGCAATTTTGAATGGGCTCAATGCTTCTTCACCTGCTGTTACGCTTGTTGCAGCCGCTGAGTTATCAGTCAAGCTGTTAGCATAACGAACACGCAATGTGTGGATCTGACCAACTGGACCAGTCATTGGTTGAACACCGACTAGTTCGTTAGCAATAACAGTTGGCATGACACGACGAATTACTGGTAGAATAACGCGATTTAATGTTGCGATATTACCAGCAGTTGTAGTGCCAGCTGAAGATTCAGCAAGCAACTGCTTACGAGTGTTTTCTAAAACTACACCCATTGTGGAACGACGGGTGCCCTTCAAGCCTTCTAGTAGGGCCTCTTTCGTTTCGTCCCAACGGCTTTCTAAGAGTACTTTTGACATTTTAATTATCTCCTAATATGTCTTACTTAAGCCCTGCCAGACGCTTGAAGTCGATCAAATTGCTTTTGGCAACTGGATCTTCATCAATTTTCTTATTGGCAGTTTCTTTATCACCAGTAATTTCTTTAATAACACTTTCTGTGAGAGCAGTTTTAGCGCCTGCTTTTTCACTTCCAGTGTTTAAAACTGCTGGTAGATACTTATCGAAAGCGGACTTCAATTTTGGTGTCTGTACGCTTTCAAGTAAAGCCTTCATCACTTCGGACTTCTCTTTGTTTAATGGCGATAGAAGTTCATCCATTGCCTTTTCACGCTGAGTTGATTCCTTAATGATTCTAACTTCACGATCCTTTGATTCGACTAACTTCTGTGCTTCTTCAGCCTTAGAATTAGCCTCAGCCAATGCTTGCTCTTTGGCGTCGATGATTGACATTAACTTTCGTGCTTCAGCCTTATCATTTAGATAAGTTACTGAATACTCGCTAGCAAACGCTTCAAACAACTTACGACCAAAGTTATTTTCACGGGCTGTCTTTATATCTTCTTTGAGTTGTGATAGTTCACCCTTCAAATGAGATGCAACAGCGGTGCTGACTCTCTTGGCGCTTTCAGCAATAAATTTTGCCTTAAGTGCTTCAAGTTTCTGGCGCCCTTCTGCGACCAATTTGACGCGAGCCTCAACAACTGCTTGTTTATCTTGAGAGAATTCCTTGATCTCTTTTGCAAGAGCATGTACAACGAATTTCTCAATCTTTTGTTGATTCTCCATCTGAGCCTTACGATCAGTGCGTAGTTCTTTGATTTCTTCTGCTAATTTTGTTACCATGAAATCATTGAATTTAACAGCATTTTCCTGCATTTTGATCTTGGCTTTTACTCGGTCTTCATTAAGAACCTTTCTTTCTTCGTGAAATTCTGCAATCTCACCTGAAAGGCTCTCTGTTACCATCTTATCTAGGGCTTCTACCATCACAGTACGATCATGCTCATAGCGATTTGCGAATTCTTCTCGCAATTCTGCACGAACTTGATCGCGGGCTTCAGTCAACTTTGATTCCCAAACTTTTTGAATTTCGTTTGAGACATCTTCATTGATTAGACCACTTTCTAGTAATGGTTTGATAGCATCTAACATGCTCATATCCCCTATTAATTTAATTTAAGTTCTTTAATGAGGCGCTTTACTTCCTCACCCAAGAAACTTTGTACCTTTTTGTTGCCCCTTGCCTCCCTTGCAATATCTAAAACTTTATGACCATGCTTCATATTCATGAGGCTTTCATAAATTGCTTTAGGATATGCGTTAGGTGCGCTTGGTTGTGCAACTATATCTACAGTGATTATTTCAAAATCACTTACCTTGCCGTCCGCATCGCTTACATTACCTGATCCGCGACTTGAAACGCCTAGTTTTACTCCACTCTCCAACATAGTGCGAACAAGTTGTCCCATTGGAGTTGGTAGAATCTTTAATTTTCCGAAACCGTTAGCGCCATCCATCCACATACTTGTGATCATATGACTAACACGGTCTAGATTTATTTTTAAATCGTCTGGGTGATCGACCTCACCCAGAACTGAGTAACCTTCTTGAATTTGCTTGTTTAACGTATCGACTGCGGTCTCAATTTCAGCAACGGGGTAAACACGCTCATTTGCGTTTTTGACCCCGCCCTGAATGAAGATGCCCTTCATATAGAGGGTCTTCAGATCGCTGCCCTGTTCACTAACAGATTCAACGACCATGTTCGCTCTATCGAACGTTAGGTGCTCCTTGAGATACAAAGCCATTTGTCTCCAAGTTCCTTTTATTAGCCTTTAGCCACTGGGCTGTGCTTGTCGGCTGCGCCGTCTTTAGTCACTGCTTTTGGGGCTGGCTTTAATTGTTGGCCCTTCTTTTGACCTGGTGTATTGCCTACATCGCCAATCAAAGTGCCTTCTTTCTTGCTATACTCATTTGATGGACCTTTTGGGCCAGTTGGTACTGCTTCACTATCGCCTGAGAACTTTACTGGCTTAACGCCTGCTGCTTCAACTTTTGGTTTAGTCAGTGTTGGGCTTTTTGTGTTTGCACCATTGTCGCCATGTGTTACAGCAACTTTCTGTAATTGTACTGCTTCCATCATTTCCTCAGACATATCTTCTTCTTTATCAGTTTCCATCATTTCTTCTGACATGTCTTCATCGCCGGCTAGAATACGCTCAAAATCTGCTAAGAGTTCTTCAAATTTATCTTTAACATCATCGACGGTCTGTGGCTCTTCATCATGGTCTTGCTCCATGTCTTTGGTCATCATTTCTCCGTCTTCTTCAGCTTCATCATCAAATTTAATGTCATCATCTGATTCATCATCTTCGGCGACACCTGATTCTTCGGCACTAATCTCGTCCATGAGTTGACCGACTTCGCCGACCATCTCATCTTCTTCCATGCCTTCCATATCGCCTTCGCCCATCATTTCTTCATCCATGATTGACTCATAGATTTCGCGTGACTTTTCTACCACGATTTCGTGGAAAAGTTCGCGGGCTTTATCTTCTTGCTCATTGATGATGAGGTCAATAAGCTGTTCGTATTTCCTGTTTTCCATTGTAATTTCTCCTGGATAAAAATGGCTTTGTAGAATTATTTAGTGCGTAGTTATAAAAAGCACACAATAAGTGCTAATTTTTTGCGTTTTGCGCCTAAATTACTGAATTTTAGGCTGATGCAGCTGCGGGTTGGCTAGCAGCCCCGTATTGTTCACGGACTTTTTTAAGATGCTCTTTCTTTTCGTAGTTACGCACATCAAGCATCTTACGCAATTTTCTAATCTGCTTTAGAGTAAGTTTAGTCTTTCTTGAAGTTTTCCACTTTGGTTTACTGTTATCTTGATTTACATCCTGATAACCATTAATGGGGATGTCGAACATTTCAAGTAGTTTCATAAGATTATTTATCTTTTAGGCTACAGGACTAGCAGGAGTTGCTGGAGCTTCAGGGGCTGCTGGGGCGCCGCCGGCTGGCGCTGAAGTTACTGGGCCTGCTACTTCTGGCTCTGCACTTGCTTCATCTGGCTCGGCTGTCATATCTTCGCCTGACTGTATATCCTGCTGTATGTCACTAGAACTTACGCCGACACTACGCAGATCGCTACCTTTAGGCTCCTCTAAAGGTTCTTTGCCGTTTTCTTCGCGCCATAGTCTTTCGTTCTTGTCTATCTCTTCTTCGCTTAGACCTAAAAATCTCTCCATAGCGAAACGCTTGCTTATATATGGAAAAGCTTCCATAGTGCCATAGGTAGTGACTCTTGCTGTGTCTAATTCGCTTTGACGATAAGCAGCAAAGTTTTGAGGCGGATTAAACTCTAATTCAAATAATCCGCTATCTAAATTAAAACCTCTCCAGCGTAAGAATAACTTAAATTCTTCGTCAAGTTTTGTAGCCATATAATTTTGTAATCGTTCACAATATTGATTGAAACGATATTCTTGAATCAAGGCTGTACCAACACGACCATCACTTAATGGTCTGTCGCTATCGTCAGGACCTGTTGGTAGATAACTACTTGGTACACGCAAACCACGCGCTAGCCTATTATTAAAATAACGCAGATCGTCAATCTCTCCTAAATTCTGCCCACCTGGCATAACTTCTACACTTGATCCGCGACCATCTGCCGTGACTGGAAAGAAGTAATCTTCGTTCATACTTAATGGATTATATGTAGCATCCACGATTGATTGACCACCATATACACTAGGAATCCTTCGTTGATGTATCTCATTCTTTATGCGTTCTACAAATGCCATTGCTAGATGACTTGGCATGTTGCCTACATCGATCTTGAATAATCTACGCTCAGGTGCACGTTGTACACGATATATTAGTACGGCATCTTCTAATAATTCTTTTTGCTTATATACTTTAAATATATTTTCTAATATGCTTTGACCAAAAGGCCAAAAACGATCTAGACCTTCTGTTAGGCTTAGATGCACTATGTGTTTTGCATCAATAGCCATTTCGCTTTGACCTAATGTAAAACGGCTACCTGTCGTATTATATGGCATAGCAGGAACAGTATATGGAGTATTAGTGCCGCCGCCAGTACCACCTAAGCCTGTAGCAGGATTAGCTGCGAAATCTGTATTTGTTTTTTGAGCTACTGATAAATTTTGTAAGTTAATATTTAAATCTTTGATGACGTATTGTTCTGGTAACTTACCTTCGCTTTCATTAACAATTACTTTAATTACTTTAACCATATCGACCCAATATAACTTAAAGTTTTCCGGGTCACGGACAAATACTTGATCTCCGTACTTTACTGTATTTCGAAAAATCTTAAAAATTCTTTGATTAAATTCGTTTAAATTACACCACTGACTTAATTGTTGTGTTAAGATTTTAATTTCATGGGGTGTAGGTTCATCTTTATACTTTAATACAAAAGGTAAATTATTATGTTCGTTTTTTTGTGTGCTGAATTCTGATATAATATCTAAACACGCATTAATTTCAGCATCAACATCCATCATCTCATATTGATTATATCTTTCAATTCTATTTGGATGACCGGTATAGACTTCAGGGAGTCTACTCATATAATTGCGGTAACTCCAGTCTGCATTATTTATATTGCTATCATTGCCAACACTTGCGTTCCAAGCTCCGGCATTGCTATTCATGCCGCTGATTGGACTAGTGAAACCCGATTTATTTAAGAATTTTTTTAAGTATGGCATAGGCTTGTAATTATTTAGTATTAGGCTTGGCTATATCTTAATAACTTACCCTGCGTATCATTACCAGTTTCTAATCTTGCTATCACAGAATCTAATTTGCTTGACATCATATCCATCATTGCTTGATTGATTGCTGACAACTCTTTGAATGATTCGGTGGTACTACCTAAAGAAGCAGCAGGGCTGCTACCCATTTCACTCTGTAAATCATTCTTAGATTTTTTACCCATCTCAACTAGTAAACTGTGCGGATCGATAGGTACTATGATCTCACTACCGTGCAGTGTTGCAGGATATCCTGTTTTAGGTCCTGATGCTACGCCACCTTTTTCTGCCTTTAACTCAACATGGGGAGGATCTTTGGGTAGATGAGGACGATGTAATCCGTATTTTGCAAGTATAGGATCCAATACCCCGTAATCGCCGGTGATATCTAATGCGTCACCCTCACGATGTTTGCTACCTTTACCTGATCCTGGAACATTATAGGGCACACCTTTATAGACTATAGAAGTATCATTTTTTGGTCTTGCAGGCGTAAAGATGCCCGGTTCTCCCAATATCCTACCTCTCACAAAAAGTTGTGCTTGCTTTTCATCACTTCTAAAGGCGCTATTAATACTTATGGGCTGCCCGTATTCTGCTGCCGCGCTATAGAACTTTGTTAGAAGTGTATTATCAACTGCTGACATATCTGCTGCTGGAGATATTGTAACATTTTTAGGTTTACTAGTAACTTGTTTTGGTTTATCTGCGCCATCAGCGCTTGCGCCATCAGCGCTCGCATCTGGATCTTGTTCGACTTTACTACCACCAAAACCTAATGCTGAACTTATTCTGCGTAGTATACCTCCGCCCGCCGGTGCTGCTGCTGGAGCTGCAGCGGGTGCTGCCGAACCACCGCCTCCGCCCGCCGGTGCTGCCGAACCACCGCCTCCGCCCGCCGGTGCTGCTGCTGGAGCTGCAGCGGGCGCTGCACCTGCTTTAGCGCCGCCTCCCATGGCAGTCATATAATTATTAAAGGCTTGTCCTAATTTTAATGCTTTATCAGGATCAACCTTTAGTTCAGTAAATTTTACGAATTTGGTTATTACATCATCACCGCCGAATAATCTAGTGATGCCACTGACCATGCTATCGACAGCATTAGCCATTGCTCCGCCGCCTTTGTATTCTGCCATGGCTTGGCTAAAGTACACAAATGCTTGTGCGGTTGTCTTAACTCTTTCCGGACCTTTTTCACCTAAATCAATTTCAGCAAATTTTTTCATCTTTTCAGTTGGAGGATCTAACTCAAAGAAACTTGCAGCACCTTCTGCAAGTGTACCTAACATTGTTTGCCCAGTACCTTTATAATTTGCCATAGCATTTGAAAACATGACAAATGCATCTGCGTTAGTTTTAACTCTTTCCGGACCTTTTTCACCTAAATCAATTGCAGCA
>Ga0194118_10002943_pt1 | contig 20619 bp, 22 predicted proteins | sample TA2MahsurfametaG_2_FD_148662 | JGI IMG/M metagenome (GOLD analysis project Ga0194118, IMG submission 148662) | Freshwater microbial communities from Lake Tanganyika, Tanzania - TA2015013 Mahale N5 surface | ecosystem: Environmental > Aquatic > Freshwater > Lake | place: Tanzania: Lake...
TTTGCCTACAGATATGCCTACATATTTGCCTACAGAAATGCCTACATATTTGCCTACAGAAATGCCTACATATTTGCCTACAGAAATGCCTACATATTTGCCTACAGAAATGCCTACAGAAATGCCAACCCATTTACCGTCAGAAATACTAACATATGAGCCATCACATTCGCCATCAGAAATTCCAACATGTGAGCCTTCAGAAATATCAACCCATTTACCGTCAGAAATTCCAACACTTAATCCTTCTTTTTACAATACATATATTCCTTCATCAATTCCTTCGTCAATTCCATCTTCAACAAATCCATCATCTATTCCAAGTTTTAAACCAAGTTTAATTTTATCGACACTTGAACCAACTATTGAAAATACACTAGAATATATTCCAGAAAAACCTGTTAAAAATAATACAATATCACTTAAAATTAGCCAATCTTCAATAGTAAATAATAGAACAAATATTATATTGGTTTACTCTTTGCTATTAGCTCTTTTATTTTTTTTATTTATATCAATGAGTTTAACCATATATTATTGTGTTAAATGTTGTTGCGCAAGTGGTGTACAATTTAAAAAGAAGAAAAAGGAAGAAGAGATGAATGATGTTATCTTTGAAAATAAATGCAAATCAGACCTTTACACAAATCAATTACAATATCCTTATATTTATAATCCACAATTAGAATTATTTAACAAAAAAGAATTAGAAAATGATATAAAAGTTTACAATAAACTAAAAAGTCCTTATAAAGTGTATTCATATAGAGGTTATGAAGAATCCGGAGTTGATATCGAATTATATGAAAAAAATATATAAATATATCTTTACATATACATATATTTATGTCAAAGAAAATTAAAACAACTACAACTCTTGTAATAGTTGAATCCCCTGCAAAATGTAAAAAAATTGAAGAATATTTAGGACCAGGTTATAAATGTATAGCTACATATGGACATTTACGCGAATTACCTTCTCTCAAGAATATAGATATTGAAAATAATTTTAACCCAACTTATATAATTATAGACAACGCAATAAAGAAAAAACAAATCGAAATTTTAAGAAAGGAGATAAAAAAAGCTGATGAAGTTATACTTGGGTTAGATGGTGATAGAGAAGGTGAAAAAATAAGTTTTTGTGTAGCACAATTATTTAATTTAGATATACATAAAACGAAGCGTATTACATTTAATGAAATAACAGAAACTGCTTTAAGAAATGCAATCCAAAATCCAAGAACGATTGATATGAATATTGTAAAAGCTCAACAAGCGCGTCAGATTCTCGATGTATTGGTTGGATTTAAAGTAAGTCCAGTATTATGGAAATTAGTTAAAAATGGAAAGGATAATGCTTTGTCAGCTGGTAGATGTCAAACTCCTGCTTTAAAATTAGTTTATGAAAATCACAAAGAAATTGAAAATGCGTTGGAGAGAAAAATATATAATACAATTGGTTATTTTACAAACTCAAATTTACCATTTGATTTAAATAAACAAATTGAAGACGAAGATGACATGATAGATTTTCTCGACAAGAGTGCCGACTTTTCTCATATTTACACATGCTCTCAACCAGTAAAAGTATACAAACAGCCACCAGAACCATTTACGACTAGTAGATTACAACAAGTCGCAAGTAATGAACTGCATTATTCACCAAAAGAAACAATGCGAATTTGTCAACTACTATATGAAGGAGGATATATTACATATATGAGAACAGATTCGAAGACATATAGTGTCGAGTTTTTAGAAACAGCAAAGGATTATATTGTTAACACGTATGATGCTCAGTATGTTAAGCAAGGATTGGGTGGAAATACTGACGATAATAACCCTAAAGAAGAAGTAAAAAAACGTGGCAAGAGAAAAGAAAAGAACACTGATTATGCTCAGACCAACGACAGTCTTCGACAGGAAGCACATGAAGCCATCAGACCAACCACCATTTCTCTCCAGAACTTGCCAGAAGAAATGGATTCGAAAGAAAGGAGAATGTATAAACTCATTTGGACTAACACTTTGGAGAGCTGTATGACTGATGCTTCTTTTTATTCAGTCACAGCAAGTATTTCAGCACCTGATAATGCTAAATATTCATATACAACTGAACTAATTGACTTTCCTGGTTGGAAAATAGTTGATAATAAATTCTCTCGAGAGAATAAAGAATATCATTACTTGCAAACTATTAAAAAGGACTTACCTATCATTGTAAAGAAGGTTTGTTCAAATGTCTCTATTAAAGGATCCAAATTACATTACACCGAAGCAAAATTAGTACAGCTCCTAGAAGAAAAAGGCATTGGTAGGCCATCTACATTTTCATCACTAGTTGATAAAATTCAAGAACGTGGTTATGTTAAAAAAGAAGATGTCAAAGGAAAGGAAATAATTTGCAGAGATTTTGAACTAGAAGACGGAGAGATTTGCGAAATTGAAAATAAAAGAGAATTTGGTAATGAAAAAAATAAATTAATTATTCAACCATTAGGTATAATCGTTATGGAGTTCTTAGATAAACATTTTAATAAATTATTTAATTATGAATATACCAGCTTAATGGAGGAAGCACTCGATAAAATAGCTAAAGGAGAATTAATATGGTTCGAAGTTTGTAATGTGTGCAATAAAGAAGTTGATGAATTAATTGAAACTATCCGTAATGAAACTAAATTTGAAGTTCAGTTAGACAACAATAATACATTTTTAATAGGAAAATATGGACCAGTAGTTAAATGTGTCGAAGAAAAAGATGGTAAGGAAGAAATATCATTTAAATCTGTTAAAAAAGATTTTGATATATCAAAGTTAAAAAATGGAGAGTTAGAACTTGATGAAATACTTGAAACAAATAAAACTGCAAACACTCAATATAATTTAGGTAAATATGAAGGTAAAGATGTTTTTTTAAGAAAAGGTAAATTTGGTTTATATGCATCATGGGGTGATAATTCTAAGACATTAAAAGAACTTGGCAACAGACCTATCGAAAATATAACATTTGAAGAAGTAAAAGAAATTTTGGAAAAAGGTTCTGGAATAGTTAGATATATTAATTCAAGTTTATCAATTAGAAAGGGACCAAAAGGAGATTACATATTCTATAAAAATTCTAAAATGAAAAAACCTACATTTCATGACATTAAAGCATTTGCTTCAGAAACTAATGAAGATTATAAAATATGTGATAATACTATTTTAAAATCTTGGATATCTGAAAAATATAACATAAAGATTTAACGACCCATTGGTGGAGGATAAACAGTCGATCTAGACTCACGAATAATTATTGGTAGCATAGTTGTAAATTCCAACATAAATGAAAAATTAAAAACTCCAAAATTAACCGGTTGACCATTATGATATCGTAATTTAATTTTCAATCTTCTTATTCTCTCGGCCGGTGGATAATAAAACTTGTAAGGAATAGAATCTCTATCGAACCATTGCGACATTGGCGTAGATGGCACAGGTATTTTTGCAAATGCAGAATTAACAACACCGTTTGTTTGGTTAGTTGTTAATGTAAAACTGCTTATGTTGTATGGCTTTGTTTCGTCAATACAATTTTGACCAGCTAATTCCATATAAATAAACGCATCACCCATTAGATTAATTTTATATGGCGGTTCAACCCAATAAACTTGACTTCCAGATAAATCTGTATATGGAAGCAACCAATATCCATCGTCACCAGGAGTAACATCACCATAATAAAATCTTGGAACAATTATACCGTTATATGTTATATATTCTGTAATATTATTAAACGAACTACTGCTAACAGCCTGACTATTACATCTGGCTAATCCAAGATATCCAGCTAATCCCCAGTTTGAAGAATCTGGTAAGTGTTTCTTTTCACCAACACATATAGTTTCACTTACTAAATTTGTTAGCAATCCAGCTTCATTAATTAATAAAAAATCATCTGCTTTATTTCCAAACCATAATTTACAACTTACAGTATTATAAACAACTATAAAACGATTATATCCACCACTACTTTTAAATTCTTCTAGCGAAGTACTCCATGAAGGATCAGTTAAAGCTTGATTCGCAAAATAAGATTGAATTCTTATAGTAACGGCTGTATTCATTTTATTTGTCATTTCAGTAGCCATTTGTATTGGATTATAAAATCCCTCTTCAATTATAATTTCGTATTTATTAGAACTCTTAAATAATGCTTCAAAAATTCTATATGTTAAAATGTCGCTAACTCCATTGACACCTGGATTATACGGATTAGTAATACTAAAAGCAAAAAATATATTGCTATTAAATGCCGAAAAGGTATTATAATTTGCAGGAAATGTCCATTGAACTAGTCTAATTGCGGAAACATTAGTAACATCTTCAGGCATCTCAATTTCAAATTCGCTTGAATTGGTATATTTAACTATATCTCTATCTTCAGAATGTATTGATACAAATTTTTTATAAAACATATATTCTTGAGAATTTGGAATTAGTGGATGGGATGTATTTACATTATATGATTGTGTATTAGAAAAATCTTTTGCAATATTTTCATTTTGCATAAAAGCATTAAAAGATGACATATATATAATTATGTTATATTTTTATATTTAAATAAATTATTATAATAAAACTAAAATACTTAATTATATTATAAATGTCAGTCATAAGTACAACTGCAAATTATGGAGGTAGAATTAATGATTTTCAGCAAAATATAAAACAATTTGTGGTATCAGGACCTAGTGAAGCTGTTTGGATTTACAAAAGACTATCAGATGGTTTACGTGTTCAAACACCTGCTAATACAAAATTACCCCTATTAATCAATAATGACTTGATAATTACTGGTTCATTATATAATACATCAGACATAAGACTTAAAGAAAATATTACCGAGATTTCTACTGCTAAGTTAGATGATTTATTTACATTAAATCCAGTTATATTTAGTTATAAAAACGATCCTTCAAAAAAAACACATTACGGAGTTTTAGCTCAAGATGTAGAAAAAGTATTTCCAGAATTAGTTGAAAATAATATGTCAGGGTTTAAAACTGTTAATTATCAAGAGTTATTACCTTTAATGCTAGCTAAAATGAAAAATATGCAAGAACAAATTGACGAATTAAAGCAAAATGATATATATAAATAATTTTTTATTATCACTTCAGTATATAAATGAAAGATTGGTATTCAACAATATATAAAGCTTGCATATTTGCAGGAACAATATCATTTATATTAGGATTTTTTACTAAATCTAAAACTTCTTTAGGAGCATATATGGCAGGGTATTCTGTATTGATCTTAGCTATAATGATGATTTTAATTGTATTGTTCAATAATATTTTTAGGGTTGGTAGTAATGTTCCTGCTTTACAAATGATATATACAATCTTAATAACAACTGGGCCTTTTATATTGATGCTTGGTGTTATCACATTTGTTTTATATTTATTAATTAAATATCAAAGCAATATCGTTGATGGAAAAATTGCACCTGGATATAATTCATTCAGTAACATAATTGTTATGCTTTTATTAATTCAAATATATTTGGTTTATAGTTCCGAGCAATTTGAAAATATTGGTAAATTATCAAAGGTAACCTCTAGCATAGTTTACTTAATTGGAACTATTACTGGTATATGCTCAATAATATTATATACAATTCTTAAATATTATTCAACTGATGGATTTACTTGTATTAATTAACTTTTATAAATTTATAGGTCAATCCATAATTATATTGTGTTTCCCATATTCCAGATATCTTTAAAACAAATGAACAATATGATTTGTTTCCAACATCTGTAAATATTTTAATATACCCTGATTTAATCTGCTCATATATTTTGTATAATGGAATTTTATTTGTATCGTATTTTTTCAATAATTCTTCTTCTATCTGTTTTAAATTATCAATTATGTTTTTATGATTTGAAACATTAAAATTACATTTATATTTACTGTAAAATTTTTCGCATGATATATCGTGTAAATTAACCAGTAAATAGATTCCGTTTAATATAAAGTGTTGTGTAGAATACAAAATTCTGATAAAATTACCATCACTCATTATATTATTTTTAATTGGTTCGCAAAAAAATATACTCTTATCATTATATTGTTCAATAGATTTCACTAAATTCATACTACAATATAATATGCTTTTGTTTTTAAGCGTTGTATAAATAATTAAATATAATTGGTTAAATATGATAATAAAAGAATATTCTAATATATAAATAATGAAATTTTATGAAACACATTTTGAAGAATATATTGCAGAAAATAATAGAGAAAATTTACATCCAAAATTGCAAAAAATATATGAAAAATTTCCAGATTCAATACAAGAATTTAAAAATGTAATATTTTATGGTCCTAATGGAACTGGTAAATACACTCAGATGTTAAAATCTATTAAAAAATATAGTCCAACAGAATTGAAATATGAGAGAAAAATAAGTGTCACCTATAATAAACAACAATATTTCTTTAAAGTGAGTGATATACATTACGAAATAGATATGTCCCTCCTTGGTTGTAATTCAAAATTATTATGGCATGAAATATACCAGCAAATAATAGATATTATATCAGCAAAAACAGATAAATCTGGTATAATAGTGTGTAAATATTTTCATGAAATTCATAGTGAATTATTGGAAAACTTTTATAGCTATATGCAGCAAAATAATTCATTAGGAGTTGATATTAAATTTATTCTAATTACTGAAGAATTAAGTTTTATATCTGATAATATTTTGAACTGTTGTGAAGTTATTAATATCTGTCGACCAACTAAAACTGCATATACTAAATGTTGCAAGACCAAACTTCCTGCAAAAATAAAAACTGAAAATATAACGAATATAAAGGTTTTACATTTTTACAATGAAGATTTGATGCTGCAATATAGAATTATTTGCAATAAAATAATTCATCATTTAATCAACATAAATGATTTGAATTTCCTTAAATTCAGAGATGTACTTTATGATATATTTATATATAATTTAGATATATCAGATTGTATTTGGTTTATTCTCTCTACACTTGTAGAACAAAAACGTATTAAGAAGGAACATTTGTCAAAGATTCTCATAAAAACGTATTGTTTCTTTCAATATTATAACAACAATTATAGACCTATATATCATGTGGAAAATTATTTTCTATATTTGACTAAAATTATGCATTCTTTTTCTTAAGGTCTCCAAGGCCATCTGTTGCGACTTTGATTTGAAAAATTTCTGTTGTAAAATTGGTAACTATTTACATATTTATTCAATGGTGCAGGAATTACATTATTTGCTTGAGCAACAAAATAGAAATTGTTGTAGTTATTAGGAATTCCTCTTCTATAAGTAATAGCGCTTGTATGAATAGCCATTATATATATATATAATTAAATATAAAATTAATTAACTCGTTTTAATACTTAAAGTTTAAAGTTAAGTATTAAAATAATGGATTATAAATTAGCGTTTGAAATATTGGAAATTAGTCCAACAAAATATGAAACATTAACATTAAAATCCTTAAACAAAATTTACAGAAAATTAGCACTTAAATATCATCCAGATAAAAACAATAATACCGAAGAATCAAACGAACATTTTAAAAAAATAAATGAAGCTTACAATTGTTTACGGAGAGATTTTGAATATTTTGATGATGAAGAAGAATTTGTTGAAGATGATCCGCAAAATATTTATGTAAATGTTCTAAAGAACTTTATTAAGTCAGTAATGGATGGCAATTATATCGACATAATAACTAAAATTGTAAATGATATTTTAAATAAAGGTAAACAAATTTCACTTAAAATATTCGAAGATTTAGATAAGGATACTGCATTAAATATTTATATTTTTCTCTCCAGATACAAAACTATACTTTATTTTAGCGATGAGTTGTTAGAGAATGTGAAGCAAATGGTTATACAAAAATACGACAATGTCGAGATCTATAAATTAAATCCCAGTATAAATGATCTTATGAATAATAATTTCTACAAGTTATATGTTCAAGAACAATTATATTTAGTACCATTATGGCATAAGGAATCATATTATGATGGTTCTGGATGTGAAATAATAGCTATATGTGAACCTGATTTGCCTGACAATATGAAAATAGATGATGATAATAATTTAATAGTAGATATAGAACTTTGTGCACATAGTGATTTAGCAGATATGATTATAAGCGATTCATCGTTATCATTTGATGTTGGTAATCAAATATTTTCAATACCTCTCTCTGAATTGTATATAAAGAGAGAACAATACTATTGTTTCAAAGGAAGAGGTCTAGTAAATGTAAAAAAAGACATATATAATTTATCTGATAAATCAGATATTATAGCTAGGATTACTTTCATTTAATTTTTCTTTCTCTCTAAGTTTCATAATAAGATTGTATGTTTTAATCATATTTTCTATATATTCAAGCTCTTTTTGTGATGTATACATACTTGCCGCTTCCCATGAATTGCATGGTCCTCCATATTCTCGATTTCTTTTTTCGTTAATTTCTTTAACTTTCTGAATTATTTCTGAATTTATAAAATCATTATGTCGCATTTTAAGTTGTCCACCTAAATAAAATATATCATTGTCTAGGTCAGAAATAAAGCGATTTTTTATATTTTTGTCAAAATTAAAAAAATTTTTTTCTTGTTCATTCAAAGGCATAAAATAAAACAAGTTTAATAATGTTAAATTGTCAGGCATTGTTTTATAATATGCAACTATTTTTATTATGATTTTGAAATAACATATAATAAGTATTTGATTTATTATATGTAAAAAAATTATATTTAAATTTATTGGAAATTTATAATTTATAATTTATATTTTATGCTTCAGTCTTCGTCTTCTTAGATATAACTTTCTTTGCCTTCTTAGCTGGTTCTTCTGCAACTTGAACAGGAGTTTCAACAACTGGTTCGGGCACTTGCACTGGTGTTGGTGCTGGAGTTGGTGGAGGCAATTGGTATTCTTCTTCTCCATCAGAATCTTCGACTAATGCGCTTACACTATTATCAATACGTTCAATTTCTGGCTGTGGTGTAGACTTCAGAGCTTCTAAGTCAGCAGGTCTGACATTTAAGAAGCAAGTATCATCAGCAATAGTTGAAGTCTTAGGCTTTCTTACGATAACTTGCTTTAAATTCCAAGTAATAGATGCCTTTCCATTTGCAATCCAAATACCTCCAGTTTGAATAAGACATATTACTTGAATTGGTGACTTTCCAGATGATGTTAAGAAATCCAAAGGAGTAACTCCTACTTCTGTCTTTCCCTTAACATATAATGGGTTATACTCTTCGTCAAATACGGATGTTTGCCATACATCCTTCCAGCATGGTAACTTTAATGTTAAAGATGGAGGTGCATCATAATTTCTTGCCTCAGAACCCTTAATCTTTGGATACTTTAACATTGAATTAAATTTCTCTTCCATTACCTCCATACTCTTAACTTCCTTTCCAAACCACTCTCTAGAGTAAACAATTGCATCTTCCTTAACTTTATTTTCAAGCATCTTTAATTGTTCTAAAAATTTATTGGTTTCAGGAGTAGCATATTCGCCCTTCGAAAATTGAAGACTCATAGTATACTTTCCATTTGGGTCTCCCTTATCAGTCTTACCTTCTTGTGCAGACCATGCTCCCATTAATGGTGCTGCAATTGTGAGATATTCCTTAGCATGCTTATTATACATATTAACTACCTTGCCCCCAGAAGGATTGGCCTTAGGAGCACTGTAACTGAAAACAGTTAAATCAATATTAGTTCCGTCGATGATTGCGTTAGACATGTTGCTAGTATGATTTATATTATAGCGTTATCTTTAAATCAATTTTTTTTTTAAATATAAATCGAATTGTGGTCTGGTGCCTTTTTTTAAGCTTACTTATTATGGTAAGCATTTAAATTTAAATATATTTAAAAAACAGCTCAAAAAGATTTTATAAATAATATATATAAATGTCATATACATTAAAAAAAAACAACAGTAATGAAAGCTTAATTGAAGATTACTTAAATAATATTACTGCTAAGTGCGAAGACAAAATGCCAATAGTTAAGAAAACTAATAAGGTGTCAGATGATAAAATAATCATTCCAACAATTAACACATATAATGATTTGGTATATAACAATTATAATGTTACTCAATTAAAAACTTTTTCAAAACATTATAAATTAAAAATGTCTGGAAATAAGCCTCAGCTACATAGCAGATTATATAGTTTTTTATATTTTTCGTCTTATATAATTAAAATTCAAAAGGTTTTTAGAGGTTATTTAGTTGGTAAATATAAATCATTACATGGACCAGCTATTATGGAGAGAAAAATATGCACAAACTCAGATGATTTTGTTTCTATGGAACCAGTTGAAGAAATCAATTTTCATCAATTTATAAGTTATAAAGATATTGACGGTTTTGTATACGGTTTTGATATTAATTCACTCCACAACTTATTTTTAAAATCTAGTGATGATCTAAAAAATCCATACAATCGTAATAAAATACCTGATAATGTATTTAAAAATATAAGGTCATTGATACGCCTTGGAAAAATTCTTAAAATTGATATTAATTTAAAATTTGAAGATGACACAAAGCATTTATCGAGTGAAAAAACAATCGAATTAAAAGCAGTGTCCTTATTTCAAAATATAGATGCACTCGGTAATTATTCAAACGCAAATTGGTTTCTCACTCTAAATAGAAATCAGCTAATCAAATTTATAAGAGAATTGATGGATATTTGGAACTATAGAGCTCAATTACCAGTTGAAACAAAAAGAAATATTTGCCCACCAATTGGTGATCCTTTTAGAAGTTTAAGTATTCAATACGTAAATACGGAACAAAATTTATGGAATATCAAAAAAGTCTTACTAGACATAGTTGATAAATTAGTAAATAGCGGTGTAGATAGAGATAGTAAAGCTTTAGGCGCTTATTATGTACTTGGTGCATTAACTTTAGTTAATATAGAAGCTGCTACATCTCTTCCTTGGCTTTTTCAATCAGTTAATTACTTTTAATTTTATGTAGTAGTGTCTTTTTTAAAGCACTAAATAATTATAACCATATTATCGTAAGAATATATATTATTAGACTGAAAACTACTTAAAAACTACTCAATAGAGTATAGTATAATAAGATGCCAAAGAAATCATCTAAGACTGCTACTGAGACTGAACAAGTCGCTACTCCTGCTCCTGTTGTTGTTGAATCTGCTGCTCCTGCAGTAGAAAAGAAGACCAAGACCCCTAAGGCTCCTAAGGCTGAAGTTGCTCCTGCTGTTGTCCCTGAACCTGTTGTTGCTTCTCCTACTGAGACCACTGCTGATGCCGAAGCTCCTCTTGCCGAACAATCTGTCGAATTCCTTGCTAAGCTTCAACAACTTAGCGTTATGATCTCTACTCTTAAGTCCGAGTACCGTGCTCTTGAGAAGAAGTGGTTTCGCGAAGTCAAGAGTGCCCAAAAGGTTTCCTCAAAGCGCAAGCGCAAGGCCGGCAACCGTGCTCCATCTGGTTTCGTAAAGCCAACCAAGATCTCTGATGAACTTGCTTCTTTCTTAGGAAAGGAAAAGGGAACCGAAATGGCTCGTACTGAAGTCACTCGTGATATCAACAAGTACATTCGCACTAATAACCTTCAAGATAAGGACAATGGTCGCAAGATCAACCCAGATACCAAGCTTGCTGCTCTTTTGAAGCTTAAGAAGACTGATGAACTTACCTATTTCAACCTTCAAAGATACATGTCTCCTCACTTCGCCAAGGCTACCAAGGAAGCCACTGCTTAAATTCGAAAAATAAAATAAAAACATATTGAATAATCGTATAAAATTTTAAATTTTTTATATACAACAAATTTAAAATACTTTTAAATATTGGCAAACAATAATTTAAAGACATCTCATATATTTATATATCATGTCAGAAACAATTAGCATTAATCAAGCAATTACATTTAAGAAAATTACGTATTCAACAGCAAATTAATGAAATTACTATGGAAAAATCTATTATAGAAGAACAAATTGAAAAATTATTGTTTGCTACACCACATAACAGGCAAAGACAACCATTGAGGGAATATTCATCTCGTGGACCAGTTAGCAAATTTCTTACACCAACTAAAATTTCTAATGAACTAGCTGACTTTTTAGGTAAGGAAAATGGAAGTATGATGGCTCGAAGTGAGGTAACACGAGAAATTAATAAATATATTAGAATCAATAATCTTCAAGATAAGGAAAATAAACGCAATATTAATCCTGATGACAAACTTTCAACTCTATTTAAGTTAAAGGATGGTGATGAACTAACATATTTTAATATTCAAAGACATATTTCACCTCACTTTATTACTGCTTAATATTGTAAAAATTATTGTATAAAACATATTTTACAATTATATTTATTGAAATATTTATTGAAATATTTATTATATTTATTTAAATTATAATGAGTAATGAATTACAAATATATAAACAAAATAGAATTAATGAGCTTAACAAAATATTTAATTCTAATTTAGTGCGTTTAAATTCAGCTTTAGCAAATAATATAATTATTATTCAACGTTCAAAAGCTAGAAATAAACCATCACTTATTAATGCCGTGAGAAATCAATATAATATAGATGTTATTACCTTACGCAATAATTTAGATACATCTATCCAAAAAATTAATTCATTCACACCAGAATTTGCTGTAAATAAATCAAGTGTTTTAAATAAAAAAGCTCTCCTGATCGGTATAAATTATATCAATACACCTTATGAATTAACGGGATGCATTGATGATACAAATAGAATGAAAACTCTGCTTACTTCTTATGGATTTAATGATATTAAAATACTTACTGATTTGGCTGATTTGAAACCAACTAAAAATAATATTTTAAATGAAATTAAAAATTTAATAACTAGCTCTAGAAGCGGTGATGTATTGTTCTTATATTATAGTGGTCATGGTTCATATACTTATGATAGAAATGGAGATGAGACCGATAAAAGAGATGAGATGTTAATAAGCTTAGATGCTTTACCTATACTCGATGATGAACTTAAAACTATTCTTCAAAATCATTTGTCGAGAGAAATTACAATAGTAGGAATGTTTGATAGTTGTCATAGTGGTACAATTCTAGATTTAAAATTCAATTACTTAGACAGTAATAATTATAATAAGTATTTTGAAAATGATAAAGTGTCAGAATGTCAAGGTAACGTTATAATGTTTAGCGGTTGTATGGATGCACAAACTAGCTCTGAAGCTTTGATTGAAAATAAGGTACAAGGAGCATTAACATGGTCTTTTATCGATTGTATTAACAAAACTCCAAATTGTTCCTGGAGAGAATTATTAAAATCTATGAGGGATTTACTTAAATCTAATAACTTCTCTCAAATACCTCAATTATCAACTGATTCTTTTTATGACATTGACTCAAAAGTTTTCATTTAGAGTATTTTTCAGAATAAGTCTGAAAATCTTCTACACTATCATTATCTGAATTATATTCTAATAATGCGGTCGACAATTTTTCTCTCTGAATATGCGGTTGATATTTAATAACCATATCAACATTTATATTCTTATCTTCGTCTGTTAATTGATATAAGTCGCTTAATATATAACGAACTATAAATGTTATATCTAGTATTTGAGTTTTTAATATGTCAATTAATTTGACTGCATAAATGTTTTCTTTTAATGTTTTTCTGTCATATTTATTATTATATAAGTCTAACATATATTATATAATAATTAATATTATTTAAGTAAAAAAAAATTTATATTTTAAACAGGAAATAGAAATCCATCTGTTTTTAGAATATTTTTAATATCATCTTTCATGATCGGACCATTCCGGATTTTAACCTTTTCGAAAACTTTAATGTTAAAATGATTAGAACATAAATCGAATATTTCATAAATTTTTTTAAGTAGTTTATAATCTTTAATGTAATCATTATTTGTTATATTTAACCATTCATAAAAATCCAAATTTGATTTAGATTTATGGTATTTCTTAAATTGTTTTAAAGTATTGTTAAGAGTATTCTTAGAATCATCACATTCCAAATTATAATCAGTTCCTGACAATACACAAATTTCTCTCAATTGTTTCTGAGTAATACCAAGATTATTCAATATACCTTTGACATCATAAACCACTGCAGTATGATTGAGCAAACTAAGATATCTGATTACACGAGGACAACCATAAACGAACATATCCATATCTTCACTTAGGCAACCCCATACCTTATCTTTTATGGTAAGCATTGCACACAATTCATCTGCTTCACCTGGTGCGTCATAATAAGTTGCCCCATATGCTCTTATTAAATTTTTGATACTTTCGGTATCATTCTTGTTTATGCTAACAAATTTTTTCTTTAACATATCCATATTGTAAATTATTTCTTGCTTATCTGCATCATCCATATCCTTATTTATTTCAAGTGAATTTTTAAGTTTATTATATTCATTTTCGGCTTCTTGTTTGTCTTCTTTTCGTTTTTGAAGTAATTCTCGTTTTTCTGGTGGTGGTTTACCATCAAAAACAAATATTGGAATAATATTGTAATTTCTAAATACAGATAACATCAGATAAATATTTTCAATTAAAGTATCTTCAGATGCATACCTATACATGTAGATGCTTATATCGACAGCTATTTTCTTGCCTGATAATTCTGCAAGATTACATAGTTTGATAGAAGAAGATGCGTTGTCCTTCAGAAATCGGTTTAAATATCTAATACCCATTGTTTGTTTGTTATAATATATGTACTTTTATTTAATACGATATATTAATTTTCAATTTTATTATTTAATTTAATTTAAATTTTTCTTTAAGTAGGTTTAATAATTTATTATATTAAAATAGGCTTTTTCGAAAAATGAAAAGTGTTTGAACTTTTTCAAAATGGACAAAAAAAATGTCCAAAATCGGATAGCCCAAAACACTCTTACTGAGAAATTTTTTTGTCTTGATAAAGAAAAATTATCATAACAAATTAAACCATTTTAAAAAAATTTTGTTATGATATTTTTTTCAAAAAAACTTAAAAATAATTTCTGTTGAATATTTATGGCAACATTAAGCAACAATTTCGAGCCAAAAATGAGCAAAATGAGCGTTTCAAATTTTTACTGCGAAAAATGTGATTATATATGCTCTAAAAAATCAAATTATGAACGTCATTTATTGTCTACAAAACATCAGAAGCAACAAAAAACGAGCAAAAACGAGCAAAATGAGCAAAATGAGCAAAAAATATCTATCTATTGCTGTGAAAATTGTGGAAAAGAATATAATAATAGAACTGGATTATGGAGACATAAACAAAAATGTACAAATACTGAAAATACTACTGATGAACCAATAGATAAAGAATTAATTTTAAAAATACTTAAACAAAATTCAGAGCTTATTAAAGAGAATTCTGACTTGAGAAAAGAACAAACTGATATAAAAGAATTAATTTTAGAAATAGTCAAAAATGGCACTCACAATATTACTAATAATAATACTAATACTCATACCAATTCTCATAACAAAGCATTCAATCTTAATTTCTTTTTAAATGAGACCTGTAAAAATGCCATGAATATCACTGATTTTGTCGACTCTATTAAATTACAATTAACCGACCTTATGGAAGTAGGTGAGATTGGTTATGTAGAGGGTATTTCTAAAATAATTGTGAAAAATTTAAACAACCTAGATGAGACTATTAGACCTATACATTGCACAGATAAAAAAAGGGAAACCATGTATGTGAAAGACCAAGGTGAATGGAACAAAGAAGATGATAAGAAAACTAAATTGAAGAAAGCGATTAATAAAATAGCTGATAAAAACATAAGATTACTTCCTCAGTTTCGAGAGAAATACCCAGACTACAACAATTCTTGTTCAAAACAGTCAGATATTCATGACAAGTTGGTTATAGAAGTAATGGAAACAGATGATGATAAGAAAGAAAAAATTATTCATAACATTTCTAAGGTTACTACTATTAAAGGAAAGTAGGTTAGTATAATAGTTTATCATTTATTTTAAAAATTGAAATCCTTTTTAAATAAAATAATAAATATACAAACTACAACCATGAAGACAAGAAGTCAAACTAAATACGAAAACTCGGCACTTTATGAAGTCAAAATTGACTTCGATGCTGCTAGCGAAGCTTGGAAATCTAATAAAAAATCTATTGGAAATGGCAGTTATAAATATGTATGTTCAAAACGCGGTAAAAATAATAATTGTTGTATTGCAAAATGTTTACCTGGTGAGGACTATTGCAGAGTGCATTTTAAAATGTTTATGGATGGCAAAATCTGTTAACCTAATTCACATATACTCATTCGCATATTTGACAAAATAAATTTATTATTTCCTTTTTTCTTTTTAATTTTTGAGAGAAAAATATGAGACTCATGAATACCATCTAATAATGATTGTATTTTATAATTTTTTTCTATGAATTTACAGAATTGTTTTTGATTTCCTATTGTCTTTTTAAAATCTAATAATGAAAGATTGTTTGTTTTGCACCAACTTAAAAATCCTTGGTAATTATTAATTAATACTGATTTAATTATATAATAAGATAAAACATTTGTATTTTCTTTATATAAATTCTCTCTAAGTATATCTGAATGTTTTGTATTCGAATATAAATCTTTGTATTGCAAACCCATAAAGTCTAGTGTTTTTACTAATTGAAAAAAACTATATGTTCTCTCAAAGTTTATGTAAAATTCTGTATTAGAGAGAAATTCATTAATATTACTCTTGTCAATTGTCGCATAATAACTACAAAATAAAGCATTTATTATTTCTGCCCAAAATTCAGTATATGCTTCATATGCATTGACATCAGATTTTACCTTATAAATTTGCACAATACATTCATGAATCATATCATTATTCATAGCTGAAAAATCCAAACCGAAATTGTGAAAAGTTTCATGTATAAAAACTTTAAACCATTCTTCTCTTCTAAAAACAACAATCTCTGAATCACTTGGACATGTTGTAGTAAAGGCTGTATTTACATTTGTTTCATCTAATATATGAATGTTTGAATTTGGTAAACTCTTCTCGAGAGAAGTAAAATAAAAATAAACATTCAAAGTTTTTGCACATTCTTTAGATGCATACATATTTAATATGTATAACCAGGTTGCAATGTTTTCTATATACTTGTTATATTGCTCAATTTCTAACTCGATATCGTCATTTTCAACAATAAAATATACTTTTACACTTCTATCGTAGAGAGAAAAAGAATAACATATTTCAGACATCATGATTTCGTCAATATGATTTCTTACTATTTCTGGAAAGCTTTTAGCATTAAAATTTAGCGGCTTTGTTATCTGAGTAGCACTTAATATTTTTTTAATTGTATGTCTGGGTTTAATCATTTTTTTAACGTAATTATTAGCTTCCTGAATTTCATTATATAATTCACTCAATATTGAGTTAGTTTTATTTGTCTGTTTTACATAATTTAGATGTTTATTCTTTGAAAAAAATAACATTAACTCCTTACTTTGTTTTGATAATTTCATCTTTATTATATATTACTATTTATTTTTATATGAATTAACAGCAAATAGATTTTAAAATAATCTAAAATAAATATTAAAAAAACTTACCAATATATATGGATAACACAATAATAATAATTTTAGGGGTTATTTTGCTTGTTTTAATAATCTTAAATCATATTACTATTATACAAACAACGACTACAACTACACAAGCTAATTGTGCTCAAACTGCGTTTGGATGTTGTCCAGATGGAGTAAACTCAAAAGTAAATTTTTATGGAACAAATTGTCCTGGATATAAACCTGGCCCTGGTTATTATCCAACGCCCAATATACCTCCAACACCTTATATACCTGGACCTGGACCTCGGCCACCAAAACCAATTGGAGGATGTGCTGGAACCAGATATGGATGCTGTCCTAATAATCAAACACCAAAAATTGACCAACAAGGAAGCAACTGTCTTATTAAATAATTACAATTTAAAATACTTAAATATATAATTATATTTAATTATTATATATGTCAGAAATTCCAACACCTATGACTGCTTATACTCCTGTTCTTGAAACTGTTCTTGAATCTATTCCTGAACCTGTTGTTAATCCTGTAGAAATTGCTGTTTCAAATATTGTTGAACAAACTTTAGTTGAATTGGTAAAAAAATCACTTGAAAATAATGATATGCAAAAAAAGATTTCTATTACACTTACACCTGAAGCAACAAGCATTATTAATAATATTATCTCTCTATCTCCTGATACGTTAACTGATATTGAGAAGGCTGCTGTAGAAATAATTAAGGATGGCAAGATTGATAGTAAGGACATTCCTAACTTTATTGTTATTATTCAGAGAATTTATCAGTTTATTTACTCTCTAAAGAATGTTAAGTTTGATGCTAAGAAACGTGCAAATATAACAGCAACTTCACTCAAATATATTCTTCATCTTTTGGTTCTCGAGAGAAAAATAAAAATTGATGAAGATCCAGAAAAATTATACCAGTTTTTTACTCAAACTGACGAATTAATTGACTCTTGTGTTGATTTATTAAGTTATTCAAAGAGTCTTAAAACTAAAGGATGTTTGAAAAAATTTTTTAAATAAATAATATAATTAAAATACAATATGATATCTTATTTTAATTATGAAATTAATCATAATTTAGAAAAACTTAAAAAACTAAATTTGATTAACAAAAAAAAAATCAATAAAAAATATGTTTTAACAAATAACGAAAAAGTAAACTCTGTTAATAATTTACCAAATAACAAAATGCATATTAAATTGGCATCTGATAAAACTACAGAAAAAGTTTCTAATATAGATGAATATATAACTCATAATATTATTATTGACAATTTTGATGTAAAAAATTGCAAACCACCTACTTCATTTTTAGGAAGTGATATAGTCGATCATAACGCTAATTATCAATATGATAAAAATGTTCTTTCTAAAAAACTATCAAATAAAGTTATACATGTTGTATATCAATATAAATACAAAAATAAATCAGTAACCGGTTTTGGTGATTTATTGCGAAGTATTTATTTTATGCTACAATTTTCAGAAAAATATAAACTTAATTTTGAAATAGAGATTAACAAGCATAATATTAAGAAATACCTAAAGCATTTTTCATGCAAAAATAATATAAATAATCCAATTGAAAATAACATTTATTTTTATGACAAAGGAAATTGCAATTATGCTGTTAACAATAATATAATAGATTACGAATATGTTGACATAGATGAGGACTTATTGAATTATATTAATAATTTAGAACATTACAACAATCATTTATATTTTTATTTAATAAGTCATCCAAATAAAAACGCTATCACAGAAACGCATAAGAATTATGTTAAAAACATGATTACACCGACAGAAGAACTGTCTATATGTGTTGATAAATTTCTTCGCAATCTGTATTTAGAAAAAAATAACTTTATTACAATACATATTAGATATTATGATGAACCAGTCACAACAATAAACAATCAATTTACAAAAAAAATGGATTCCATAATAAAACAAATTATTGACATTGCAAATCAAACCAAAATAGATATATTGATATTAACATCCCAAAATGTAGTTAAAAATTATATTATTAAATATATACCTAATGTCAAAACTCATTTTAATCCAATATGTCATACTAGTAAATCTAATTCATCGCAATTAACTTTAGTAAATACGCTGACAGATTTTTTTGTTATGTCGTATTCAAAATTTATTTATAGTTTTTCTGTTTATGAGCATGGTTCAGGTTTCAGCAAATGGTGCGCTATAACATATAACATACCTTATATTTGTTATTCTATCCAATAATGTTTATTTATTTTTAAGTAAATCAATTTCAGCCTTTAAATCTTTTATGGCTTGAACCATGATTGGTATTAATCTTCCATAACTTGCTTCTAATCTCTCTGGGTTAGAGTCATATACTAGTCCTGGAATATTAATACCAGTTTCTTTTTGAACTTCTTGTAAATCTTGTGCTATAAATCCTTGTTCAGGAATATCTACTTTTCCACCATCCCTCATATTCCAAACAAAATTAACAGGTTGTAATTTATCTACAAATGTAATTCCATAAGAATTTTCTAGTGGAACTATATCTTTTTTATCACGTCTATCAGATGTGGTTGTTATTGTTGAAGTTCCGCATCTTAATGTTGTTAATGGGTCCATATTCCCTAAGGTAATTTCATTTGTTGAAGATAGCGAATTTGGTTGAGCATTATAACCAATTAAAGTGCAATTGGTCCCTGTAGTTAAATTTGAACCTGCGGTATAGCCTAGCGCCGTATTACTATTGGCGACATTGTTGTACAATGATAGATGCCCTACTGCAACATTATTGTTTCCAGAAACATCTAGATATAATGCTCTGTACCCTATGGCAGTATTGTCATAACCAGTTGTATTGTTCGACATAGATTGAACACCCATAGCAACATTGTTTATTCCTGTAGTATTCGT
>Ga0194118_10002944_pt1 | contig 20613 bp, 29 predicted proteins | sample TA2MahsurfametaG_2_FD_148662 | JGI IMG/M metagenome (GOLD analysis project Ga0194118, IMG submission 148662) | Freshwater microbial communities from Lake Tanganyika, Tanzania - TA2015013 Mahale N5 surface | ecosystem: Environmental > Aquatic > Freshwater > Lake | place: Tanzania: Lake...
GAAAGAACCTTGACCAAAAGGATAAACAAGGAATACCGCAGTAGCAGCAGCAACAGGTGCAGAGTAAGCAACCATGATCCAGGGGCGCATCCCCAGGCGATAGGACAATTCCCACTCACGACCCATATAAGCGTAGATACCGATAAGGAAGTGGAACACTACAAGTTGGAAAGGACCACCGTTGTAGAGCCACTCATCTAGGGAAGCAGCTTCCCAGATGGGGTAAAAGTGCAGTCCAATTGCGTTGGACGAAGGAATCACAGCACCAGAGATGATGTTGTTTCCATACATTAGAGAACCAGCAACAGGTTCACGGATGCCATCAATGTCTACAGGAGGTGCAGCAATAAATGCAACAATGAAGCAGATTGTTGCTGCGAGTAATGTTGGAATCATCAAGGTTCCAAAATTGCCGATGTATATACGATTATCGGTAGAAGTAACCCAGTTGAGATACTTTTCCCAAAGATTTTCTTGTTGTTTTACTGAAATTGTAGCAGTCATTTTTTTTAAGAGAGTTAGTTAAGAGTTCGGGGGAACGAACTGATACAATTATGCTCTGCGACACCCTCCATCGCAGATATGAAGGACGGATTTATAGTGCCCATTAGTCCTGGTGGGGCACTTAACAAGTTTATAAACTTTACATTCCTTAACCTGTTGTTGTATTTATCATAACACCTTCCTCTGCGGAAGTCAAGTGGTGTATTGATTAATGCCTCTTATGTTTCCACCTCTTTGCTCACACCCTTTCTTTGGTCCTGATTTGAGATGTAGTTCATAACCAAACTTTGAGCACTCACGAATAGCCCTTTTGACTTGGTGTTCCTTTAATCCAAGTAAATCGGCAACTTCTTTTCTTGATAGTCCTGACTGACGATATTTAAGAATAGAAAGTTCTTGCTGTGTTGGTTCAGTTTTCTTTGGAGGTTTTCCTCTTTTTTCAGTTGAGTTTCCTTTACTTTTCTTTGCCCAGTTTATTGCTTGTTTATCGTGAATGATTTTATGAGTTGCTGGATGATAAACATATAGGTGCTCTGGAATGTTTCTACCACCTTCGCATCTGGGTGGATTGTGGTGAATATCCACATCTTTCATTTGCTCATCAGTAAGTCCATAGTGCTGTTGAGCAACTTTACGATAGTTATGTTTATCAGTAGAGAGAACAATAGAAGAGCACATAAAAACTCCAAACCTACTATTATTTAGGTAGGTTTGGAGTTGTAATGAAGTTTATGTTAGTATTTCGTAATAATTAACCAAGAATACTCTGTCTCCACTCTTCACTCATATTCACCATAATTGCTTCTGCTGCTTCTGGTGTTTCAGCATATCCTTCATCAATCAGTTGAGACGATGACTTTTTCTTTGTGTATTTTTTATTCCAGGTTCTTTTTTGCACTTCCCACTTCAACTGTTGCTTTTAGGTATTTATTTTAACAGATAATCTAAATACTTAAAACTGCTTTCCCACCAATGCCAAGGGAATGGAATACTCCTGTCAGAGAGCCTTGGAACGCACCTATACATAATACACTTAAAGCAATAGATAATCACACTCAAGAATACTTCAAGAGTGGTGACAAATGGCATCTAGAAAAAGCAGATATATTGAGAGGTTATCTCACAGAACTGAAGACTTGGATACATAATCAAGAAGGGAGATGAAAAAAATATTTCTCATTGGACTGTTAGTTATGAGATTAATTACCAACGAAGGAATATTCAATGAAGGAAGAAGACCTCAACCAAAAAGACAATTTCCAGAAATCATCAGATTCATCAGAAGACCAGCAAAAAAAGGTAGAAAAAAAGCAGGATTCTATATTGAATAAACTCATCTTCATCATCTGCGCTTCTATAATTGGATTTGTTGGATTGAATTTTATTGCTTGTAACTTTATGATTCCAGGTACAACAAACCATGCCAATCTTTTAGGTGGGTTAAAAAATCCTCCTCCAACAGATTGCAAAGAATCTGAAAGAAGAGGATTTGAAACTTTATTGACCATTCTAACTACGGTTATTGCATTGAGAACAAGAGTAGAAGATTAAGAAAACCAGAGTTTACCTTCTGCTTTTCTTCTTCTTGCCAAACCTGCTTCAACTCTAGTTCCTGGATTACGATAAAGATAAAGAGCATCAGGAACTTTATCCCATTCCTTATTCTTCAAGACCCTTGTAATAGTATTGAAGTTAGAGCCACCATAAAAACCTGCACCAAGATTATATGCAAAAGAAAGTAGAGCCCCTCTTTGGTTGTCATTCATCTCACTCCAGTAAGGTATTTTTTGTAGAGAAGGAAGAAACCTTTGCTCAATATCAAATATCAAAAGTTTATCAGCATACTCTTGAGTAATCTTTCTTCCAAGTTTAAAAGGTTGTCCATTAAAATCTTTTGTGCTTCCCCAACCAATAGTGATTGGAAGGCCGCCTGTTAATGGATCGGGATAGGCATTCAAATGACACCCCTCAAACTCTTTTATCAAATTAATACCAACCAACGATACTCTATTGGCATTCTTTGCCTCATTGGCATTGTTAGTTGGCGTTTCTACTTTTTTGCATCAAAGATTCTGCCCCATCCATCATTACCTTTTGGACACCATCTACGGGAAAGGTCACTTCTCCTATAAACAGCACCTTTACCATTAGTTACTGCACCAGTGTATCCATCATTCAGCGAACCATATGGGTCATTGACAACATAATCTCCCGATGGAGTCTTGCCAATGACAACTACCATGTGCCCGCCCGTGGGGTTAGATAGAGGACCGCGATGAAGAATACCAATAACAATAGGTCTACCAGCGGCAAGCTCTCTATCAAGATCAGCAAAAGAAAGGCTGTAACTGAAACTGGACTTAATACCGTATGACGCAAGAACCTTGGTCTGAACCAAGTGATCAGTTGTGTCACCGATTGAGAAAACTTTTTGTACATAGGCGTCGTCGCCCTTAGGTCCTTTTAATGTGCCAGGTTTAAAATACTCAAGGCACATTGCACAAGCAGAAGAGTTGCAGGTTCTATTTGCATCTCTATAGTTGTCTGTTTGTGGATAGAAAGGAACGGGTAAAATTGATGCTTGAGGTTTATCTTCTTTAGTTCTAAAAATTCTTACCCAATTAGCGTCATCCTCAATTAACTCTTGGGCTTTCAGTTGTAAATCCTTTTCAAATTGTTCAACCGCAGCAACATGTTTTGGATTTTTTTCGTCGTAATACTTGAAAAAATTATGGAGATCTATAATCATTATTGTATCCAAACCCTGCACTATATTTATGAAAAAAGGAGGGTTTTACCCCTCCTTCAATCAAACATAGTAATCTCTATTTCACCAAATTCCGGGAATGATTTGACCAGTCAGGGCATAAGAACCCATGGCGGCAACGATACCAATCATCGCTGCCCAACCATTAATACGTTCTGCGCGTTCGTTCATTTGTTTTCTCCTTGATAAATGTGTTTTTGTTTAAGTTCAGGATTTGGTTGTGAATGAACAACTGGATTCCTTGACTTGTTTTTGATGACAATAAATGCATCATTTTGATAGGATACTGTTCCAAAAGGTTTTGCCCATTTTGGATTAGCATCTGGACTAGTAGGAGTTCCAGTAACTACTACTCCACTAATTTCAACTGAGATTTCATCATCTTTATCCCATCCAAGTGTTTCAAGAGCAATTGCAAATTGCCCAAGCATTCCAGAGGTCACAGATTCTCTTCCTGTTCGGTGAGAATTACACAATCACTTGTGGGATAAGCAACGCAAGTGAGAACCCAACCTTCTGCTTGTTGCTCATCATCAAGGAACGACTGTTCTTCGTTGTCAACGGTTCCAGAGATGAGTTTACCTGCACAAGCGGAACAAGCACCTGCTTTACATGAAGAAGGAAGGTCAACACCTGCTTCTTCTGCTGCTTCAAGAATGTATTGATCATCGGGACACTGAATAGTAGTCTCAGTACCATCAGGAGATTGGAGAGTGACATTAAAAACGGTCATTAGTAAGTCTCGCAAATTTTTTCAACAGATGCTGCCAATAAAACGAAAAAGGCAACGGATGTCATTGTAAACAAAAGTGAAGTCATTGTCAAGTCTCAAACTACTCCAAAGAAGAGGTGCCCAGTGAGAGCATAAGAAACAGCGCCAGCAACAATGCCGACCATAGCCCAGCGTCCATTCATTTTCTCCGCTTTTTCTGCATAGGGTTCAATGCCATAACGCTCAAGGTCTTCCTTGGTCATGTACATTGAAGGTTCTTTGGCAAACATATTCATTTGCCCGAACTCGTTTTTTGTAACAGTCATTATCTTTTGTAAAGATTTACAACACAATTATATAGCAAAAAGAAAGGGGTGTCAAGCACCCCCTTAAGATTTTATTTAGATTTCCTGACTTATCAGAACTTGAAGGTTGTTTGTACAACTCCTCCCCAATTAGAAGAGTTACCAGCAAGACGCTGATTGTCACTTCCGTAGATAATGGCAGGAGTGATGCTAATGTTATCAGACACTTGGTACTTGTAGAAGATCTCAAGAAGAGTGGACTTCTCAAGGTCTTCACCAGTAGGAGCCTGACCAACAGCAAAACCAGCAGAGTTACCATCAACGAATACATCATCCCAAGTCAGACCAGCGAACCAGGATTGACTGTTGGTAGCAGCACTTTCAGTACCACTCACAGTGTTCCAACCATAACCACCAGAGATGGAGGGAACCCAACCCGATTGAGTAGGTTGCCAGTATGCGTTGATAGCATAACCGTTAGAGGTTTGACCTGGAGCAAGAGCACCAGATGCACCATTCAGGCCATTATAGGTGCGAACACGGGTGCCTTCAGTACCATAACGATAACCGAAAGCAGCACCCCAGTTATCACCACGATAACCGATCTGTGCAAGAGTATTCAGAGCACCAGACTCATCAAACTCACCACGAGTACTATCTTGACCTGCTTGTGCAACATAGTTTACACCAGCAACCAGACCTTTGGTTCCGTACTGAATACCAAAACCAGAACCAACTGCCTTGTTATACACACCAGGAGCACCTGCTACTTGGAAGAAGTCAAGAATATTTGACTTGTAAGCAGTAGGAATCCAAGAGATTTCAGTGTTACGAACCAGAGCACCAGCAGTAATAGTGGTACTGTTATTGAAAGCAGGGAACTGATAATATAGACGGTCAATAACTACATTGTTACCAACTTCGCTAATGGTGCTGTCTGCTTTATCCAGTTTGAAAATTGAAGAACTGGAACCAAAAGGATCATTGCTGAAGTTGGAAGAACGCAGACGAGTGCGAAGCAGGTCTTGTCCAGTGAACGAAGTGTCCAGATTCAGACGTAGATCGTAGTTGAATGCAGTATGAGTTACATCACCACCTTTAGTCTGGTAGTCATCAACACCACCAAGAACAAAGTTTGCTTCACCACGCAGTTTGGTAGTGGTAGAGAACTGAGTTGCTTCTAGTTCAGCAACTTGTGCTTCCAGACCATCTACACGACCTTTAAGAACAGCAAGTTCTTTTGCGAATTCAGCAGTAAGACGCTTGAGTTCATCGGTAACTTCAGTTACACGATCCAGGCAAGCATTCAGGAGTGCTGCTGCCTCATAACGGGTCATTGCACGACCACCACCAAAGGTGCCGTTGGGATAACCAGCAACGCAACCATAACGCTCTACAAGGTTGCTGAGTGCTTGATATGCCCAATCGGTAGGTTGCACATCAGAGAATTGAGTGACGCTTGTGACCTGCTCAGAAGTTGCATATTGGTTGACTGCTGACATGTTAAGATCTGCAGCATTCGCAGCAACAGGAGCAACAATCCCAAGAGCAACAGGTGCAAGCATCAGTTGTTTGAGTTTCATAAAAGTGTTTTAGTACTAAACGACATTTAGATGTTAAGAATTACAACAGAATTCTTAAGTACTTATTTAGTTTAGTATGAACCTTTCACCTTGTCAAGAGTTTTGCTGCTGTGTCACTGAACTTTCTGTCACTCTTCCAAGATATGGATTATAGTCCATCAACTCATCAATAGGATAGTTTGCTCCAGAAGTAACCCAAAAATTAGAAATTGCTTGATGATTACCCCTATGGAAAGTATCAATATGATCTGGATGAATGCTAGATCCAAGTTCAATCTTATAAAGAAGAATAGGAATTGAGTATGTATTGCCTGAATTATAAATCAGATCATCTGCAACTGGACGAGGACGAACTCCATTATCAAGTTTAAACTTATCACCTCTACAATGTAAATTGATCAGTTTTTGTGCATGATGTCTTGTAATCACATAACATGCTGTAGAGAATTCATTCACAAATCTTTTGTGAATTTTTACATGAATATCGCCAGTACAAATAATAGCAAGTTGAATTACATCCCAATCATAAGGGACTCTTGCAATTGCATCTTGCCAAGTAAAGTTCCAGTATTGAACAAGATCCAAATTACAATCATCTTCCATAATGATTGCATAAGGACTATCCGAAGTTTTGTACCAATGCTTAATTGCTTTTAGATGAGAAGTAACACAACCAACTTCACCAGAAGTCATATTTTCTGGATACCTACCTTTAATAATATCACTCAAATCATCCTCTCTACCATCATATGCAGATACACGATGATAATCAGTGAGTTCCCAATACTCAAATTGATCTCGCATATATTCCCAACGCTCTGGTTGTCCATCCAAATTGATCAGATAGATTGGACCAAGGTTTTTGAGTTTATGTGCAGATTTATTTTTGTCTCTAATCATATCCATTGACAATCTTTTCTATGTTTGGTAGATAATGTTTTTTAAGTATTGTACACCATTCAAACTCTTTTGCATAGTCCAAAATTTCTTGTCGGTGTTGAATAGAATACTCTCTATTTTTTACAATTACTTCTTCTACAAATGAATGATCTTCAATTTTACTTTCAGGAATTACAGAAATAAATTCTCGTTTAAGATCAAGATTTGCAGTAGCCCATTCACTTACAACTACACCAAGTCCAGCAGCAAATGCTTCCATGCAAACGAGAGGATGTGCTTCACCATCAGAAAGAAGAGCTAAGTTACCATAATCGGTTAAGTTTTGATAAAGAACTTCTTTTTGCCACTCGCCAAGATAGTTTTTAGATTGATCAAATCTATCTTCTGCAATATTACCAGCATACCAAAGAGATTCAATACTTTGAAATAAAAACTGACGTTTTCTATGATCTACTTTTGCAAGATAGATTGATCTATCAGGAAACTCAGGATTCTCAGAGAATCTAAAGTTTTCCATCATTACACCGTTTGGATTCAGATAAAGTTTATCTTTTGGAATACCTGCGAGTGTGTTGTAAATATTATTAATACCATCAGATAAACCAAAAACATTTGGTTTAATGTTAGTAAACTGATCAAATACTCTTTGCTTATATCCATACATCAGTTCTGGACGCTCAATATATGCAAAGTGTGTTGTGACTGCACAAGGATATTGAATATAAGGATATAATCCAATCCAATCATCATAATTAATATGAACAAAATCTGGACGAAATTGGTTGATCATATTGATAATCTGATAAGGATCACCAACATTCACAATCTGAACTTCATGTCCAAGTTTATTAAGAGATAGTTTCATATCCCAAATTAGAGATTCAACAGCACCCCATCCTTTTGGTGGAATTGGAAGTGCTGGTCCAATAATTGATATTCTCATTTTAGAATTTCAAGAATGTCCTTTTCATATTGATTGACGATATTCTCCCATGAGAAATTCTTTACACCATAATCTCTAATTTCTTGACGCATACCAATAGAGACATCTCTATTTTCTTTGATGGCATTCTCAACATACTCAAGGTCATTCAATTTGTCATCAGGAACAATGGTAATGAAAGGAAGAGAAGTATCAAGATCATATGCAGCATACTTGGAACATACAATGCCAATACCAGAAACAAGTGCTTCTTTAATTACCAGTGGAGTTCCATTCTCACCATCAGAGAGAAGCATCAAGTTTGCATACTTAGTTACATTCTCATGCTTTTCTTCAGTTGTCCATTCACCAATATAGCTCTTATGAAGACGATCAAATGTGGTAGTTGGAGAATAGCGACCAACAAATTCAATACTATCAATTGACTGATAGATCCACTGACGCTTTCTGACTTCAATCTTTGCCATATACAAAGTTTTATCTGGTTTTTCACATTCAACATTGAACTTGAAGTTCTTGTGCTGAGCACCAAGACCTAAGCGAAGAAGTTTAGAAGTATCTGCACCACCATTCTTATAAGTTTCAAGATCTTTATCAGAGAGACAGAAATTATAGTGATCCTTCTGATTCACTAACCAGTTGTAAGTAGCAGTGTATCCGTCTCTTTGATGAAATTCAAACTGATCAACATAAGGATATGCACTACTAATTGTAGTTACAGATCTTGGTGATACTTGTTTAATAGCATCCATTACAGGATGAAACACATCATAGAACAAGTGAATGAAATCAAAATCATTCTCCTGAACTGTATTTACAATTTCATTCAAGTCAGGAACATTGATAATCATTCCTTCATGACCCTTTTCACCAAGTTCACAAGCAATCTCCCAAATGAGAGATTCAACAGCACCCCATCCATCAGGAGGAATGGGCATAATACCAGGTCCAATAAATCCAATTTTCATCAGTACAATTCCTTATATGCATGAACAAGAGTAAAATCACTTTCACGGAAATTAGGTGTTTTCCATACCTCAGTGAGATTAGTGTTAATAGAATAGTGCTTACCGATTACAAAGTATGTAATCTGCATGTAAAGATCTAACCATCCAAATCGGTAATCCATATTAGTGAGAATGTTCTCAAAGTCAAAATCAATGAAATCATAGATTTTATGATAATTATCAAGGAAGGTCTCAATATTGTAAATGCTACCCCCACCTGCACCATACCAATCTACATTTGGATTAGCACCATACTTATCACGAATAAAATCTAAAAGTGCTGGTGCAATCTTATTTCCAGGAACTTCAAATCCAGCACATTCCCAGATAGGATTAATCTTTACTTCACCTTGAGTGAGAACATCGTCCTCCATCATAATCATATGTGTTCCACCATTTTCTTTCACATGTCTAGCAGCTTCTCTGAACATATGAATCCAATGCAAACTCTCATCTTTAGTAAATCCATAAACACCTGAGGGATGTCCAGAATTTCTACGACCAATTCTCATATAAGAATGGACATAGTTGACATTATATTTTTCACATAGATCAGAGTAATCCACTCCACCATCACAACAGATAGTATATGGTGCATCTGGATGATACTTTCTAAATTCTTGTAGAACAAATTCGGTTGCTCTTTTGTTTTCATATACGGTATGAAAACACCCAAATTTTACAGTCATGATTCTTTCAGATAGTGTGGATGAATGTCGTCACGATATAACCAGAACCAATGTGGTTCACCTGGAGGAGTAGGTTGCACGTCAGGCACCATATCCTTAAAGTCGTAACTAAATGGAGGATTATAAAAACTGAATACAGATGGATCTTTCATACCGACCCACTTTTCAAAATTCATTCTTTCAATAGGACCGAAATCTTCTTTTTCACGAATGAATGCTTGTTTAGTTGGATGCTGAAGAGTTGAAATATAATCTGCTCTTGCCCACCAAAAATTACCACTCATATGTGGCCATGGATCTAAACAGTAGTTTACTCCTGTGACCTGATAAGTATCTAACCTATCAAGGTTTTCTTTCCATTTATCAATACAACCCCATTCCATGAGGTGTCTCCAACTATTTATTGCTCGCACTCTACGGTCAGAATAGACATCTCTCACTCCACAGAAATGACTAATTCCTTTTGTATGGAAGTACATTACCTTGTGTGCTCTTTCATTCACACAATCTTCATAGAGGTGTTTAAGAGTAAATCCTTCATACTCTTCGTCACTATCTCTACAATCTACAATATTAATCCAATTATAGAGAGAAACAAACTCTTTGATTCTAGATGCTTGTGCCCCATTAATAGCACATTTTACAGTTGCTACTTCGGTGAGTCCTGAACGATATAATCTTTTAATTTGCTCATCAATCATGATCTTCCACAGATCAGTATCTGCAGGAGACCAGATGTGATAGTAAACATTTACTCTCATAATATCACCATTGATTATTGTCTAGTGCTTTATTGTCTTTTGCAAGATGAACCATTTTCTTGGAGAAGTCACAATATTGTTCAAACATTTCTGGAAAAGCATAATCAGGAGCAAGTGTATGCGTCTCATCACGGTGAGTTAAATACCACTTGTTCATATAACTTTCTTCATAGAATCTTGCTTGAATGTTTTTAGAAACATCTTCTTTTGTCCATTCATCAATTTTACGAATCATATCAAAAATGTAAGGGACTTTACCTCCCCATAGACATCCTTGATAATACACAGACATATCCATAATGCTATCATCAATACAAGCATTTGACAATGGATTTACATCATAAGACCCTGGAAGTTGATTGTGTGGATGAAATCCTATCTTATGACAAGGATGATGTACTCCAATATATTTCTTAGAATCATCAAAGAAGTCAGAGTATTTAATTTCTTCCCATGCATAAAGATCAGCATCAACAGATATTAACCACTCACAATCAGAAACTTTATCTTCAAGTTTCATCATCTCTTCAAATGTTTTATGATATGTTGTCGGAAATCCATAATGAGGAATTTCCATCTTTACAACATTATCTGGAGATCCTTCAAGATCACCATCGGTGAAAACAAAATATTTTTTCTCTACTTCAGGAATAAAATATTTTTCCAACCTTTCATACCATTGAGGAAGAAACTCAATGTATTTTTGTGTGCCCCAAAAAGTAACTGCGATTTTCATTTTAAAATATGTTTTGGTTCCCAATCAAAAGTTTTTCTTACTTTAGAAGTTTCAATATGCAAATATGTTTTATCTGCTTTTTGATTGATTCTAAGATTTAAAGATCCTCGTTTTGATACTATATCTATTATATCACATATGGACACAGATTGTCTTCCAACTAAAAACAATTCATGTTGTTTTTCTAAATCTTTAGCAGCAACTTTGATGAGCAAATCAATAAAGTCATCAACATGAATCAAATCTACCTTTGTTTTTAGATCTGCAAAAATCTCTACAATTTGATCAGTATTCAAGGAGTTTAGAAGTTTATCTACTAAACCATTTACTCTATTGCTACTAACCTTTGCACCCCAAACATTAGAAGTTCTAAGTACGACTGTTTTGCAGGGAAGTTCTTTTAACATATTCTCTACATGATGTTTACACTCTCCGTATAGAGAATGTGGGGATGGTTCATGTTCTTCCCAAACAGTTTTATTATGTCCAAGATGCAAATCTCCAGCAGAAGAAATGAATATAATCTTTCCGTTTGGATTTTTCTTTACATAATAATCAAATAAGGTTTTACTATTAGTTACATCGTTTTTAATAACTTTTTCAAATTCATCATAGGTGTTTCTAGTTGTAGAAGACCAGGCAAGATGAATCAAGCAAGAATTTTCATGAGAATCAAAAACATCTGTAACTTCATCACGATAAGAGATTGGAGTAACCTCACCATCATAAAGTTCTAAAAATCTTGTTCCAATCAACCCATTAGCACCTGTAAGATAGATCATTTAACAATCACCCATTCTTCTGGAATTATATCAGAAGTATCCAGGTGTGCATTGTTAGGACCAAACCATTTATTTGGATCAGGAGCGCACACTACCTTGTTTATGCTCTTAGATAACCATGCGCCCCACCAAGAGAAAGTTGAGTTAGCAATGATAAAATCTGCACACAAACTCATTAGACATAGATCAGTATAACTATCATTTCCTTCTGAAACCAAGAACCTATCATCTTCAAATAGAGATTGTTCTTTACACCATTCAGGATCATCAGAGAAAATAATGACTGTTCTATTACTATCAAACTTTTCCAAAGATGCTTCATAGTAATCAAGTCCAAGATTATTATGATTTGCAGAGTTGATCAGAAAATCACCGCGACGAATATGAAGTGCAACAGGTCTATCAACTTCACTCATTTTATGTTTACAGAGGAATGAGATTTCATTCTTGAAAGTAAAGTCTTGACGAATCTCATCTTCAATGTGTTTGAAGTATTTTTCAGTTTGAAAATATCCTTGGAGATTTACCCAGTCTGGACACTCATCAAAAATAGACTTATTGAAGGCAAATCCCTCCTCTACAACAGTAGGACGATCTTGATCAATTACCTGAATATTCAGTTGAGTAACATTTGACATCACAAAAGGATCAAACAGTTCAATCCTTAATTTGTTTCCTAGACCATCAACAAGAACTTCATTGTGATATGGAATGCAAAAATTATATCCTCTGTTTTTTGCAATTCCGCGAAGAGATGCATACTGGAACATTTGATTTCCCAGTTGACCCATTTTACCAAGATAATTAAAACCTATCATTGACCTCTAACCTGCTCCACGATTTTAAGAATACCTTTACAACGATTCAGATATGTGTGATCTCTCTTTACAATCTCCATTTGATGTAGAATTAGTTCTTTATTGTTTTGATTCTCCATACCAAGATCAAAAATTTCCTGAGCATTCTCCGAAGTAAGAATACTATCATCAATAAAGTGCTTCAGATATGGTGCATCAGAAACTGCAAGACATCCATAACTAATTGCTTTTAGAACTCTGCAAGGAAGATACCAATTATCTTTTTGTTCCTGTGGTCTGAAGTCAGGAACAAACATTGATCTTTGAAGAATACCCACATGTTCTTCATCTGTTGCAGGATTCACATTTGGATCATAATGATTAAATGGAATACCTTTGTTCTTTACAATCTCAATAAACTGCTGATGAAGTGGTTCTGCATTTGGTCTTGGAGCATGAATAGTACCTACAAAGTTATATTCATTATTACGTTCTTTGTTGACCCAATCAAGATCAATCTCTTCTGGCATCAAATTTGTTGCCCAACTAAAGTAAACAACATTATAAGGTTCTGGTGCTTGAGTATCAAATGTTACTCCCTTTTCAATTTCAACATAACGATCATCATCTGGAATAGGTTTCTTGAATTCAGCAACATGATAGTTTACTAAACATCTAACTTTATCAAGATACTTATTGACATTGGTAAACTTATCATATGCAAAATAAATTCCACTATCAATAATAGGAACGTTCCAATCAAGTGGACCTTGATTATCTACGAAGAAAATACAATTTGAATAATCAAACTCAGACTGTGATGGAAAGGATTGATCACTAAACCAATAAACTTCACAACCTAATCTTTCAAATGCTTTCTTCATCCCAGCATAGATGTAAGAAAAAGTTTGATATGGTTTATTTTCTACCCAAAATACAATCTTATTCTTCACTTTGTTAACTCCAAATCACTATCACACATTTCTTTTACAAGATCAGCAAAAGAATACTTAGGTTTCCAACCAATTCTTTCTTTAGTATAAGTCGGATCTCCAACCAAAGAATCTACCTCTGCAGGACGATAAAATTCAGGATTAACTTTTACTAGAACTTCACCAGTACCTTTAATAGTTGCAACTTCTTCTACACCTTTACCAGACCATTCAATATCAAATCCAAAGTGCTTACATGCAATGTCTACGAACTCACGAACAGAATGTTGTTCACCCATAGCAACAACATAGTCGTCAGGTTCTTCATTTTGAAGCATTAACCACATTGCTTCAACATAGTCTTTTGCATGACCCCAATCACGTTTTGCATCCATGTTACCCAGTTCAAGTGGAGCAGTACGCTTACCATTTTTAATCTCAGCAAGAGTTTTAGTAATCTTACGTGTCACAAAAGTTTCACCACGACGAGGACTTTCATGATTAAAAAGAATGCCGCTGCATCCAAATAAACCATATGCTTCACGATAGTTCTTCGTAATCCAATGTGCATACAATTTTGCTACACCATAAGGAGAACGTGGATGAAACTTTGTATCTTCTCTTTGTGGAATTGCTTGAACAAGTCCATACATTTCCGATGTGCTCGCTTGATAAAATCTGGTTGTATTGATCATACCAAGAATACGAAGTGCTTCTAAAATACGGCAAACACCAAGTGCATCTACATCAGCAGTATAAAGTGCATTTGAGAATGATACTTTTACATGACTTTGTGCTGCAAGATTGTAAATCTCATCAGGACGTGTCTCTTGAATAATAGAAGTAATATTTGAGAAGTCAGTTAGATCGCCATAATGTAATGTAATTTTTGGATTTCCTAAAAGGTAATTGATCCTATCCGTGCAATCTGAAGTAGAATTCCTTCGGATGATACCATGAACTTCATATCCTTTATCTAAAAGAAGATCTGCAAGATATGATCCATCTTGACCAGTAATGCCAGTAATAAGTGCTTTTTTCATATTAGTAGTGAACTTGATAATCTACAGGATTTGTTTTAATTTTATTGTTTGCAATATGGTGTTTCAGAAGAAGTTCATTGCACCAATATCCATCAATTTCATTTGATTGTCGGATGAGTTGTCCTATTTGATTATAGACACCACAAAAAACATTCATTGTATTTGTTGAACCCATACCAAACCAATCACTGATCATACCATCAGGTTGGTAGAGATCTTGATATATTAATGTATCATCATTTACAGATACCTCATCCAATTTTAATACTACATGAGGTGAATAGTCAATTCTATTTCTAATTACTAAATCATATTCTGTTCCAGTTTCTACAGAGTATTGCTCCTTTAAAAGATTTGACATCATGATGCTATAGAACATACTATTTGTAGTATCACAAATATAATCCTTTGCTACTTCCAATCCTGCAGAAACTTCAAGTGCCCATGTATGAGAATGAGTGAATACCTTATCAGGAAATTCATATCGTCTTGTCCACTTCTTCGGTTTCTCAACCATTATTCTTTTTGGTTGATAATAATGAACAAGTTTATCAATTGCTTGAGGATCTAATCTATGCGATTCTCTTCCAGGTATAACTGAATTAGTACTGAAATTTTCTGGATCAAACCAAGTATGAATAAACACATCAACATTATTATGTTGAATAATTGACTGACTTAGTTTTTGAAATCCAATGTCAACAACTCTAGGTTGACCAGATAAACATAACGCTACTTTCATTTAATCTTACTTACGTAATCACTACAAATACCATAACATTCATGGTTATTTACATTCATTATACCATCTTTAGTAGTTTCTGGCATTACTATCACAGAATTACAACCCACTGATTGTCCAGGATAAGTCCAAATATATCCCATACATGTAAGAGTAAACTTGTCAGTTTCGTGCCAAAAGAAATTATAATCTATAGGAGAGTTTGATATTTTTTCAAGAGCGTCGTAGTTTTTACAATGAATCCATAAAGATTCTTTATTTTTGTATAACCATAGAGCACTAATTTCATACTGAGGTTCATCATGTCCTAGGTAGAAGGAATTATCTTTATACCACAAATCAATCTCAGAATCATAACCTTCTGAGATTGCACTCTCAATATATTCTGGTTTATTTTCCTCTAAAGGATTAGGTCCTGTGGTATTACCTCTGTGTGCTATCAGTTTCATACCATATACTTATCCGAAGGAATGGATGGCCATCTAACAATGATCAATTCAGAATCTTCAAGAAACTCAACATCAGAAACTTCATTTGGTTCATAAATCCACATATCACCGGCAAACATAAATTTACCATTAACTTTAAGTTCACCAGAGACAATGTAATTTAATTCATTGGTAACCTTATGAGTATGAGGAAATGTTTCACATCCTTTTTTATGTTTATGATGTGCTACTTCAAAAAAAGGATTCTTAAATATAGATGGTTCAAAATCACCAACAAACCATCCTGCTTTAAAGTCAGAAATGTTTGCTTCAATCATTTTTCCAACTCCTGAATGCGAACTTGATGACGACCACCATCAAAACTATTCGTTGAACAGATTTCAAGATACTTATCTAATTTTTCAACAGTATAATCCTTAGCAGGAATAGCAAAGAAGTTTGCACAATTATGACGAATAGCCATTTCCATAGAAAAGTCATCATAAATAAGTGCTGAACGAATACCTTTGTATTTGTTCGCGCAGATGTTCACACCCTGTCCTGTGCGACAGAAACCAAATCCATAATCACAATCACGCTCAGCAATTGCTTTAACTGCTTGTGCAATATAATCACTATAGTCACAATCTTTATTCAGGATAGTTCCAAAATCAATATACTCAAGATTGTGTTTTTCAAGAATATGTTTGAACTCTTCCTTTGCTTCAAATCCAGAATGATCTGAGCAGATTGCAATAGGTTTATCACCGATCTTGCGGATGACATTTTCCTTATAAAAGTGAAACTCATCAGGAGTTCCAAAGACATGCATTTTATCTACATCTGAAGTGAGGATCTTTTTACCATCATCAATGAGAAGATTATACAAAGGTGCGATATAGAATTCATTCTTAGTTCGGATATCTTTCGCAATCATTTCTCTTGCATAACTGCAGAAGTCAGAACCTTTTTTGAATCCATAAATTCCAACACAAGCATTGGAACTAATTGCTTTTTTCTCAGCAGTTCTTTTTACATATCCATCTTCATCAACATCAGCATAACTATAATTTGCTGAATTTGATTTGAATGTCAAAAGGAGTCCATCTGCATCCAAATCATTCATTGTATGAGGATCAAATACTGGACGAAACTCAATATCCAAAGTATGGATTACAAGAGGTGCATCGTTATCAATATATTCTTCGGCATACAAACAACTACAAACAGATCCATCAGTAAGTTTATCAAGAATAACAATCTTGATATCATCACCAAATTTTTTCTTTAGTAGTTCATCAATATGAAAATTGTAAACAGTTTCATCTCTAACTACAAAGATTAAGTTGCAATCTTTGTAGTTAAGACAATCAAGAGAAATATCAATCAGATGTTTGTCTTTAATATTGATTAGTTGCTTCGGTACTTTAAATCCTTCTTTAATGAATCTACTACCAAGTCCCGCCATCGGAACAAGAACATTTGGTTTCATATTGAATTCCTAATAATTTCAGTCGTCTTTAAATGAGCAAATTCAATCCAGTTATGGATATCTCCCACATTCCTTAGTAATTTATATAAAAAGCAGGAAGCAAATGTATCACCTGCACCAAGAACATTTACACCTTTTAGCATTAGTTCTTCTGGTAACTTATAGAAAAACTCATTTTCTCCATTTGACACGACACTTCCAGATGAACTGTGAAGTATCACATATCCTTTTGTTGCATCCACATAATCAGATAAATCCCCATCAATATCTTCATCAGAAATGAAAAGGTAATCAACATATTCAAGCAAATCTTTGTTTATAGATTTACCTGGACAAACATCTGCAGTAATAATACCATCAAGTGCTGGAATAAAATCATGAATGGTCATCTCATTCAAATAGATGAGATGATGAACCTTTGATGCAAAAATCTTTGCTTTATGTTGAACAAGATTTAAGTTTGCTTTTGAATGTCTTTGCGCTGCTGGTTTGTCAACATAAACAAGTGCTTGCCCAACATCAATAGGAGAAAGACCAATGTTTAGTGTTGAGTCAATTTCAAGCAAAGATTTCCAAACATTTGCCATTGATCCTAAACTTTTCTTTTCAGAATCACCATCAAGAATTGTATCAATGGTCAGATGTCCGTAAAGAGAGATGTCTTTCATTAAAACTTTTCCTTCAAATCAAGTTCATAAATTTTAGATATTACTTCATCATAAGAAACAATTTTGATTAATCCATCAATTTCAAGTTTATCAAATAATTGCATAATAACATTTTCACCTGCTTTACATTGAAGTATGTTTGCAGTTTGTCTTACAATTCTTGGTGAATCTAAAAGGCAATATGGATGACCTACTGCTCTCATAATACCAATATCAAAAAGATCATCACCAAGGTAAACGACTTCTTTAGAAGAACAATTAAAATCTTCAAGAATTTCAGCAAGATAATTTACTTTATCTTTATGAAATCCTTCACCGCGATTTACTACAACAGGAAGATTTCTATTCTTAAGAATCATTTCATTGTATGGATCACCTGTTATAAACACAACTGGAATTCCAATTGCACGAAATCGTTTAATTGCTGTCCAATCTTTATCGCAGAAAATTTTTAAAACAACTTTTCCATCACGATCATAATATTTGGTGCCATCAGTCATGACACCATCCACATCAAGAATAACAAGTTTAATCATAGTTTAAAAGTTTGCTTAATCTCTTCAATTAGATCTGCATTGTTTGAAGCAACTCCAAGACCAAAAGAGTTTGTAAAGTTTACTTTTGGAACCTCAAGTTGAGAGAAAAATAATCCAGCACCATCAGGATTAGAAACAGTATCATGAAATAGAATTACACCATCTTCTTTTACTAGAGGTGCCCAAGTATCACAATCGTTCTTGCAGTTTTCATAATCATGAAGACCATCAATATGAAGAAGATCAATTTCTTTATCCCAAGTTTTTGCTACATCATCAAAGTATCCTTTAATAATTTCAAGATTATCAAGTCCAAGTTTTTCTTTAACTGACATTACAAACTGATAATCATCATCTTCACGAGGACCATGAACAGAAACATCAAAACAATCAATACCGTAAACAGGATTATCTTGACAGAGTGACATCAGAAAAGAAGAGTATCCATAATCAACACCAAGTTCAACAGTAACTTCTGGTTTGATGCGATTAATCAACCACTCTACAAATTCTCTATGACTTTTTGGAGGATAATTCCACCCAGAAGGAATAGCACCAAGAATTTCTTCAACTTCACTATCTGGAAGATTTAGAACATATTCTTTAAAATTGTCTTGCTTGTCAGTTACCCATGAAAAATTTTCAACCATTCATTTGCTCCTTAATCCAGTTATAAGTTTTAGAAATACCTTCTTCTAATGGCATTGAATAATCCCATCCAAGTTTTTCACGAATCAAATCATTATTTGAATTACGACCACGAACACCAAGTGGTCCGTCAATATGAACCTTTTCTACTTTTTTATTTGCAACCTTTGCTGCAGTATCTACAAGTTGATTAATTGTTACCATTTCTTCAGAACCAATATTAACAGGTCCCATGAAGTCAGATTCCATCAATCTCCTTGTTGCTTCAATACATTCATCAATGAACAAGAAGGAACGAGTTTGTAATCCATCTCCCCACACTTCAATAGATCCACCTCCCTCTGAAAGTTCAGCGACTTTCCTGCAGATTGCTGCTGGTGCTTTTTCTTTTCCACCAGTCCAGGTTCCTTCAGGGCCAAAGATATTATGATACCTAGCAACCCGAACAGGGATCCTGTAATTACGATGATAAGAGAAAAACAACCGCTCTGAGAACAGTTTCTCCCAACCATATTCAGAATCTGGTTCTGCTGGATATGCATCGCTTTCTTTTAGTCCAGGGTTATTAGGATCCATCTGTGCATACTCAGGATAAATGCAAGCAGAGGATGAATAGAAAATCTTAGTTTTATTTGTTTGAGTTTTTTCGTTCAGATTCTTAACTGCACGAAGAATATTTAAATTGACACTTGCAGAGTTATTCATTACATCTGCATCATGATCACCTGTAAAGATATATCCAGCACCACCCATATCAGCAGCAAACTGATAGATTTCATCAAAAGATTTACCATTACAATCTACAGACTTTTCGGCAATAGAATAATCTGTTAAATCACCTTGAATGAAAGCATGTGCTTCTGATAGAGAATATTCGGGATACTTGATGTCTACACCACGAACCCAATATCCTTCCGATCGGAGTCGCTTTACCATATGACTACCGATAAATCCACCAGCACCAAGCACAAGTGCTGTTTTCTTATAATCACTCATAGATTGTTTTAAACTCTTTGTATATATCATAATAAAAAAAGCGGTTGTTGTCAACCGCTTCAAAAGATTATTCAGGCTCGCCACCAATTCTTTAACTGGAAATTGGAAACCAGGCGGAGAAAGAATTCCCCATCCGCACCACTTGCTCTTGAAAGAAGCAAGAAACTCATAGGGGTCATATGACTCCACCACTTAGTTTTGAGAAACTAAGAAAAGTTGGGTTAACTTTGATATTTCGGTGATACCAAAGAATGCACATAAGAATAGTACATCCCAAAGTTTAAGTTTAATAGCAAAAGGAACTGTGAGTAATCCCCCAACAACCTTTATCATTAAACCATATTTAAATTCTCCCCATAGCATAGTTTGATAACCAATTATGAGGAGAATGTTTCCAATCCAACGAAGTAGATCAGATTTAGACATAAGGGGTTTGCTCCCGACCAGTTTTTTTCACGACTCTCCATGTCGCCTTAACAGATTTTGTTTTTTTGTTTCTGATATTTTTTTCTTTGTTTCTTCACTCATTGAACCACGTTTTTTACCTTTTTTTGCAAGAGATAATTTTAAACGTGTTTCTTCTGAAAAAAATTGAGGATTTTTTCTTTTCGTTTCTTTTATTTTATTTTTATGTTCTTCTGT
>Ga0194118_10002946_pt1 | contig 20597 bp, 6 predicted proteins | sample TA2MahsurfametaG_2_FD_148662 | JGI IMG/M metagenome (GOLD analysis project Ga0194118, IMG submission 148662) | Freshwater microbial communities from Lake Tanganyika, Tanzania - TA2015013 Mahale N5 surface | ecosystem: Environmental > Aquatic > Freshwater > Lake | place: Tanzania: Lake Tanganyika...
ATGTTTTTTTCTCTAGTTCTTGAAGATTAGAGTACCCTAATTCACTTAATAGTTTCTGAGTAAGTTTATCTTTAATAGCAGTAACTTGTGATAACAGTTGGCTTACTGCAGGTGATTCCCCCTTAGTATCTGCCATTAAGGCTATTACCTTGATATTAGAAACTTCTGATACGATTTGTAAAGGTTTGACCTTAATCCCTAAATGATTAAAGAAAGAAATTAAGTACCCTACAAGATTAACAATAAGATTCTTATACCTTGAAGCTTTATATAAAGTAACTTTCTCTTGTTGTAGGCTAGGGTGATCTAAAGGTTGCTTATTGTTTTTAAAATAAGCATCTATAACCTGCAGGGATTGGGTGATATTAGTTGTGGTTTTTTCATCTGGTGTAAATTGGGATACCTGTTCTTTAAGGATAGCTTTCCATAGAGGTAACGCTTTACCTCTATATAGGTTAGCATCTTCGATATCATTACTTCTTATGTCTACAATATAAGAGTAGAGTTTAAAAAGGGAAATAACGGAAGATTTTTTCCCTTTATATTGGGATATAGCTAATCTGGAGATATTATTTTTAAAGAGGTAGGAGAAATCTGTTTTTTTAGTTTCTTTTTTTTCATCTTTATTCAATATTGAAAAATTTGAAAAAGATATCTCTTTTCCTCTTGGGGTTAGGGTTATTTTTTTAGATATCTCTTCTCTTCTTGAGGGTAGGGTTACTTGTCTTTCTTCTTTTTTTTCTTCTTCTTCTTCATATTCGTCTACATATTCCCAATCTTCATCTATTTCCTCCGGATTAAGTTCTCGTGAAAGCTCTTCATCATACGCAATTAATCTTTTTGTAGTTATTGGGTCAAAAAAATTATCTTTGAAATGACCTACTGCCCATAATTTGTATAATGCTTTGGTGTCAGATTTAAGCTCTGAACCCATATATTTCAAAGCTTTTTCACGATCAGCTATTAAATATTGTTCTACAATTTCAAAGTCATTCTTGAATTTAGGACTTACAAGATCATTAGAGAAAACAAGTGAACCATGAATCCTTATAAAATTTTCCAATAGGTTTTTATCATTAAGGATTTTTTCACTTGCTCTTTCTACTAAAGGAAAGAAATTGTTTCCTAGTGGTAAATCTCCTAGATATAAAACTTTATAGAAATTAGTATCTTTGTAAACTGATGGGTCTAAAAACTCAAATATTTTTGGATTAAACCTACTAGATGAGAAAGCAGTATAGAAAACATAAGGGTCTTTTTTTAATCTAGGACTAGCATTTTTTAAATTCATACCATCTTTTTTTACTTGCGATAAAACAAATTCTTTATCATCCCAATTATTAGATACTCTAAACATATTAACTCCTATTTATTTATATATATAGGAGTCTTGGTTATAGATTATTTAAAATTACCAGATTCGTAGAGCTTATTGATACCATTCCATACTTGGTTTACAATAGATTCATCTATTTCCCTGATCATAGGGTCTTCTGAGATTTTAACATCTGATGCTAATTTAATGTTTTGATAACCTTTTTGGTTCAAAATAAGTAATACATCTTCAACAAGTTTAGGTTTATTGCTTTTGATAGTATTTAAGTAATTTAATAATTTAGGTCTAGTCTTAGGGTTTTGATAGATTCTGAAAAGTTCCCCATTTTCATAATTCTTTACACTATCTTTTACTCTTCTTAGTAATTCAGCAGTTGGAATCTTGACTGTCGATGCATAATATTTATCAAGTAAACACTCTAAACTGTAATTAGCAAATTTACTGTAATCTATATTCAAATAATCTTTGGGGTCAAGTCCTTCTTTTTCAGCTTTAAGAGTCACATAAGCTTCAAGGATTCTCATAGATAAAGAACCGGATCTTAAATCAAACTTCATTGGGACACCACCCCCTATTTTTTTCCATAATTCTTGACCAATGAATCTATTACCTGCTTTACAAGCATAGATGTCAGAAATATAAACATTAATATGAGAATCAAATATTTCTGCTGAAGTCTTGTTTTTTCTTAACCAAGCCTCTAAGTAATTATATAAAGTTTCGAGACCTCGTGTATTAGTATCATGCCTATAAATTGTAACAAAGGCATTATACCCAACTTTGGGCCAGATATAATATCCCATATAATCTCCACCTTTAGCTGCATATGTGTTTATAGATTTAAATCCAGCTTCAGAACCTGATTTAACTTGTTGAGTGAAGATTCTTGTACCTAGACCTTCAGGGAAACAAGATGATGTCGTAAAAAGCTTATTCTCTATAACTGAAGGTCTCCCACCTTCAAATTCTAATCCTCTATCAATCTCTAAATCCGGACCCTTAGTTTCATGATTTACCACAACACCATCATAAGTATTACTAGTTGTCAAATTACTTCCCATTTTTTGAGATTCATTACCTATATTATATAAGATATTATTCCCTACTATATTATGAAATAGGTTTCTAGGAATATCTACTAGGTTATCGATGTATTCTAAGCCACGAATATAGTCATAATCTAGTATTTCTTTCCAATTTTTTGGTGGTTCATAATCTGATATTTTTTGTAAATTAGAAAACTCTATCGGTTCTGTAAATACATATTGAATGTCTGCTGTACTAATACTCTTTAATGTCTTAGATGTTTCTATTAATGTAGGACTAGCCTTAGACACAGACCCAATTACTTCACCTGTACTTGATACTAATTCATCTACATAATGACCCTGATAGGGTCCTTCTACCACTACTAACCTAGATATATTCTTATACAGAACTTTAACAATTTTTACTTGATGGTCGCCTAATTGGATAGTCTTAGGTTCATTAGATAATTTCTTCTCGTAAGATTTAAGTTTAGAATTATATTCATTTATCTTGTTCTCGTATTCTGATATCTTAGTTTCTAGTTCTTGGGGGTTTAGATAATTAATAGTTTTAACAACTTTATTCTTAGATGGGAGAATGACTTTACCTTGAGATACCTGTAATCGGGAATAGTTTTTATCTATGATTTTTTCTTTTTTAACATCAGCTAGCAAGTCTTCTAAGAAAGTATAACTTTTTAAAGTATCTAAAGATACATATAGACCTCTAGTAGTATAGTACTCTATACCTTTAGTTTTATTCTTAGGTAATTTTGAAGCTAGTTCTTCTATAGAACTAAACCTAAATTCATTTAATAACATCTCAGTAAGTTTATCTTTAACTATACTAACCTGTGATAATAGTTGGCTTACTGCAGGTGACTCTCCACTCGCATCTGCTTTTAATCCTATCACTTTAATGTTTGAAACATCTGATACGATTTGTAAAGGTTTAACCTTGATACCTATATGTCCAAAGAAAGAAATTAAGTATCCTACAAGATTAACAATAAGATTCTTATACCTTGAAGCTTTATAAAGAGTGACTTTCTCTTGTTTTAAACTTGGAGAATCTAAAGGTTGCTTGTTATTTTTAAAGTAAGCATCTATAACTTGTAGAGATTGGGTGATATTAGTTATAATTTTTTCATCTGGAGTAAATTGTTTAACCTGTTCTTTAAGGATAGCTTTCCATAGAGGTAAAGATTTGCCTCTAAATAAGTTAGCTTCTTCGATATCATTACTTCTAATATCTACAATATAAGAGTAGAGTTTAAAAAGGGAAATAACGGAAGATTTTTTCCCTTTATATTGAGAGAGGGCGAGTTTGGAGATATTATTTTTAAAGAGGTAGGAGAAATCTGTTTTTTTAGTTTCTACAAGTGTATCTTTTGATTGGTTGGTGTAGGATTCTGTATCAGACCAATCACCCCAATCATCTTCTTCATAATTATTTTCATTTTCATAATCTTCATCTTCATTTTCATAATCTTCATCATCAGTTTCTGTATTGGGAGGTACCCATACTTTTCCGTTATCTAATTCATATCTTTGTTTAAGACTAGGTAACATAGAATTATTAAAATTATCATGCTCTATAATTTGATTACTATAGTTAGTATCTCTCCAAAAGTCATAGATAAAACTATCATTCTTAGGGTTACTCTGCCAGAGTTTTTTGTTCATATATGATAGGGCAGAATCAAGATCGATACGGAAATAAAGTTTAATAATTTTTTTGTTTTCATTAAGATTCGGACTTATTTCATGGGGTTTTGGATATATCCTTCTTTTAATACACTCATTTAAAAAGTGTATTGTTAATTCTTCATTGTTGAATAAGGGAGAATCTTTGAAAGTTTTAGTTAGAATATCTGTTGGTATTGAATCTGAAGAAAGTACTTCTTTCCAGAAATCTAAATTAATTTTTAACTCAGAACCTAAGTATGGAAATACAAACATCCAACCTTTAACCTCTTTTAAGAGACTGAGTATAAAATCTTTGTTGTTTCTGAGTTTTTCAGTTGCTTCGGAAAAAATAGTACCCATACTCGTAAGGGTACTATTTCTCTGAAATCTATAACTTTGAAAAACTTTTTTAAAAAAACTACTTTGGTTTAAGAGAATAGGGTCAACAAACATAATAGAATTTTGAGTTTGGATTAGTGCTTCCAATACAACATCAGGGTCTTTTTTTAATCTAGGACTAGCATTTTTTAAACTCATACCGTCTTTTTGTACTTGTGATAGTACAAATTCTTTATCATCCCAATTATTAGATACTCTAAACATAATGTACTCCTATTTATTTATATATGTATATAGGAGTCTTGGTTATAGATTATTTAAAATTACCTGCTTCATAGAGTTTGTTGATACCGTCCCATACTTGATCTAGAACTTGCATATCTAGTTCTCTAATTATAGGGTCTTCTGAGATTTGTTCATCAGAAGCTAATTTTACATTTAAAATCTGTAAGACATTCTGAACGACTTGGGGTTCTTTAGTCTCCATTTTTCGGAGTAACATCATCAACATAGGCTTAAGTTCAACATTATTATAAATTTTTCTAAATTCTCCATTCTCATAGTTGGAGATATTCTTTTTAAATAAGTTTAAGTACTTATCGATATTAACCTTATCTGAAAGAAGTTCTGCTTTTTGTTCTGGTGTCCAAGATGGTTCTGAATCTTTATACCTGTCTAAATCTCTTTGCATAGAACAAATTAAGTTTTGATTTTTTAATCTAGAGTAATCTATATTCAAATAGTCTTTAGGGTCAAGTCCTTCTTTTTTAGCTTTAAGAGAAACATAAGCTTCAAGGATTCTCATAGATAAAGAATTAGGTGTTAAATCAAACTCCATAGTTATTGTTTCTCCAAAGTCTTTCCACAATTCTTGTCCAATGAATCTATTCCCTGCTTTACAGGCATATACTTCTAAGATGTCGACATTTTCATTTTTATTGGGGATGTATTTAGATGAGTTTTTTTCTAACCATTTCACAAGATAGTCATACTTTATTTTAAAAATCTTTGTTTTCTTTTTTAAATTTAATATTTTATTTGTTATGTTTTCTTTGGTTATTTGGTTTAGTTCTCTAGAATATCTATTTTCCAATAATTCTATTTGATCTCTAGTAGATTGTTCGGCATCTACTTTCAACTTTCTTATATTGATTTCTGTATTATAACCTAATTTGGGCCAGACATAATATCCAACCATAAAGCGACTTTTAGCTGCTGTAGTTTCTATATACTCAAATTTAGCTTCAGAAGCTGATTTAACTTGTTGGGTAAAGATTCTTGTACCTATACCATCAGGTAAACAAGGGTCCGAAGTAAATAAATCATTATGAATATAATATGGCTTGTTTTTATAAAAGACTATATCTCGGGTTAATACTATATCCGAATAATCATTTGATATTTCATGTCTATATGTTTCTTCATTTATATCTCCTTCAGAACCATATTCTTCTATCACTGGTTCTGTTTTATCTCCATACTCTCCTAAATTAAATAAGATTGTTGATCCTGTAATATCCCAAAGAGTTTTTGGACTTATTTCCTTCCCTAAAATACCCTCTAAATCTCTAATATAATTTTTTACATACACATTAGGATTTTTTTCTAATATTCTTTTGACATTTTTCGGTGTGAGATTACCCGGCACATAATCTGATATTTTTTGTAAATTAGAAAACTCTATCGGTTCTGTAAATACAGACTCTATTTCACTCTTACTAATACTCTTTAATGTCTTAGATGTTTCTATTAAAGTAGAACTAGCCTTAGACACAGACCCAATTACTTCACCTGTACTTGATACTAATTCATCTACATAATGACCTTGATAGGGTCCTTCTACCACTACTAACCTTGAGATATTCTTATATAAGATTTTAACAACATTTACCTGATGGTCGCCTAATTGTACTACTTTAGGGTCATTAGATAATTTCTTTTCATAAGATTCAAGATTAGAATTGTAGTTATCTATCCTATCTTGATATTCTGATATCTTAGTTTCTAGTTCTTGGGGGTTTAGATAACTAATAGTCGTAACAACTTTATTCTTAGATGGGAGAATGACTTTACCTTCAGATACCTGTAATTGAGAATAGTTTTCATCGATATTCCTTTCCTTTTTAACATCAGCTAGAAGTTCTTCCAGAGATTTATATGTTTTCAAAGTATCTAAAGATATAAACCCAAATGAAGGATGTTGAGAGTATTTTATTCCACCAGATTCTTTTTGTGGGAATCTATTTAAATTCATATTCATGCTAGATAAAAAGTTTTTGACAATTTTATCTTTAACTATGCTAACTTGTGATAACAGTTGGCTTACTGCAGGTGATTCTCCACTTGCATCTGCCATTAAACCTATTACTTTAATGTTTGAAATATCAGATACAATTTGTAAAGGTTTAACCTTAATCCCTATATGTCCAAAGAAAGAAATTAAGTATCCTACAAGATTAACAATAAGATTCTTATACCTTGAAGCTTTATATAAAGTAACTTTCTCTTGTTTTAAACTAAGGTGGTCTAAAGGTTGCTTGTTATTTTTAAAATAAGCATCTATAACTTGTAGGGATTGGGTGATATTAGTTATAATTTTTTCATCTGGAGTAAATTGTTTAACCTGTTCTTTGAGTATGGTTTTCCATAGGGGTAAAGCTTTACCCCTAAGTTTGTTAGCATCTTCAATATCATTACTTCTAATATCGACAATATAAGAGTAAAGTTTAAAGAGGGAAAAAACGGAAGATTTTTTCCCTTTATATTGAGATAGGGCGAGTTTGTCGATATTATTTTTAAAGAGAGAAGAGAAATTGTTTTTGTCTTTGATTTTAGTATCTTCTTGTGTATCTTCGAGTTTTTTAGTTTTTTTAGGTCCATTTAAAAGTTCTCTTTGTATATCGGGATCTAATTCAGAAAGAATTATTTTGTCATAATTAGACTTTTCCCATATGTAACGAACCAATTCTATGTTTCTTAAAAGCTCAATACTTGCCCAATAACTAGCTTTAATAGGGTCTATGTCAGCTGTAGCTTTAACAACATCTATGTCATCTCGGAAACCACTCCAAAGATAATGAAAAGGGATATCACGAATATTTTTAGTTTTTCTTAATTGTTCTAAAAGAAAATCTTTCTCATTCCAACGAGGGTCTTCATCTGATATTCTAGACATAATGTACTCCTATTTATTTATATATGTATATAGGAGTCTTGGTTATAGATTATTTAAAAGTACCTGATTCGTAGAGCTTGTTAATACCGTCCCATACTTGGTTTATAATAGATTCATCTATTTCCTTGATCATAGGGTCTTCTGACATTTGGTCATTAGAAGCTAATTTAATGTTTTGATAACCTTTTTGGTTCAAAATGAGTAATACATTCCCAACAAGTTTTCGTTCTATTTTTTTTAGATTTTTGAGAAGAGTCAATAATTTAGGTCTAGTCTTAGGGTTTTGATAGATTCTGAAAAGTTCCCCATTTTCATAATTTCTTACACTGTCTTTTAACCTTCTTAGTAATTCCGCAGTTGGTTCTGACAATTTATGATTAAATTCCGGGTCTATGTATTTATCAAGTAAACATTCTAAATTGTAATTAGCATATCTGCTATAATCGACATTTAAATAGTCTTTAGGGTCAAGTCCTTCTTTTTTAGCTTTAAGAGAAACATAAGCTTCAAGGATTCTCATAGATAAAGAACTTGATGTTAAATCAAAGGTCATATCTTGAGAGTTGCCACTTTTTTGCCATAATTCCTGACCGATAAATCTATCTTTAGCTTTACAAGCATAGATATCTAATATCGGTGCAGTTATCTCACGATGTGTCATTTCAACATTTTTAGAGTTTTTTCTTAACCAAGCTTCTAAATAATTATACAAAGGTTCAATATTTTCCTTCTGAGCATCATACCGATAAAGAGAAACAGTAGCATTATATCCAACTTTGGGCCAGATATAATACCCCATATAATCTCCACCTCTAGCAGCATATGTCTTTATAGATTTAAATCCAGATTCAGATGCCGATTTAACTTGTTGAGTAAAGATTCTTGTACCTAGACCTTCAGAGAAACAAGGTGATGATTTAAAAATATTATTGTATATAGTATCTGGTAGACCTCGGCTTAAGTGAAGAGTTCTTTCTATTAATATTGTAAAATCATCATAAGAACCAATTACCGTGCTGTTGTTTATGGATATTTCACCGAATCCCGGTCTTTTTATTAGATTTAAAGTACTTTCTATTTTAGAAGATTCATTTCCAATATTAAATAGGATATTACTACCGATTATGTTATAAAAATTTCTTTTTTTAATACCTATTCCAGAATCTACAAGTTCAACATATTTTTTGTCTAAATGAGTTTCTATATTTGTTGCAGATACATAATCTGATACCTTCTGTAAATTAGAAAACTCTATCGGTTCTGTAAATACAGACTCTATTTCACTCTTACTAATACTCTTTAATGTCTTAGATGTTTCTGTTAATGTAGGACTTGCTTTAGACACAGACCCAATTACTTCACCTGTACTTGATATTAATTCATCTACATAATGACCCTGATATGGTCCTTCTACCACTACTAACCTTGATATATTCTTATATAAGATTTTAACAACTTTTACTTGATGATCACCTAATTGGATAGTCTTAGGGTCATTAGATAATTTCTTCTCGTAAGATTCAAGTTTAGAATTATGTTCATTTATTTTATCTTGATAGTAATCTATCTGATTTTTGAGAACCATAGGCATTAGATAATCTATCTCTTTAACAACTTTATTTTTAGATGGAAGAATGACTTTACCTTCAGATACTTGTAATTGAGAATAATTTTTATCTATGATCTTTTCTTTTTTAACATCAGCTAGAAGTTCTTCTTGTGATGGATAAGATTTTAAAGTATCTAAAGATATATAAAGATCTTCAAATATAGTATAGTACTCTATACCATTAGTTTTATTCTTAGGTACTTTTGAAGTTAGTTCTTCCACAGAACCAAACCCTAATTCACTTAATAGCTTCTGAGTAAGTTTATCTTTAACTATACTAACCTGTGATAAAAGTTGGCTTACTGCAGGTGATTCCCCTTTAGTATCTGCCATTAAAGCTATTACCTTAATGTTTGAAACATCTGATACGACTTGTAAAGGTTTAACCTTGATACCTAAATGATTAAAGAAAGAAATTAAGTATCCTACAAGATTAACAATAAGATTCTTATATCTCGAAGCTTTATAAAGAGTGACTTTCTCTTGTTGTAGGCTAGGGTGATCTAAAGGTTGCTTGTTATTTTTAAAGTAAGCATCTATAACTTGTAGGGACTGTGTGATATTAGTTATAATTTTTTCATCTGGTGTAAATTGCGATACCTGTTCTTTAAGGATAGCTTTCCATAGAGGTAAAGTTTTACCTCTAAATTTCTTAGCATCTTCGATATCATTACTTCTTATGTCTACAATATAAGAGTAGAGTTTAAAAAGGGAAATAACAGAAGATTTTTTTCCTTTATATTGAGAGAGGGCGAGTTTGGAGATATTGTTTTTAAAGAGGTAGGAGAAATCTGTTTTTTTAGTTTCTACAAGTGTTTCTTTTGATCGAGACCCTGCAAACATATGCTCACTATCCATATTTATATGTATAACATCATAATTTTGATTTTCAGGTATTTCTTGTAGGTATTCAGTTTTTTGATTCTCAGCATACATTGCCAATAAATTGTTTTTTATTCTTGGGTCTGAAGCTCCAATTACACTAGGATTGAAATTATTATCTTCCCATAAGAAATACATAAAATTTATATCTCTTCTCAGACTAGAATCCATATTTTTTAAAGCACCTTCTAAGTCGTTCTGTGAATATCCTAAAATAACATCTTCATTGTCGTAGAATTTAGGGTCTATTTCAACAGGTAATTTCTGAGACTCATCTCTCCTTCTATTCTGTAAGTAGACTTGTGTTAGGTAATATTTTGTCATTTCAAGGTCTGAGAAATAAGGATTTTCTTCCCATTTTTCTATAATTTCTACCACAACTTTTTGCCAGAAATTTCTATTATTCCTTAATTTAGGGCCAAGAATTTTTTGGAACTCTTCATGATGCACAGGACTGTATTTCATAAAAGAAATCATTAATTCTTCATCGTTACGAACACTTTCAGATGAAAGGTCTAAAAAACGATGGATGATATCGATTCTCATTTTGTTAGTAAGTAGATACGAATAAAAATCAATATCTGTAAAAAGAGAAGGATCGAGTAATCTAGGTTTTGTTTTAATGAGATTTGGGTCTAGACTGTAAGCTAGAAAGACAATTTCATAATCTTTTTTTAATCTAGGACTAGCAGATGAAAGATTAAGAGGGTTTTTTTTTATTTGTGATAGTACAAAATCTCTATTATCCCAATTATTAGATATTTTAAACATATTAGACTCCTATTTATTTGTATATAAGAGTCTTGGTTATAAATTATTTAAAAGTACCTGTTTCGTAGAGTTTGTTAATGCCGTTCCATACTTGATCTAGAACTTGCATATCAAGTTCTTTAAGTAAAGAGTCTTCTTGATCTTCAGAAGCCATTTTGAAATTGACTTTGTTAATTTGTAAAACTCTTTTTACTTGATTGTATAATTCAGGTTCTTTATCTTTGATTTCTGCCATAGAAACATCTAGGTTTACATTGTAATAACTTGGTCGTTTAGGGTCATAGGTAAAGACTTTAACCAAATTGCCATTATCTTGGTTATCTATTGCATATCTTAAAGATTTTAAGAAAGTTTTAGAGATACCGAGTATTTTACCACTATAATCTTTATGTAAAGCTTTACCTTCTCTGAAAAAACATTCAAGATTAGTAAAATTGCTACGGTATCTTTTAATGTCATTATTTAGAAAGTCTGCTACAGGTATGTTTTCTTTTTCTGCTTTTAAAATTAGATATTGATTGAGTATTCTCATAGAGATAGAACCAGGTGTTAAATCGAATGTAAGCTCTACACTATCACCAACTTCTTTCCAAAATTCTTGACCAACAAATTTACCATTAACTTTACAAGCATATAAATCTTGAAAGCTAAAATCTTCATTCTTTCCATATGTAGTATTATTGAGAAACCAAGAATGGACTTCCCGGGGAGATATTTTTGGGTATTTGTCTTTTATAAAATAACTAAAGTCTGACATAAAAAGTGGTACATTCATATTACTACCTATTTGGGCATTATAACCTAATTTGGGCCAGACATAATACCCAACCATACGATGACTTCTAGCTGCAAGAGTTTCCATCCGATCAAATTTAGCTTCAGATGCAGATTTAACTTGTTGAGCTAACAACTTAGTTCCTAACCCATCTGGACTACAAGCATCTAAAAAACAAGCATCATTTTCTAATATTTTAATAGGTTTTCCGTTATTACCTCTTTCTAATCTTATATTTCTTTTTACTACAACTGATCCTTGACCTAATTCATTTTTTTCTATGAACTCATGTGTGATTTTAATATTTGAATATCCATCTTTCTTTATTTCTATTGATGCTTTACCGTTAGGGTTTGTTTCTGAAAGAATACTTAAACCTGAAATAAAAGGTAGTGTATCTATGACTTCTTGTGTTGCTTTCTTTCTATATTTACTCTCATTTGAACCTGAGCTATCTGATACCCAATCCTCTAATCCATTTTCCATAACAGATAAATCATTTAGGTATGATTTATCTTTAAGATATTTGGGGTTTGGATTTACATGGTCTCTTAATACTTTTTCTAAAATTGTTTGTTCTGTATAGAGATTTTCTTTTTTATTAAATTGTGTTGTATCACCTAAAGATTCTAATACTTTTTTATTTTCTGTAAAATAAGGACTAGCTACAGAACTTGACCCTAATACTTTACCTGTTGATGAAACCATTTGGTCAAGGAAGATACCTGTATAGGGTCCTTCTATAATCACAAGTCTAGTAATATTTTTATTAAAGACTTTAACAACTTTAAGATTATGGTCACCTAATTGGACAGTTTTAGGTTCATTGTTAATTTTAGGTTCATAGGATTCAAGTTTTCGATTATAGGAATTTAGATGTGTTTGGTATTCATTAATACTATCTTTTAAAGAGATTTCATCTAAAAAATCTACTTTAGAGATTAAAGTACCTTTGGGGGTATATAATTCACCTTGTTTGCCTAAAGTAAACTTGTCGTAATTTTTATCTATAAGTTCTTTTTTCTTTCTACCATCATTTAATTCTTCTACTGTAGGATAAATCTTACTTACATTTTCTTTTGAGAAATAACCTATAAGTTTACTACCTTTTAAAATTTTTAGATAGTCTTTTTCTGGGATAACATTCCAACCTTTTTCGTTTATTTTTTCAATAGTTTTATTAAAAAGTTTTTCTTTGATAGCATTATTGAAAGAAAGTTGTTGTTCTATAAAGAGATCATTCTCAGACATTTCAGGAGTAATCGCATATACTATATTTCCTGTGAAATCCGATCTGACTTTTACTGCTTTTACAGGGATGTTTATCTTCTTAAAGAAATCCACAATGTATAGAGTCAAACCCTCGACAATTTCTCTATACAGATTTGATCTATATACAATAGGGATATTTTGATTTTTAAGACTCACCAAATCAATATAATTAAAAAGAGTTTTTAATTTTTTAGTGAGTTCCATAGTGTTAGGGTGAGTATTAAAATGTTTTTGTATTTCTCTATTCACACTAATCCATAATTCAATAATTGCTTCTTTGCTATGAAAAAAATGTTCTAATTTCAATTCACTTTCCATATCGAATGTTCTCAAATCTACAATAAAATTATAGATGTTGAAAAGCTCAGATATTGCAACCCAATTTCCTTTGTAATTAGCTTTAGCTCTTTGTACTAAATTTCTTTTAAAAAGATTATTCATTTTAGACTCCTTATTGTTATAAGAGTCTCTATTATAAATCAGATATTATTAGGGGGGGTTCGCATACAAAAAAATTATAAATATAAGACTCAATGCGGACCCTAACCGTACATTTTACTGATTTCATCCCAAATCTTATTTAAGATACCCATATCTAATCCTCTAAAAATAGCATCATTCTGTTTAGGTTTATTTTTATTGGATGCTAATTTTAAACTGTTTGGGGGTAATTTAATATTGTACTCAATCATTACCTTTTTGATTTCTTGCATATCTTCAGGAGTTAAGATGTCTTTGAGTTCTTCTAATATATCTAAAACATCTTTTCTATTTAAAAATTCTAGGATTTCACCATTCTCTTTATTTTTAATAGCAAGGGATAAAGCTTCAGGTATCTTTGTTTTAATTGAATCGGAATCTAGTTCTTTTACATATTTCTCTATGAGACAAGTAAAGCTTTTTTGCTCGCCATATTTTTTGTAATCTACATTAAGAAAGTCTTGGACTGGAATACCATCTTTTTGTGCTTTAAGAGTCACATAAGCATCTAATATTCTTCTAGATAAAGAACCTTCAGATAAATCAAATTCAAGATTAACACTATCCCCAAATTCTTTCCATAAATCTTGTCCTAAAAACTTATCTCCTATTTTACAAGCATAAATATCTAAGATATTTGCTTCATAGAAAGTATGTCCCTTTATAGTTATTCTTTTTAAAAGACTTCGTTCATCTAACCATTTAAATAAGGGTACAGCTTTTCGGTGAATATTTTCATAACTATCTGGATCTTGTGGTTCAGTATTTTCTTCAAAATCACTAGCTGCATCATTATAATCATTAAAATATTCTGTTTCATTATACCTATTCTTATATGTATCTCCAAAGAATCTAGCAAGGTGGGGGATTGTAGCATTATAACCCATTTTGGGCCAGACATGATAACCTACATATAAATTATCTGATCTAGCTGCGAGTGTTGTGATGATAGGGAATTTAGCTTCTACTGATGCTTTAACTTGTTGTGTAAAAACCCTAAGACCAAGACCATCGGGTGCACATAATGGTGCAATAAATATATCGTTATGTATTTCTATAGGTTTTCCATTTTTATATTTAAGAGTTCTTTGTAATTCTACTAAACTTTCATTAGGATAAGGGATGCTTTTCGTGATCCTTGTTGATATTCTATCTTGTACATCAGTATCCCAAGGTTGGTCCCAATTACGATAAGTCCCTAAATCCAAAGATACATTTTCTACACCTACAATATCTCTAGTAATACTTAAACCAATTATTCGAGATAAGTTTTTAGGGTCTATTTTTGAAGCATATGATTTACCCTTAATCACTTCTCTTATGTTTCCAATCATACCCCTTATAGTACCCTTATCTGCAACATAAGTTGAAAAACTTGTATATAAAGGGTCTCTTCTAGAAACATAATCTTTTAAAATACCACTAACTACAGATTGCTCCATCTTAAAGACATCTTTTACTCTTAATTTCCCAACACCCATAGATTCAAGTATTTGTTTGTTTTCCATAAAGTAAGGACTAGCTACAGAACTTGACCCTAAAACTTTACCTGTGGCAGATACTAATTGATCTAAGAAGATACCTTTATAGGGTCCTTCTATAATCACAGGACGGATAACATTTTTATCTATAGCTTTAACGACTTTGAGGTTATGGTCACCTAATTGGATAGTCTTAGGGTCATTATTCAATGTAATTTCATAAGGGGATGAAGAAAAGCTAGACTTATGTTGTTCGATAAGAGTATTGTATTTTTTAATTTGTGCGGGTAACTTTGATTCAGGAATAAAATCAATAGTGGTAACTAAATCTCCTTTAGGGGTATAGAGTTTACCTTCTTTTCCTAGAGTAAGTTTATCATAAACATTATCTATTAATTGTTTTTTTTGTAGGTGAGTTTCAATATCTGAAATATTAGAAAACAATTTAAAAGTAGTATTAGGGTCAGAAATACTTTTATGGATATATCCTATAACAACACTATTCTCTTTAGTTAAGGTAAATAAATCATCATCTAATTTCTGTAATTTCACATTTTGTTTTTTCAAAGACTCTTCATATTTTTGGAAAATTTTATCTTTAATGGCAATGGCTAAACCTATTTGTTCTTCTATAAATTGTTCTGATGGAGTTAAATCTGTTACAAAAGTAGGTACTAAGATACCTGTACTGTCAGATTTGACTTTTACAATTTTAGTATTAATCTCTAGGGAGTCAAAGAGTTTTTGGAAGAGGTCTTTAAGTTCTTGTACCGCTTTAATGTATTGGGGTTTTAAATGGATGTTTATCACATCCTTTGTACTCATAACTCCGTATTCACTCATTTCTTCAATGAGTGCTTTTATTCTATTTTTAATTCTAGTAATATCTTTGGTTTCTAAGTCTAAGTGTTTTTTTAAGTCTAAAACTATAGTGTCAAAAAGAGAAGGAATATTCTGATACAAATGTATCAGACTGCTCTTGTATGCAGTTTCTACTAACACTTTATAAATTTCAAAAAGAATAGGTATATTTTTCTTATTGCCTTTATATTTTTGAGTAGTTTTTAGAATTAAGCTAGGTTTAAAGAGATCGGTTTTCATTATGGTTTCCTTTCGTCCTATTAAGATATGGTGATAAATAAATTAATTAATAAGACCTTTTTCGTAGAGTTTGTTAATACCTTCCCATACGGAGTCCAATATTATTAAATCGGAAGAAGTAATGTCTTTTATGACAGCATCTTCTTTATCTTCTGAACTAGCATTTCTAAATTGTTGCGCAAAATTGGGTGTGAAGAAAGTAAAATTAGATTGTTTAGAGTAAGAAACAATTAGTTCAATCAAATCTCTAGGAAACATTTTTGTAAATGATAAGTTTTGTGTAAGAAGTAAAACAACAACACTTAATAAGTCTTTTCTGTCTAATCGAATGGCTTTAATAAGAGCTTTAAAGAAATTCTTTTTTAAAGTAGGTTCTTCAAATACTTTTGTTAAGGTTTCTAAATCAAGTTTCTTTAATTCTTCAATATTATAGAACAAATCATTATAAGAAGAGTAGTCTATTTGCAAGAACTCCTCTTCTGACATACCTTCTTCTTCAGCTTTTTTCTTTAAGTATTCATTTAAGATTCTCATAGATAAAGAGTTTGGAGATAAGTCGAAAACAGCATCCCCTAAAGAGTACCCATATTTTTTCCAAAGTTCTTGACCTATAAAACCACCATCTTTGACTCTGCAAGCATATAAATCTTGTATAGATAAGTAATCGAGATCTAAGTCTGAGATGTAATTATTAAGCCATCTTTTAACACGATCTCCTTTGATTTTATCTTCTTGAGAGAAAGTACCATATAAGACATTAAAGTCAATAACATCCAAGTAACCTAATTTGGGCCAGATATAATATCCAACCATAGTTCCAGTTCTAGCTGCTAAAGTATTAATCCCTAAAAAACCTTCTCGGGAAGCTGTTTTTACTTGTTGGATAAATACACGAGACCCTAATCCAGGTTTAACACCATCTTCTATATAAAATAATTCGTTATCTATATAATCAGGTTTTCCATCCCTATAATAGATATTTCTTTCTATGGTTACAACATCATTTTTCAGACTAGAACTAATTCGTAATCTTTCATTACCTTCATCATCAGGTTCTATTTTAGCAGGGTGGATTTTCATTTCTGTTTTTTCATTAAACATCCAATTTACAAAATTAGACCCTATTAAATTTCTAAAGCTGTCTTTAATCATAGGATATTTGCTCTGATATGGATATAGAGCCATATCTGTATATTCTTCTACATCTTTTAATTTAGTAGTTATAGGTGATTCCATTTCTACTAATATTTCTTTAGAATCGGAAAGCATATCTCTAAAATTAGAATCTTTACTTCTTTCTATAAGTTTTTTAGTTTGATATAATTCGTAAGAAACCTCAGCATCAGAACCTAAAACTTTACCCGTAGAAGAAATCATCTCATCTAAGAACAAACCTTTAAAAGGACCATCAATAATTACAGGTCTTACAATATCATTATAGAATACATTCTTAAATTGTATTTCTTGTTCAAGTAATGTGATCTTCTTAATGGGATTGATTAAAGGTTCTTCATAACTATGTAATTCTCTATTGTACTTTTTCAATTCTCTTTCGTATTCAAAGAGTTTATATTCTAACTTACTTGGTTCTATATAGTCTAGTTGTTTAATAACTTGACCGTCTTCAGATATAAGTTTGCCATTATTATATTTTAGATTAGGATAGTTATTAGCTATTAGGTAATCCCTCTCTTCAAAGTTTTTTAGTTCTTCATAAGTCTTAAATTCTTTTTTTAAGTCATTTAAAGGTACAAAAGCAACTATTCGGTCGTTTTGTTTGAGTACTAAATACTCATCATTTTCTTCAACATCATAACCTTCTTCTTCTTTTTGTTGTATATAGTTAGACACTATCTTGTTAGCAATATTTTGTACTTTATAATTAAAATTTTGTATGTCCGATTCAGAAGAACTTAATTGTAGGGCAAAGGTATTGATTTTAAGACCTAATTCATTAGTAATACCTTTAACAAGGTAATTTACATTAGCTAAACTAAATATTTTAAGAATCATTTCTTCTAGGATATGGTTAATCTTTTTAAAGATAGTAGTATTAGATAAAAAAGATATCTTAGCTAAATCGATAGGTTCGTCTTTAGTTGTAGAAAGAACTTTAGAAAAGAATTTTGTCAGAAAATCTAAATTTGTTTTTGATGTTAATTGATACTTAGTATAAGTCAATAAAGAGTATTTAAAACTTTGTATGTCCCAAGCACCGAAATTTTGTAAGGTATCTTTAACAGAAGGAAAATTGATTTTTTCATAATAATAGAAAACATCAGATAACGATGTTACTTCTGTACGGGTAATATTTTTTTTGATCAGATTGTATTTTACTTTTTGTTTAAGATTGTTTTTAATCATGTTTGTACTCCATCTAATAAAGAGAAGTACTATATAAATAACTTATATGTCATGTGATTCGTATAGCTTGTTTATATCTGACCATATACTATTTAGTATTTTCATATCAGATTCCCCTAAATCTCTTAAGATACCATCTACAAGATTTTCTTCTTGGGCTATCTTGTTAATATTGAAAAGTTTTTTTCGTTGGGAATGGATATTTAAAGTTTGGTATTGCTTTAAGTATTTCTCTTTATAGAAATTAAACATAACATCAAGAACAGCAGGTAAAACACCAACGAGGGTCAATACTTTTTCAAATCTTTCTAGATTTGAGGAATCAGAAAATATCTGATAAATTTCTCCATTAGGGTCGTTAAGATTAATGATCTTTAAAATACTCTTTGAAAGTTGTTGTTTGTTTTTAGTTGGATTTTTAGTCGAATATCCACCATTTAAAAATCGTTCTATATTGATATTTAATTTGTTATTATGGAAAGGATTATCAAAGATTGTGTAGTCTATTTGTAAGAACTCCTCTTCTGACATACCTTCTTCTTCAGCTTTTTTCTTTAAGTATTCATTTAAGATTCTCATAGATAAAGAACCTGGTGTTAAATCAAAATTTAAACTTACTGCATTACCATAAATATACCAAAAGTCTTGACCCGCAAAACTATCACCTACTTTACAAGCATACAAATCAAGAATATCTACTTTTTCTCCATCATAAGTTTTACTATTCTTTTTTAACCATTCTGTAATAGCTTTGGGTGTATTATAAGGGAGGTTTATTTTACCGTTATAACCCATTTTGGGCCAGATATAATAACCTACATACATATCACCTTTAGCTGCTGATGTTTTTATTTGTTTAAATTCTAAGTTACTAGCACTCTTTACTTGTTGAGCAAAGACTCTTATGCCTAAACCTTTAGGTCTTCCCTCAGGAACTACAAATTGATGGTTACTAATTGTATGTGGTTTTCCATTGATGTACTCAATCTCTCTATTTAATCTAATACCGTTTATCTCAGAAATAACTGTTATAGCTTTATTATTGGCTTTTGTTTCCCCAGTGATAAACATATTAACTTTATTTCGATCTATATTCTTTGCTATATCAAAACCTGAAATCTTTCTTAAAGCATCTTTTTCTTTCTGTTTGGTATTGCCTAAGTACATATCTATATGATGATCCATATTTTCAATTTGTTTATCTTTAGGAGGTGCTTTAACATCTATTAAACTATTAGATACTAATTCTTGAGATGTACTAAGAATATCTTCTTCTCTATCATATTTTGTTTTCTGTTCTCTTATGTCTACAATTTCATATGGTGCTATATCAGTAGACCCCAATACCTTACCTGTAGATGAAACCATTTCATCTAAGAACAAACCTTTAAAAGGACCTTCGACAATAATAGGTCTTATTGTCTTTTCAAAGAAGATGTTTTGTGTGACTAGATTATATTGAGCAATTTGTATTTCTTTAGGTTTGTTTGTTAAAGGTGTTTCATAAGATTGAAGTTTAGAATTGTACTCTTGGATTTTAAGATTAAAATTTTCAATTTCGTTAGCTACGAGATGTGGTTCTACAGAATCTACTTTCTTTATTTTTTTTGTACCTTGATATAAGTATCCATTTTGATATGTAAGTTTATCATACTTATTTTCTATAACACTTAATTTATCTATATAGTCATATAAAGCATCTAAGTCATCAAACATCTTGTTCAGATCAGAAACGAGATAGTATCCAATTAAAGAATCTTCTTCGTCATAAACTTCTACATAACTATAACTAGCATATTCTTTTATGTTAGTAGAGTACCCCAACTTTTCTTGGTTTTTAATGAAGGTAGAGAGTATCTTATTTTTTATGTTTTTGAGAGATTTTACAATTTCTTGGGTAGCTTCGGAAATTTCTGTATCGAAAACGAATACTATATTTCCAACATCATTAGAAATTTGTTTCATTTTAGCATTAATATTACATTTAGATAATATTTGAGTAATAGAGTTCTTTAAAAGTTCTAAAGTTCTTTTAATAATTTGGTTACGGGCTACTTGTGGTGATGTTAAAGAAAGTTTCATCAATTTAGGCAGATATACATTTAATGGGATGGCTTCTTTTATTTCTAATTTAGTAAGGAGTCTTTTAGTATATCCCCATTGTGTTTTATCCCAAACAGACAATAAATCTTCAGGAATGGGATTAGGGATAGTAGTGAGGATTTCATAATAAACAAAGATATTCAATAACTGTTCTATCTCAAAAAGTTGATATTTATTTTTAGCTAAAGAGAT
>Ga0194118_10002949_pt1 | contig 20587 bp, 14 predicted proteins | sample TA2MahsurfametaG_2_FD_148662 | JGI IMG/M metagenome (GOLD analysis project Ga0194118, IMG submission 148662) | Freshwater microbial communities from Lake Tanganyika, Tanzania - TA2015013 Mahale N5 surface | ecosystem: Environmental > Aquatic > Freshwater > Lake | place: Tanzania: Lake...
AAGCGGCTAAAGGAGTTGGAGCGGGAGAACACGGAGCTGAAGAAGATGCTCGCCGACTCGATGCTGGCGAAGAAGGTTCTGGAGTACGCCACGAGGACCGTTCGGCCAGCGCGGGAATGCCATGAATGCACAGCATTACCTCGCGGTGTAGCCGCCGTCGACGACGAGGTTGGCTCCGGTGACGTAGCGGCCGGCATCGCTGAGCAGGAAGACGACCGGGCCGCCGAGTTCTCGAGCCTCGGCCATTCGCCCGAGCATGGTCATCTTCTCGTACTTCTCGAGGAAGGCCGCCGCCGGAGGCTTCGTCGGGTTGTAGATGCCACCGGGCGAGACGACGTTCACGCGGACGTTGGACTTGCCATAATAAGCCGCGAGGTAGCGGGTGACGTTAATCATGCCGCCCTTGTGAAAGAAGTAGTCGGGCGGTGCCCCCATCGACGTGCCCTCGTAGAGCCAGGGATTCATGCCGACAACACCGTACATCGACGAGATGTTCACGATGCTGCCTGAGCCTTGCTTAGCCATGACGTTGCCAAAGGTTCGGATCGTAGCGATGAAGCCGGTCGCATTATCGTCCATCGACTGCCGCCAGGCAGCGAGGTCGTCGGCGAAGGACTTCATCGGACGGGACGCGGAGTTGTAGACTACGCCGTCAATCCGGCCGTGCTGGGCGAGAATCCGCTCGCGGAGCGCGTGCAGGGACGGCTCGGAGTGCTGGTCGACCTCCTCCGGGTACACGGTATGCCCGGCAGCGGCGTGGGCGGCCACGATGTCCTTAAGGGAATCGCGATTGCGCGAAGCGATCACGACGGTGGCCCCGGCCGCGACGGCGGCTTCGATCAACGCCGGGCCGAGCAGTCCGGTGCCACCGAACTGGACGACAACCTTGCCTTGCAGAGTGAGAGGAAGGGGAGTGGGTTCAGACATAGGGAGAGCGGATCGCGGGCTTTTCGGCGGCGGGCAGGGTGTCGATTTGGCCCCGCAGCACGTCGGTGCGTTGCTTGGTGTAATTGGAGATCGCGACCACATCGGCGCCGACGCTGAAGACTCGGAATCCCTCGGCGACCATCTCGCCAAACGGGGCGTAGATACCCGCCGGCATGCAGAACTTGCCCGAGGTCTTGCATGCGGCGGCAGGCCACAACGACCAACGGATGATCCAGTTCGGCGACATCTCCGATGCGGTGGCTGAAGTCGCCGGAACCGATCAGGATACCGCTGAAGCCTGGCACCACGCAAATCACCTCGCGATGTTCAAGCGCCTCCGGGGATTCAATCTGAAGGATCAGCATTCTCTTACGGCTAGAGCGGGCGGGGTAATCGAGCGCGGGGACAAGGCAGAATTGTCCGTCGATATTAGCGTCATCGACGGCGCGATGGCCCTCTGGATGGAAGCGGACCCAGTCGACGATCTTCCGCGCCTCGCCGGCGTCAGCGACATGCGGCACGATAATGACAGCGGCCTCCATCTCGAACGGCTTGATGTCGTCGCTGTCGCTGCCCTCGGCGGCGCGCACCAGCGCGTCGATGTTGTGGATGCGCGCGGCGCGGATCTGGTTCTCCAAGCCGATCCAGTCGTACGGCACCTGCTCGGAGCAGAGACACTCCCCGTCGACACCGCAGAGTCCGGCGATTCCCACGACCCGCGGGTCGGAAAGGTGATCTTGAGCAGCGAGGGGATCTGGCCCGCGCGGAGAAGTCGGAGAATGCGGCTGGGACGTAGTTGCATCAAAAAGGGTCGAGGGCTAAGCGGGAATCATCAGTACGGGCCGATTTCGGACAGCGCGACCTCACGTCCGCCGGATTCTCGACTGCGGATGCCGGCGATGACGAGTTTCATCAACTCGACCGTCTCGCTGAAAGGGTAGGGGTAAACGCCAGAACGGAGGTAACCGATGAAGGCCTCCAGCTGGGCACGGAACGCGTAGTACGAGTCGCTGGAGGCGGTCTGCACGCGGCCGGCCGTCCCGCAGAGCTGCAGCACGCCGAAGCTGCCGTACATATCGGCGGACGCGACCACGACCGCATCGACCTCGCGGCGGTGCGTGAGGTGCACCACGTTGCGGGCGGCCGTGCCCGTGTTGCGCACGGTGAGAAAGCCGGGCCCGAGGATCGGGTATACGGCCTCGAGTGCGTGGATCCCGTAGGTTTCCCAGCTCTTGGCGGTGGTGATGCTCACGAAGCGCAAGTCACCCAAGTCGCGGGTCGAGTGGCGGTACGGCATGAACTCTTTCGTATAGCGCATGCTGCTGGAGGACATGATGGGCAGGCCCTGCTCGACCCAGTGCACGAACGTCTTCAGATCGGGCTCGTTGTCGGTGAGCGGCTTGTCGATGAAGACCGGAAGGCCGGCCTCCACGAAAGGCCTCGCGCGTTCAACGTGCTCGTGCCCGATGTCGGTGGCGATTATCACCGCGTCGACGTGCCCAATCACGTCGGTGGGCTTTTCAACCACGTGGGGAATGAGCGAGCAGCAGGCGACATGCTCGGCGGTGAAGCCGCCGCTGCCGGCGCAATGGATGTGGGTGACGCGCGCCCCGGGGATCGTGACCGTCGCGGCGGGCTCTTTGTTCAGGTAAACGGGAATGCCTGGAAACGGACACTCCTTGGTCATCAGCTCGCGGTCATAACCGTTGAAAAGGGCGCTCCAAGAGTACGGATGGCCGTTGCCAACCGTCGACCCGAGCATGGCGAGACGGATGGCTTGAGGATTACGGACAAGGGGCATGAAAAAGAAGAGTTTACTCGACGCTTAGGGGAAGCTTGCCGGAGCGGTACTGGCTCTCCCAGACTTGGAGCACGTCGGCGGTGTAAGCGTCGACGCAGCGGTTCTCGCCGATGTGGCGGAGCAGCTCCGGAAGCCAGCGATGGCCGAAGCGCACGTGCTGCGTCTCGTCGGCGATATCGTAGCGCACGAATTGCTCGCTCAAGCGGTCGCCCGACTTCTCGTGGGCCTCGACGCGACGATGTCGATAGGGGAACGCGTGAACCTCGTTGCCCATCGTGAGCATGCAGTACTGCATCACCGGCGGGAACTGGCAGCGCCAGCGGAAGACCTGCAGGTACTGCGGACTCTGGAAAGGATCGAGGCCGTTGCGGCGCATCCACTCGTAGCCCATCAGGCAATGCCGCACCTCGTCGTGGAGATGGCGCGCGCAGTCGAAATGGAATTCCCACGGCATGTCGCGAAGTCCGTAAAGCACCACGGCGACCGTCTCCGCTGCCAGCATCTCCGTGGAGTAGCGCTCGAACTCCTCGATGGTGTGGGCGCGATGATCTTCCTCCGGGGGCATCGCGGCGAAGTCGGCACCGCGATTAGTGAAGCGGGCGTCGCGGGCGGCTTCGCGCGGCGGGGTAAACGCTCGGCGCGCGGGCGGCGGGGTCGGCACGGCAGCGCGGGGGCCGGCACCGGACACGCCCCCGGAAGCATCGAGGAGCGCTTGGATGTAGCGTTCCCACGCTGCGGCGCCGGTGGGGTCTGCGCATTCCGCCTCAGCGGCAGCGAGCAGCGGGAGCACCCGTTCCTGCTGCGCGCGCAGATCGAGCAAGGCATGCTTGATCGCGTAAACGCTGGGGAGGTCGCTGTTTGGGAACGTCGCGGTCTCGTGGTCCGCGAGGGCCTTGATCAGTGCCGGAAACGCCACCCGGTAAATGCCTCGGACGAGTGCTTGCTCGTTGGGAGCGTGGCGCAACTCGCCGCCCAATCGCACGAACGCCCCGTCGTCGGGGCGTTGGAACGCGGGCGACTGGATCTCGCGCAGCCTCAGATAGAACGCATTTACGCGCAGCGCGCCTTCCCAGATGGTGCGCCCCACCTCGCACTTTGTCTCGAAGTGGCCCACCGCCGGCATCCAACCAGCTAGGACCTGCAAGATCTCGTGCTCGAGGAAGCGGTAGCGGTTGAGCAGCCGGCGGTTCGCATCGATCGGCAGGGTGATCGCACCCTGCGCCGGAGACGTGGAGTCGGGGCGTAAGATCATAGGAGGTTACGAGGCAAAGTTGCCGCACTGGGCGCGAGCGCCCTGATCGGCCGAGGCGAGGGCGGCGAGATTGAAGCGGAGCGTTTGTTCGGCCGCCTCAAGGGAACAAAGGGCGGCCGGGCGTCCTTCCACGAGATCGAGGAAGCGATTAGCCTGGACGATAAAGAAGGTGTCGCGCTCTGCCGGAGGCATATCCTTCCACGTCCACGTGGTCTCGCCGAGGCGCTGGATCCCCCATCGGCGCAGGTGGGTCTCCATCCGCACACTGCCAGACTCCGCATTAAACTGCGTGAAGGACTCGTTGGGTGCCTGGAACTGGTTCAACGTATAGTTCACGAGCACGTCGCCATGACGCGCGCAGAGGTTCACGGTATCCTCAACCGTGACGTGGGCGAGCACCTGATGGGCGCAGTCGCAGTATAGGGAGTTGGTCGGACCGATGACGCTTTCAATCCAGTTTGCCACGTGGGTAAGGCCGTCTTGGATCGCGCCGCCGCCGGTCGCTCGGTCCTTATAGTACGTCTTGTAGTATGGTGCCGTATGGGCCGGGCGGCAGGTTGGGAAGTGCTGGCCGCTGTTGTGAACCACCTGTTTGACCGCCCCTATGCCGCCGCCGCGGATAAAGTCTCGGACCTCGGAGTGAAGATCGTAGGAGTGGAGGACGTACGCGACCGCAACGCGCAGGCCTGTACGGTCACGCAGCTGGCGGAGTTCCTCGATGCCTGCGACGGATTGCGAGAGAGGCTTCTCTACCAACGCATGGCAACCCGCCTGCAAGGCTTGGCACGCCATAGGCACGTGCAGATGTGCAGGGGTGCAGATCACCACCACCTGTTGGCGTCCGGACGCCAACTCCGCCGTCCAGTCGGTGGCGGTCTTCACCCCGTAGGTTTGCGCCAGCGTCGCGAGGAGAGGTTCGCTGGTATCGCAGGCCGTCACGAGCGCGCGGCCCGTTTTCTGGAAGCAGCGGAGATGCCGTTCACCGATGCTGCCGCAACCGACAACAAGGACGGGAATCATGGGCGCAGGAGTAGGTGAATGAGGGTGTGCTCAAAACGAACGAGCAGCAGAGTACGGCGGCATCCATCCTCGTGTGTACGATTGAAGGGAAACTGGATTTTCAGGGGGATCGGTTCCGGGCGGGGTCTATCATAAGGGGAGCCGGAAGCAACGGCGATCGAGGTTCGCCACCGCTTCGCGAGCGTCAAGCAATGCTCCGGCCCCCCCGGGAAAACACCTGCTGGAAGGGAACTGGATTTTCACGGGGATCGGATCCGGGAGGGGTTTATCAGCACCGGTCCGAGGCTGTGGGTCGGGTATTGATCCGCGTTTCGCCGCAGCAGGTGCTGGCTGCTCCACGGCGGATGGCCCTCGGCGTCGATGTACCAGTGCATGCAATTGTGCGACTGCGCGCAGTGGCAGTGGACGATCGCGCCGAAGAGCCGGCCGCTCCTCGTTCTGCATGACACCAAGACGCGGGCGTGCGGTTCGAGTCCGCGAGCGTTCACCATCCTTTCGGGCCCGCCAGAGGAGGCCGCCGGGGTTGGCCTGTGTTGCCCTGAGGGCAAAGAGGCGCATCATCAGGAAATGCCCGGCCCGCGTCTTCCCCCCGCCCTGTGGTTCCTTGCCGTGGCGGTTCTCGCCCCTCCGGCCGCCGCCGTGTCGGAGCCCTTGCCGGTGACGTGGATGGTAGACGGCGTGGCCCGCGATGGGCTGCTGGCGCTCCCCGCTGCGCCGCCCGCGGCGGGGGCGCCCGTCGTGCTGGTCTTCCACGGGCACGGCGGCACCGCGCGGAACGCGGCCCGCTCTTTCGCGCTGCACCGGCACTGGCCCGAGGCGATCGTCGTTTATCCGCAGGGCCTGAACACCCCCGGGCGACTCACGGACCCCGAGGGCCGGCGACCGGGCTGGCAGCACGCGGCAGGCGAGCTGGGGGACCGGGATCTGAAGCTAGTGGACGAGGTTCTCGCGCGGCTGCGGCAGGAACATCGCGTCGACGAGCGTCGGATCCACGCCACCGGTCACTCGAATGGCGGCGGCTTCACCTATCTTTTATGGGCCCGGCGCGGCGGGGTGTTCGCGTCGTTCGCTCCGTCCGCGGCCGGCGGGGCGGCGCTGCTGGCCGCGCGCGGGCGCATTGAGCCCCGGCCCGTGCTGCATGTCGCGGGCAGGGCGGACGCGCTGGTGACGTTCGCGGCGCAGGAGCGGACAATTGCTCGGGTGCGGGAGCTCAACCGCGCGGGTCTCGGCGAGCCTTGGGCGCCGGGCTGCACGATTCATCCATCGCCCGTGGGCGCTCCGGTGGTGACGTTCGTGCACAAGGGCGGCCACGCGTTCCCCGCCGCCGCGCCCCCGCTGATCGCGCGCTTCCTCCGTGAGCACCCGCGGACCGGCTTGCCCTAAGCGTCCGCCGGAGCGGGGGGCAGAGGCCCGCGCGAGCCGCGGACCTTTAAGTTCATAAACTCGTTCCGCTTCAAACTTATAGCGCCGGCAGAAACGGCTCGCGCCCCACGTGGGCCCTAGGCAGGCTGCTTGCCGTAGTCCGGATCTCATGCGTCTCCTGCAGCTTCTGTTGGTCCTCCCCGGGTTGTTGCCCGCCGCCGCTCCGCCGGAGTCCCCACGCGTCACGTTGTCCGAGCCCGTGCTGGTTGCCGAGGGGCCGGCTGGCGAACGACGCTGGGGACGCTACCAGTTCCCGACCCTCGACCGCCTGCGGGACGATCGCATCGCGCTCTCTTTCCACGTCAACGAGGACAGCGCCCGCGCCTACGGCCGGAAGCCCGCTCAGCCCGATCGCGGCGTCTCGGCCGACAGGGGCCGCTCGTGGATCGCCGCGCACAGCACGGAACGGCCGGCCGGCCTTCTCCTCCCCAACGGCGACCGCCTCCTTGCCGGGCGGCCGGACGTCACTCCCCCGGCGATCCCGGTCGGCGAGCTGCGTTTGCCCGGGCCGGTCGGCACGATCATCGGAACGTACGGCCAGCTGCCCTACACCTTCTACCGGCACGACGACCTGCCGGAGGCGCTGCGCGGCGTGCCCGGGGCACGGCTCGTGGCGGGAGCCGGCGAGTGGGTGACCGAGCGCGCGCGGCTGCACGACCCGGGCTTCCAGCGCTACTCGATCCAAGAGGTCCTGCCCGTCGTCTGGTGGGGCGACCTCAACCTCGCGTCCGATGGCTCGCTCCTCGCCGTCGTCTACCCGCGTTCGCGGGACGGCGACGTGGCGTGCCACCGCTCGACCGACTTCGGGCGATCGTGGCACCTGCAGGGCCGCATCGCCTACGAGCCCGATCTGGCGGCGGATGCGTCGGCGCGCGCGCGGACGCAGGGGTTCACCGAGCCCGGCAGCGTGCTGCTCGCGGACGGCACGCTCCTGGTGCTGCTGCGCACGACCGACGGCCTCGGCGTGGGGCCGCTCTACGCCAGCCGCTCGGCGGACGCTGGGAAAACCTGGTCGCGTCCCGCGATCGTGCACCCGCACGGCGTGATGCCGCGGCTGCTCCGCCTCGGCAACGGTGTGATCGTCTTGAGCTACGGACGGCCGGGTGCGGAGGTGCGCTTCAGTTTCGACGGTCGGGGCGAGAGGTGGTCGGAGCCGCGGGCGCTGGTGCCCTTAAGCTCCCCCAACGTGCAGGCGGACAGCTGCGGCTACACCAGCCTGCTGCCGCTGACGGACGACACGTTCCTGATCGCCTACAGCTGGTTCCAGCGTCCGGGTGCGGATGGCGTGCCACGGAAGGCGCTGCTGGTCCGCGAGGTGACCGTTGCCGCTCCCGGCCCCGCCCGCCCCGGCGCGCCGTAGCGTGGCGGGCCGCCCTGCGGTCGCCGCGCGGCGCTTCCGGCCCGGGCTCTCCCGCGAATTCGGTTAACCTCCGGCCATCCTGCTGCGTCTCTCCTCCCAATCCCCACGCCCATGCACCGCTTCTCCGCCCGCCTCGTCCGCGCGTCCTTGCTCCTCTGGTCCCTGCTGCTCCCCGCGTTGGTCGTCCACGCGCAGGTGCGGCCGCCCGGCGGCGGGGGAGGCGGTACCCCAGGTCAACCCGCCATCGCCGCGCCCCCCGGCGCGCTCGTGGGCGTGCCGGTCGCGGCCATCGTCAACCTCGGTCAGGCTGGGGGCGGCCAGGCTGGCGCCAACGCCACCTACCAGTGGAGCGTCACCGGCGCCCGGCTGCTCTCGGACCCGCGCGTGGCCGGGGCCCAGTTTGTCGCTGAGGCCCCCGGCGCGGTGGTCCTCGCCGCGGTGGTCACCGTCGGGGGCAACACGCTCAACCTCACCCGCGAGGTCACCGCGGTGGCCGGCGCCGCGGCCGGGGCGATCACGGCCCCCGTCACTGCGCCCTCGAGCGACACGCCGGTCACGGCCTCCGTTCCCCCCGCTGAGAACGGCGACCGCACCTTCCGCTGGACGCTTGGCGGCGGCGCCACGCTGCTCAGCGGCCAAGGCACCAATACGATCACATTCCGCCCGGGCGCCGCCGGCCTCAAGCTCGTCACGTGCACGGTCAATCTGCGCAACCTCGTCAATGTCCCGCTGCGTTCCTACCTCGTCGCAACCGGCACCGGCGCCCCGGTCGCGCTCACGGTCAACGCCGGTTCCGGCGGTGGCACTTTCCCCGGTGGCTCGCGGGTCGACATTATTGCCGATCCCCCCGCCTTCGGGCAGGTGTTTGACCGCTGGACTGGCGACATCACGCTCCTCGGCAACGCCCCGCTCGCGGCCTCCCTGCCGCGCGCGACCGTCACGGTTCCCGTTGCCGCGGCCACCCTCACCGCCACCTACCGCGCGGCGGCGGCCTGGACTCCCCGGGTGATCGAGAACTTCAACCCGCAGACGCAGGCTGGCCCCAACAACACGACCACGACGGTCACGACCACGGTGCGCCACTTCGCGCCTCCGAACGCCGCCGGGCTCGTGTTCCTGCTGCACGACGCCGCCGGCTCCGGCGCGGACTGGTTCGAGCGTCCCCAAGCGCTGCTGCTCGCGCGCGACCTCGTCGCGGCCGGCTACGGCGTCGCCGCCCTCAACAGCCTCAACCGCAACAACGGGACCTGGGCCGCGCAGGGGACGCTTCCGGCGAACCTTGACGCGCTCAACCACGCCGCCGCCCACACGCGGCTGGTCGCCGACGGGGCCATCGCCGCCGGCCGGCCCGTGTTCCTTCTCGGCCGCGGCAACGGCGGCGGCGCCGCGATCCGCTACGCCGATCTCCTCGCGACCACCTCGCCTGCGCGCCCGGTGAAGGGTGCCGTCTCCTTCCTCAACCCCGGCCTCGAGGCGCTCGGCGTCACCTCGCGCGTGCCGCAGTACTTTCTCCTCGCGTCCAACGACGGCGTCGAGGGCGCTGCCGGCGTGGCCGAGGCCCGCGACCGCAGCGACCTGCTCCTCGGCCGCGGCGTCGCCTCCGCCTCCGCGGTGCTGCCCGTCTCCCCGCTGTACCCGGAGCGGCTGCGCGCGCTCGCCGTCAATGGCTCCGCCTTCACCGCCGCCGACGCCCAGGCCGTGTCGACCGCGTTGCGGGGCGCGGGCTGGGTCGATGAGAACCACTACGTGCGCACCGTGCCCACCCGGGCCGCGCTCAACGCCGCGCTGCCCGAGACGCTCCGGCCCCGCGTGGTGGACATCGCCGCGGAGATCGCGGTTGCGGCCGCCGAGCGGGAACTCTTCAGCGAGTCGAACCCGCGCGTGGTGGCCTTCCTCAACGCCCGCGCGGCCGACACTCCCGTCGCGCCCCCCGGACGGCTGGTCAATCTCTCCACCCGCTCCGCGCTCGTCTCGTTGGAGGATTCCCTCGCCCTCGGGTTCAACATTTCGGGTACGGCTCGGGCGACGCTGCTGGTCCGCGGCATCGGTCCCGCGCTGGCCAAGTTCGGGCTGGCCGGCGCGCTGCCGGCGGCGCGGCTCGAGCTCAACCGCGGCCAGACGCTCCTGCAGGCCAACGAGGGCTGGGACCGCCCGGGTGGTTCCGCCACCGCCGCGGAGGTCGCCGCGGCCGCCGCCTCCGTGGGCGCGTTCGCGCTGGAGCCCGGCGCGCGCGACGCCGCCCTCCTGATCACCCTCGATCCGGGCACCTACACCGCGACCATCCGCGGCCTCGGCGGCGCGACCGGCGACGTGCTCGCGGAGATCTATGACGTCAGCCGCAACGCCACGCGGCTGACCAACCTCTCGACGCTCGCGCGCATCAACGCACCGGGCGACCTGCTGATCCCGGGGATCGTGATTGCCGGCAACAGCCCGCGCTCCCTCCTGATCCGCGCCGTCGCGCAGGGCCTGCGCGACTTCGGGCTGCCCGAGGAGGCGGTGCTCGGCGACGCGCGGATCTCGGTGCTGCAGGGCAGCGACACGGTCGAGGTGAGCAACAACTGGGCGCAGGCGAACGCCGCCGCCCTCACCGCGGCGTTCCCCGCGGTCGGCGCCTTCCCGCTGCGCGCGGCCAGCGACGCCGCCCTCCTGAGCGCGCTCACCCCGGGCAGCTACACCTTGCAGGCCGGCGCCGCGCCCCTGCCGGCGCAGCCCCCCGCCAACTTCGTGCCGCCCAACGCCACTGGCTCCGTCCTGGTCGAGGTCTACGAGGTGCCGTGAGCCGCCCGCCGGCGCCGCTCCGCCTCGCCGCTCGACGTCCGGCGCGCCGCCCGCCACGGTCGCGGGCGCGATGATCCCTTCCGCCCCCGTTCCCCCGCCCCTGCGCGTCGGCATCGTCGGCGGCGGCCTCGCAGGGCTCTCGACGGCCGCGCACCTGCTGCTGGCGGCGCCGGATGACTTTTCCGTCGAGATCCTCGAGGCCGCGCCCTTCGCGGGCGGCCAATGCGCGTCCTGGCGCGACGCGCGTGGGCGGACGCTCGAGACCGGGATCCACCTCGCGTTCCCCTGGTACCATAACCTCGCGGCGCTCGCGGCGGCGATCGGCCACCCGCTCCCGCTGCGCGAGACCGACGGCAATTATTACGTCTGCAACGGCGCGACCGGCCGCGTCGACACCCTCCTCGCTGGCAAGTCGGTGCTGAAGACCCTCGGCGGACTCGCGACCTTCCCCGGGCTCACCCCAGGCGAACGGTGGCAATTGGCGCGCCTGATTGGGCGCATCCTGCGGATGGACGACGCGGCCGCGGAGGCGCACGACGGCCAGACCGTCGCGGAATTCCTCGCGGCGCAGGGCGCCACCCCCGCCCTCGCCGGGCAACTCGCGCTTGCGGCGGTGACGATCCAAGGGCTGCGGCCGGAGGAGGCGGGCGCAACCTCGTTCCTCAAGTTCCTGCGCACGATGTACGGCAGCACGGGCCGCTTCGACACCGCGTTCTTCGGCGCGCCCCTCGGTGACGCCCTGGTCGAGCCGCTCGTGACCTTCATCCGCGCGCGCGGCGGCCAAATCCATCTCGGCTGCGCCGTCGCCGGGGTCGAGGCGGGCACGGACGGTCCCGGCGTGCGCCTGCCGGATGGCACCCGGCGCGGTTTCGACCACGTCGTCGCGGCGGTCCCCGGCCACGCGCTCCCGGCGCTGGTGCCGCCCGCGTGCCGGGGACAGCCGCCCTTCGCCGGGTTGGACGGCCTGCGCGAGACGCCGATCATTACCCTCACCCTCTGGTATGACCGGAAGGTGCTGCCGAACGGGAACGTCTACATCTCGAATCGCGACCACCTGCACGGGCCGGTCTTCGACGCCGTCGCGGACAAGGCGGACCATTGGCGCGGCTGGCCGGGCCTGGATCATCCCGGCAGCGTCGTGCAGGTGCTGATCGACGCGGCGGACGATGTGGCGGGCCTGGCCGACGACGCCTTAGTCGCGCGGGCGGTCGCCGACTTGGGGCGGTTCTTCCCCGGGTGCCGCGGCGTGCGGCCGGCGGACGCGACCGTCCTGCGGTTGACCGGGACCTATTGCGGGACACGGCCAGGCTACTGGTCGCGGGTGCCGCGGACGGCGGCGACGGGGGTGCCGGGGCTCTGGCTGGCGGGCGATTACACGACCGGTCCGTATCACTACGGGATGGAATCCGCGGTGCGTTCGGGCCGGGAGGTAGCGAATGCGCTGCTGACGCGGCGCGGGCGGCCGGGGCATCCCGTGCTGCGGCCGCGGTACCTGCCGTTCGTGCGCGCGTGAGTGGGCGGCGGCGGGATCAGAACCGCAGCGTGTTCGTCAGGACCCACGTCCGCGGGTCGTGGCGGAAGCCGGCGTTGTCGGGGAGGCCGGTGGCGGCGTTGGGGTAGATCGCGAGCGGCTGCGTGCCAAGGAGGTTGTTGAGGTTGAGCTGCACCGTCCATTGCACGCGGCGGGTGAGGCGCGTCTGGTAGCGGACGATGAGGTTGGCGATGGCGGTGTCCTTGCCCATCAGGGCGCGGCGGACGTTCCCCGCGGCGAGGTCGTTGTAGTAGTAGCGGATGGCTTCAAAGTCGGCGCGGCCGTTGAGGCCGAGGCTGAGCCCGCGGAGGGGGCCGGTGCGGAGGTCGTGCATCGTGGTGAACGAGAACGAGTGGCGCGGGAAGCCGATCGTGCGCTCGCCGCCGCGGCGGGCGAGGAAGGTGGGCGTGGGCGGGGTGAACCCGAGCTGGTGGGCGCTGATGGGGAGGCCGAGGCGGCCGGTGCCGACGCCGGGGATGGTGAGCCCGAGGGCGGCGGCGTTGAGGATGCCGCCGTTGTCGCGGCCGAGTTGGGCGCGGTAGTTGCCGGCGGCGTCACCGGAGCGGAGCATCGTGACGGTGAGGGGCTGGGTGGCGACCCCGGCGGCGTAGGTGCGGCCGTCGGTGGCGACGCGGACCGCGGGGTTGATGGGGACGAGCAGCGGCGAGCCGTCGCCGAGGAGGATCTGGCCGGCGGCGTTGGTGCGGAACTCGTCGTTGTAGTAGAAAGGCAGCTCGACCGGCCCGCCCTCGCGGCCCTGGCTGAAGGTGTATCCGACCATCGCGCGCCAGTCGGGCCGGGGCCGCGCGGAGAGCGTCACCTCGAGGCCGCGGGTCCGCGCGTCGTACTCGTAGGACGGGCTGCGGATAGTGGCCCAGTAGCTGCCGTTGATGCCGCTCGGTCCGAGGATCTGCTGGGTGGCGCCGTCGAGCGTGATGAACTGGTTGCGGCTGCGGGTCTCGTAGGCGGTGACTGAGCCGGAGAGGCGGCCCTCGAGGGCGTTGACCTTGAGTCCGCCCTCGACGCTCTCGCCGCGGCCGTTCGGCAGCGGGCCGCCGTCGTAGCGCGACTGCGCGTTGATCCCGCCGGGGGTGAAGCTCGAGGAGGCGCCGACGTACAGGGAGACGGGCGAGGTGACCTTCCACACGAGGCCCGCGTTGCCCGTGGTGCCGGCGCCCTGGGCCACCACGCCGGTGTTGTAGAGCACCTGCCTCAGCTCGTCGCGCCGGACGCCGGCGAGCGATTCGATCTTGCCGCCGAACCAGCTGGTGAAGAGCGCGGCGAAGGCGGCGGCGCTGCGGCCGTGGTCCTGGTTGGCGCCCGAGGAGCCCCCGTTGAAGCCGAGCGGGTTGTCGCGGGTGGCGAAGGCGGGATTCGGGTACTTCTGGTAATCCCACGCGTAGGTGCGGCCGGCGAAGGTGTAGTTGCGCGGGCGGGCCACGTCGACGAAACCGCCGAGGTTGGAGCGCACGTCGACCCACTGGTTGGGCATCACCGTGCGCCCGCCGTTGGCGGTGTTGAGCTGGGCCCGGTTGACGATGAAGGCGCCCGCGGCGTCCACCTCGTAGTAGCTGTAGCTCATATTCTGCCGGTAGTGCGGGTAGTCGACGCGCTCGGCGCCGAGGATGAGCTGGTTGCGCGTGTGCCGGGTGAGCCGGAAGTCGGCGTTGAGGGTGGCGCGCAGGCCCCACTCGGTGGCGCGCACCTCGGAGCCGCCGGGCCGGTAGCCGAGCGCCCAGGCGTCGAGGGGGTTGCCGCCGGCGAGGGGCGCCTGCAGGGCCGTGATGCCCTGCGCGCCGGTGTTGTCATTGAAGGCCGAGCGCATCGTGCCGGTGACCTGCGCCTCGAGGCCGGGGGCGAGCCGGGAAGACAGCGTGAGTGTCTGGAACTGCTCCCAGCGGCGTCGCGCGTAGGCATTCCCGCCGAGGACGTCGACGTTGCGCCAGTTGATCATCCCGCCGGCGATGCGGGCGAGGGCCGGGTCGTCGCGCGCCAGCAGCACCGTCAGCGGCGCGTTGTTGGGCACCAGCGTCGGGGCGCCTGAGACGAGGAGGCGCCGGTTGGCCTGGATCGAGGTGTCGAAGCGGTCCTCCACCTCCAGGCGGAGCACCGTCGCCGAGGCGGGCAGAAGCTCGATGGCGGCGTCGACCAGCAGGCCGGTGGTGTTGCGGCTGAGCACGTCGCGCCAGAAGTTCTGCTGGGAGCTGACGGCGGCGAGCCGGAGCGCAACGCGGCGCCCCCGGAACGTGCCCGAAGTGTTCGCGTCGACCTGGAAGCGGGCGGTGCCGAACTCGTCGGTCTTGTGCTCGAGCGAGAGGGAATGCGCGCCGAAGGCGGCCTTCTTGACGACCACGTTGATGACGCCCCCGGCGGGGTTGTTGCCGTAGAGCAGGGACTGGGGCCCGCGGATCACCTCGAGCCGCTCGTAGGCGAAGCCCTCGGCGAGGTTGCCGAGATACATAAAGCCGTTGCGGCGCGGGAAGGCGGCGAGGCCGCGGACCGAGAAGGTCTGCATATTAAATCGGTCGCCGGCGAGGGCGCCGTTCGCCGCCGACGAGCCGCCGGCATTCTCGCCCGCCCCGATGCCGGTCATCCGGTTTGTCAGCAGCTCCACCACGTCGGAGGTGCCGAGGTCCTGCATCATCGTGGAATTGAAGATCTCGGCGGTGATCGGCACGCGCTCAAGGGAGCGGTTGGTGCCGGTGAGCGAGTTGGTGTTCAGCGCCTGGTAGGTGTCGTTCGGGTCGACCGTGACCTCGAACGCGCTGAGTTGCACGGCCGTGCCAGCAGGGGAGGCCGGCGTGGCCGGCGGCGCGACCTGCGCGCCGGTCGGCGCGAGCGCGAGGCAGAGGAACACGAACGCGAGCCGCGGCAGGGGGCCGGGCAGGGGAGGACGCTTCATAGGGTGGGGTGGGGCCGATCCCGGTCCGCGCGGGCCGCCGGTTGTTCCGCGGGTCGGGACCACGGTGCCCCGCGCCGGGACGCCGGGACGAGCGCCGAAGCATTGTTAGTTGTCAACAATGATGAGCAGGGTGTTGGGTCGCGCGGGTGGGGTGCGGCGCGGAAATGATGGCTTTGAGGTGGGGGTGTACGGGTAAAATTGGGGCGGGGAGGACGCGAATCGGAGGCCTTAGAAGGGATCGGAGTTAATTGTTAACAATTGCCTTGGGGCGCCGATCGCGCCAAGGGTGGTGGGCTCAGTTTCCCGATGCCCTTCCCGCCCCTTCGTTTCCGCCCGCTGTGGTGGGCCCTCGCCGCGCTGGTTGGCGGCGGGCCCGCGGTGGCGGCCACGCCCCGCGTCGCGTCGCCCGACGTCGTATTCATCCTTGCCGACGACCTCGGTTGGGGGGACCTCCGCTGCTACGGTAACCCGGTGGTCGACACCCCGGTCCTCGATGCGCTCGCGGCCGGCGGGGTGCGCTTCACCGACCACTACTCGCCCTCCTCCCTCTGCGCCCCGGCGCGCGCGGGCTACCTGACCGGCCGCCACAACCACCGCACGGGCGCGGTCGACGTGCCAAGCAACCGCGGCCTCGACCGGCTGGACCTCGCGGAGCGCACCTTTGGGGACCATTTCCGGCGCGCGGGCCACGCCACGGCGCTGATCGGCAAGTGGCACAACGGCGCCTACTGCCGCGACCACCTGCCGCACCGGCGCGGCTTCGACCGCTTCGTCGGCTACGCCAACGGCGGCCAGGACTACTGGCGCTGGAACCTGCAGCGCGACGACGAGGCTTTCCCCCACGACGGCCGCTACCTCTCCGACGCGCTCACCGACGAGGCGATCCGCTTTGTCCGCGAGCAGCGAGGCCGACCGCTCGCGCTGTTCCTCGCCCACCCGGTCCCCCACGGTCCCCTGCAGGCGCCGGAGCCCCTCGTCGCGAAGTACCGCGCTCGGCTCGGCCCCGCGGCCGCCGACGCCGTGGTGCTCACCTACGCGATGATCGAGGCGATGGACACCGGCCTCGGCCGCCTCTTCGCCGCGCTGCGCGAGGAGGGGCGCTGGGAAAACACGATCGTCGTCTTCACGAGTGACAACGGCCCGGTGCTGCGCCGCGACGCGACGCACGGCCCGCAGCGGCGCTTCAACGGCCCGTTTTCCGGCGAGAAGGAGTCGGTCCTAGAGGGGGGCTTGCGCGTGCCGGCGATCGTCGCGTGGCCCGCGGGCTTCCCCGGCGGCCGCGTCATTGCGACGCCGGTGCACGGCTGCGACTGGCTCCCGACCCTGCTCGCCGCGACGGGCGCCCGGCCCTGGCCGGAGGCGCCCGCGTTCGACGGCGCCGACCTCACGCCGCTGCTGCGCGGCGCGCCGGCCCCCGCGCTCGCGGCCCGTGCGCTGCCCTTCCAGCGAAACCGCTACGCGCCGGCGGCGGGGGAGAACGCCGCCCTCCGGCGTGGGCAGTGGAAGCTGGTCTGGCCGGGGTACGAGGCCGCCCTGCGCAAGGATGGCGCGCGCGACAGCCCCTCGTACCTCCGGGGACTGGTGCACCCGCATTGGGAGATGCCGCTCGACCGGCAGCTCGACGCGCCCGTCCCCGCGCCCGCGCGCCGCCCGCGGCTCCACGACCTCGCGGCGGACCCCGCGGAGCAGTGCGACGTGGCCGCGGAGCATCCGGAACTGGTGGCGGAGCTCGCGGCCCAGCACGCCGCGTGGTTCGCGCGGGTGGAGCCCGAGTGGCGGGCGGCCCGCGCGCGGATCGTCGCCCACGACCGCGACTATTGGCGCGGGCGGCCCGCCCCGGACCCCGTCGCCCTGTTCCGCGACTTCTGGCTGTGGCGCTCCGCCCCGCCGGGCACCGATCCCGCCACCGCCGACCCGCTCCGGGTGTTCCGGGGCTTCTGGACCGAGGGAAACCAATGAGCACACCCCGGAAAAACCGCGTCCGCCTCGCCGCCGCCACGCTGGGCCTGCTCGCCGCGCTGGCCACCCCTGCGCGGGCCGCGGCGCCCGCCCCCGCGGAACGCCCGAACCTCCTGCTGATCGTCACCGACGACCAGGGCCCCTGGGACCTTGGCAGCGCGGGCAACCCGCACCTCGACACCCCGCACCTCGACGCGCTGGCGCGGGACGGCGTGAGCTTCGCCCGCTACTACGTCGCGCCGGTGTGCTCGCCCACGCGCGCGGGCCTGATGACGGGCCGTTACGCCTTCCGCACCGGGCTTTACAATACCCGCTTCGGCGGCGACTCGCTCGCGCTTGGCGAGGTGACCGTCGCGGAACTCCTGCGGCGCGCCGGCTACCGCACCGGCCTCTTCGGGAAGTGGCACCTCGGCCGTTACCCCGGTTACCAGCCCCACCAGCGCGGGTTCGACGAGTTCCTCGGTCACTACCAGGGCCACATCGAGCGCTACGAGTACGCCGACCAGTTCGTCTACAACGGCCGGCCGGTCACGACCCGCGGCTACGTCACGGAGCTCGTGACCGACGCCGCGATCGCGTTCATCGACGAGACGCGGCGCCGGAGCCCGGGCGCGCCCTTCTTCGGCTACGTGGCCTACAGCGCCCCGCACTCGCCCTACCAGCTCGACACCTCGCACGCGCACCAGCCCAAGGGCGACGCGCTGATCACGAAGTACCTGCGCCGCGGCCTCGAGCTGCAGCAGGCGCGCATCTACGCGATGATCGAGCGCGTCGACACGAACGTCGGTCGCCTGCTCGCGCACCTGGAGGCGGCCGGGCTGGCGCGGGACACGGTGGTTGTTTTCCAGAGCGACAATGGCGGGGTGAGCCGGCACTGGACCGGCAACTTCCGGGGCTTCAAGGCACAGGTGTACGAGGGCGGCGTGCGCTCGCCGTGCTTCGTGCGCTGGCCGGGCCGTTTCCCGGCGGGCGGCGTGGTGCGCGCGCAGGCGGCGCACGTCGACCTGTTGCCGACGTTCTGTGAGCTGGCCGGGGTGGCGCCCCCCGCCGACCGCGTGATCGATGGGCGCAGCCTCGTGCCGCTCCTGCGCGCCGGGCAGGGCGAGCGCCACCAGCCCTTCGTGTACCACTCCTGGAACCGGCTCGCGCCCTCGCCCGACACCAACTGGGCGATCAGCGACCAGCGCCACAAGCTGGTTGGCGCCTCCGGGGGCGGCGGCAAGGCCAAGGCTGGCGGCTGGCAGCTCTTCGACCTCGAACAGGATCCGGGTGAGCAACACAACCTCGCGGCCGCGCAACCCGAGCGGGTGCAGGCCCTGCGCGCGGAGTTCCTGCGTTGGTATGGCGAGGTGACCCGCGGCGTCACGTTCGCGCCCGTGCCCATCCCGGTCGGCCACGCGGAGGAGAACCCGGTCGAGTTGCAGCCGAGCTGGGCCCGGCTGGGCGGCGAGGGCGTGAGTTACGTCTTCGACGCGTACGACTGGGACACCATCGAGGGTTGGTCGCGTCCCGGGCAGTTTGCCGAGTGGCGGTTGAATGTGACGCGCGCGGGCCGCTACGAGGTGGAGGTCGACTACGGGTGCGCGCCCGCCGCCGCGGGGGGGCGGCTGCGGCTCTCGGCCGGCGGGGCGGGCGTCGAGCTCACCACGCGGCCCACCGGGACACCCAACGTCTTCGCCCGCGCGCGCGCCGGGGTGCTGGAGTTGCCCGCGGGACCGTTGACGCTCCGGGCCGAGGTCGCGGTGGCGCCGCCCGCCGGCGAATTGATGCGGCTCAACCGCCTCCGCCTGCGTCACCTCGATTGACGAGGCCTTCCCCTTCCTTTGCCGCCGCTGCCGACGCGCTCGCATCCGCCACCCCGGAAACGGCCGGGGCATCCCGTGCTGCGGCCGCGGTACCTGCCGTTCGTGCGCGCGTGACCGGTCCTGCGACCGAGGTCCGATTCGCTTTCGGTCCTTTGCCGATTTCGGCCCGATTCATCCCCTTCAATCTTGGTGCCGGTCACCTTGCCCGAAAGTCGGCTGGGTGTCGCTCTTGCTCCGGCCGGGCTGTTGGTCGCGAAATTGCTCCATCGGACGTTGACTTAGGATAACTGGGAGGGACAGAGATCTTGTTCCCAGTGCTAGATATCTCGTGCGCCAGAGCCGTGACCCCCTCGCCCTCCCATTTGGTTTCCAGCGTCACGGCGAATGCCGCTGCCGGCATCGACCGCGCCCTGCTGGAGGAACTGTTCGACCACACGCCAGACATTGCATTTTTCATCAAAGATGCTGCCGGTCGGTACAGCACTGTGAATCATTCGTTGGTGGAACGCCATGGTCTGAAGGGAAAGGCGGACCTGATCGGGCGGCGCCCCGCCGACGTGTGCGCGGGCAGCCTTGGACGCATCCCCACGGAACAGGATGCAGCGGTGTTGCGCACCGGGCGCCCCATCGTTGACCACCTCGAGCTCCACTGGTTGCTCCCCCACCGTCCGGTATGGTGTCTGACGACCAAGCTGCCGTTGCGCGATGCGGCGGGCAAAATCTGCGGCCTGATCGGCCTCTCGAAAGACGTCCGCGCCCCGATCTCGCCCCGGGAGATTCAGCCGGGAATCGCCACCGCCATCCTCTACTTGGAAACCAACTACGCCGAGTCCGTCTCGCCTTCGCGGCTTGCTCGCCTCGCGCGGGTACCGCCGGCCAGGTTCGGACGCGCCGTGAAGCGGATCTTCGGTCTCACGCCCGTCCAGTTGATCGCCAAGACACGCATTGCCGCTGCTTCACTGACCCTCCGCGATAGCGCGCGCGCGGTCGCCGAAATTGCCCACGAGTGTGGCTTCTCCGATCACAGCGCCTTCACGCGGGCGTTCCGCGCGGCCACGGGGGTCTCTCCGACGGAGTTTCGCCAGATGCATCGCACCGCCCGAACCCGCGCTCAGCCGGAATCGGGCCGCAAGGGCGTGCGGCGGTGTGGATGTGCGCCGCGCGCTCCTACCGTGGCGTGAGCGGGCAACCTGGACGGCCGTTGTGCCGAGTTTTCCACTTTCGCGCGTTTCCCGGTCAAGACGCCACGACGCCAACCTGCTAGGCTCTTCGGCCTGCACTTCCACCCTTGCCGATGCCGATGACCCACGGGCCCGACAGCAGCACCGGTCGTGATCCCGGCGTCCGTGCAGGGAGGCCCACGGCCGATCGGCGCGCTAGGACGGAAGACGGTCGAATCGCTGGTGCCAAGGCACCTGGCTCGCCATTCCCGAAACGGGGACTGCGAGCGTCGACCCGGGAAGATTATCCCCCGCGAACAGATTCCGTCACCGGACTCCAATCCATACCTAAAATTGCGATGAAAAGTGAGCTCGTTACCGCCCTCATCACGGCTCTGGTCGGCCGGCTTGCCGCTCCGTCCGCCTGCGCGATGCACCGTCGCACAGGCCCCCACCTCCGGACGCTTGGGCGCGCCTTGGCGATCGGCACGTTCTGCCTTTTTCTCGGCCTGCTCGCCCGCGCGCAAGTTGCGCCACCGCCCGCGCCCTCCACGGGTAATCCGATCAAGCTCTCCGTCTTCGAGGTCTCCTCCGAACGGGACACCGGCTACGCCGCCTCCACCGCGATGACCGGCACCCGCACCAATGAGAAACTCGAGAACCTCCC
>Ga0194118_10002959_pt1 | contig 20536 bp, 19 predicted proteins | sample TA2MahsurfametaG_2_FD_148662 | JGI IMG/M metagenome (GOLD analysis project Ga0194118, IMG submission 148662) | Freshwater microbial communities from Lake Tanganyika, Tanzania - TA2015013 Mahale N5 surface | ecosystem: Environmental > Aquatic > Freshwater > Lake | place: Tanzania: Lake...
TGTGAATGTCGCCTCGTTATTTATCAACCGGCTGGCTCTAGTTTTGTTGGTTTTTCCGATTCAATTCGGCTGCAAATCTAAACCCGTCCCACTCACTCAAGAGGTAATCCCGCAACCGGTTGCCATCCCTGACCCGCTCGTTTTCGTCGATGACATTCCGGCTGATGCGCCGGCTGCGATCCGGGCGCACTTGATCAAACTGCGGGAGATGCGCGATCAAGGCCGGATTTCCCCGGGCGACTACGAGTCCCGTAAAGCTCTGCTGCTTCAACCCCGCTGATTTCCAATTCTTGGCTCGGCAGAAAGGTTTCTCCCCGTTTCATTCATCGCCGCGATCGAACTTCTGGGTGATGCCATAGTGGGTTTCATAACGGCCACATTGCTTCAACCGAATGCGGCCTCGGACTACTCTCGCCTTGGGTCAATTGCCGGTATGGTCGCTCTGCTGTGGTTGACCGGTTCATTCGGAAGCTTCGTTTGGACCTCGGTTTCCTGTGCACTTGGGGCGGGCCTTGGATGGACCATCGGGTGGATTCTGGAACGATTCGTATTCCGTTCCGGAAGTGGGGTGGCCTTTGGAGGCATGATTCTTGGTGCAATACTGTTCTGCCTTCGACCTCCGTTCTCCGGGCGGCGTTCTTCGAATCTCGGACATCGCAACCTACACGACGGTAGTTAACGAGAATCCAAGGCAAATCCCTAATTCGGCCAAGACTTGGTGATATTTGGATAGCGATAGTGTTGATCCCACCCAATTCCTCCATCCCGATCCGGGTGATGGTGGAGGTGCGGGTGAGTGCCAGTAGCCAGAAGAAGACCCAGGAGGCGCTGCTGGAGCGCTTCCATGTCGAAAGTCCCCTTGAGATCGGAGTCCTGGAGGGGCACCAGTTCGTTCCGGGCGACACAATCACGATCCAACACCGGGGCTACCGACCTGTGACTGCGACCTGTGGCAGTGACCAGTGGGAGACGCTCTCAAGTCGGTTGGGAACTTCAGGATGGGCGTAATTGGCACAGCCCGTCATCGAGCCACCGGGCTTGATGCGTTTTCGGCGGTGAGAACCAATTACTTCGGCAACTTGTGTCACGAAGTCGTCCTGAAAATCTGGATGGGGGAGTGTTGTGGGCGTCAGATAACATGTCCGAGGCGTTGGGGATGTTTGTCTTTGGAGCCTATTGCCGCGTTGATTGCCTCCTGAACCTCGGCAATGAAATCCCGGTGCCCGATGTGGTCGGCGTACCGCGCCCGGAATTCTGTGATGTAGAGGGCGTGGCGACGGGGCAGGCGATCCCGGGAGAAGACCTGGCAGAAGGCGAGGAACTTGAGGCTGCAGGGCAGGCAGGTCCGGTGGGTGTTTCGGACCACGTCAATCTCACCCAGAAAGCGGTCGAGTTGGGTGATCGGGACGGATCGGAGCAGGTGTCCCAGGCGTCCATAATCTTCCATTCCAAACCGGTCCCGGCGGAGCGCACATGGGGCGTGGCGGCGTTTGGAATTGCGGATCAGGCGCAGGATCTGCCGTTGCTGGGATTCGGAGCAGGGCGTCGAGCCAGCGTCGGCCACCTCCCGTAGATGGGCGATTGCCGCGGCGCTGCGGACCTGTCCCATGTTGCAATGCACCAGCAGCGGACGCGGCAAACGTCTCCAGGCGGCCTCCAGAACCGCCCGATGGCCAGGTTTGAGGACGCCGACGGTATCCGGCGGAATCGGGAGCCATTCCGTCTCAAATCCCGCCCGTTCGTAGGCGCGCTGAAGTCCTCCGGGCAGATGCGAGTAGGCGGCGAGCTCTTCCGCGGTCAGAAGACAGAGGATCGATCGGAACCCCAGGGTCTTCACCGTATGAATCCAGTCCCGGACGGACTCGGCCCGGACGGGGATTACCGAGGTGCCGAATCCAGGCCTGGAGGCTCTTCCCAATTCGAGCAGTGGGATCCATTCACGGATCGGATCCCCGGGGGCCACCTGTTCCGATGGGATTGGAATCATCTTGGGCACTGCCCAAATGTCGTAACACGGGTGTCAAGGCGACAGGGGTGGAGATCCTGGTTGTGGTTGAGGAACAGGACCACGGGGCGCGCTCGAGAAGCCGGGCTGTGCCTGTCTCAAGATCAAGGCCTGGGGACAGGCGATGGAACGTCCGGTTGCTGGTGCTTGAGGTCGGGGCTGCTACGATTCTGGTGACGTTTTTCATGTCCTGACGTCGTCGGTGTGTGAAGCACGGGTGTGAGCGTGGGATGCCTCGCCCGGCTCCTTGCCGGCGCGGCGCCTCCGGCCTAACGTCGCGCGCTCTTATGGAAAACGTCGTCATCATGGGAACCGGCTGCGCCGGACTGACCGCCGCCATCTACACCGCCCGCGCCAATCTCAAGCCGCTCGTCCTGACCGGGGTCATGCCCGGCGGACTCCTGACGACCACCAGCATCGTGGAGAACTTCCCGGGCTTCCCCGATGGCGTCGATGGCTTCGAGCTCATGCAGCGGATGCAGCAGCAGGCCGAGAAGTTCGGCGCGCGCGTCCAGTTCAGCGTGATCGAATCGGTCGACCTCAAGTCGTCCCCGATCCGACTCGTCGTGGACGGCCAGCCGGTCGAGACCAAGACCCTCATCATCGCCAGCGGTGCCGGCCACAAGCACCTCGACATCCCCGGAGAACACGAGCTCGAGAAGAAGGGGGTCACCTACTGTGCCACCTGTGACGGCGCGCTGCCGGTCTTCCGCAACCAGCACCTGGTCGTGGTGGGCGGCGGGGACTCGGCCTGCGAGGAGGCCAACTACCTGACCCGGTTCGCCTCCAAGGTCTCCCTCGTGCATCGCCGTGACTCCCTCCGTGCCTCGCGCATCATGGCCGAGCGGACCCTCGCCAACCCGAAGATCTCGATGGTCTGGGACTCGGTCCTGACCGAGGTCCAGGACGTGTCGGCCGGCAAGGTGACGGGCGTCAGGCTCAAGAATCTCAAGACCGGGGCCGAATCGGTGCTGCCGTGCGCCGGGGTGTTCATCGCGGTGGGGCATGTCCCCAACTCGCAACTCTTCCAGGGGCAGCTCGACCTCGATCCCGCCGGATACGTCGTGCCGGTGAAGGGCACCGCGACGCGGGTCCCGGGCGTGTTCGTGGCGGGGGACTGTGCCGACTCCGTCTACCGCCAGGCGGTCACCGCGGCCGGCATGGGCTGCGGCGCGGCGATCGAGGCCGAGCGGTATCTCGCCTCGCACGGCGGCTGAGCCGTCCTGGATTCGGAGGCCCCCGCGCCTTTGGCCGGAGGCCGTGGTCCGTCAATCGATGAACCGGCGTGTGATGTCGCCGTAGGCGTCGATCCGCCGGTCCCGGAGGAAGGGCCAGTGGGTCCGGGTGGTCTCGGACTTCGCGAGCTCCACCTCGACGAGGAGATTCTCGGGCTTGTTGACGCTGGCCTTCGCGAGGAGTTCCCCGCTGGTGCCCGAAACGAAGCTCTGTCCCCAGAATTCGAGGCCGTCCCCGCCGATGGGCTGTTCCAGTCCGATCCGGTTCACCGCGGCCACGAAGCAGCCATTGGCGACCGCGTGCGAGCGCTGGATGGTCTCCCAGGCCAGATGGTGGCGCGCGCCATACTCGGCCTTTTCGGAGGGATGCCAGCCGATCGCGGTCGGGTAGAACAGGATCTCGGCACCCTGAAGCGCCGTGAGGCGGGCGGCTTCGGGATACCACTGATCCCAGCAGATCAGGACCCCGATGCGCCCGAAGCGGGTGTTCCAGGCCCTGAAGCCGAGGTCACCCGGGGTGAAGTAGAACTTCTCGTAGAACAGTGGGTCGTCCGGGATGTGCATCTTGCGGTAGCGGCCCAGCAGGGTGCCGTCGGCATCGATGATCACCGCGGTGTTGTGGTACAGGCCCGGGGCGCGGCGCTCGAAGAGGGAGGCGACGATCACGACGCCGCGGCGGCGGGCGAGTTTCTGGAAGGCTTCGGTGCTCGGGCCGGGAATCGTCTCGGCCAGGCCGAAGTGGGCGTGGTCCTCGTTCTGGCAGAAGTACTGGGACCGGAACAGCTCCTGGGTGCAGAGGATCTGCGCGCCGTCCTTGGCGGCCCGCTCAGCGGCGGCGAGGCAGGTGGCGAGGTTCTCGGCGGGATCGGCTCCACAGGCGTGCTGCAGGAGTCCAAGGGTGACACCGGATCGGTGGGTCTTTCGGGTTCGGCTCATGTCGTGCGGTTCAGGGGAGGGAATCGATTCAGTCGACGGAGGGGGGGAGCCAACCGTCGTCGGGAGAAGGATCTCAGCTGGAGGCCGGCGTGCCACCAAAGAGTTCGCGGACAAAGCGTCCCAGGGTCTCGTTGGTGGGACCATAGCCGGACTGGTAGATGTGGTGTTCGAGGTCGTGGAGCACCGCGTCGGCGGTCGGGTAGCGGGCCGCGGGATCCCGCTGGAGCAGGCGCTGGAGAATCCGCTCGAGGCCGTCAGGAATGCCCGGGTGTGTCTCGCCGAAACGGGGGAGGGGCATCCTGAGGATCCGATCGAGGGACTCGCGAGGTGTGGCTCCCCGGAACGGATGGGTCCCCGTGATGAGCTCGACCAGCACGATGCCCATCGAGAACAGGTCCGAGCGGCGGTCGGTGACCTGGAAGTCGGCCTGCTCGGGGCTCATGTATTCGGGGCGTCCGGCAACCTCTTCGCCCTCGCGGGTGGTGAGGTAGCCGCGGGCCTTGGCGATGCCGAAGTCGGTCACCTTCACGTCGCCCTCCCGGGCGATGAGGATGTTCTTCGGATTGATGTCGCGGTGGACGATGCCGAGCGGGAGGCCGTCGCCGCCGGTCTTCGCGTGCGCATAGGCGAGTCCCCGGGCGATGCGGCTGACGATGAAGACCGCCAGTTCGACGGGAAGGGGCCTGCGGAGCCGGGAGAGCTGCTGGCGGAGCTGGTCGAGGTTGATGCCGTGGATGAGCTCCATGCACATGTAGCAGGAGGAGGGGGTCTCCCCGAGGTGGTAGGTCTGGACGATGTTGGTATGGATCAGGTCGGCGACGAGCCGGGCCTCGCCGATGAAGTTCTCGAGGAACCCGGGCTGTGCGGCGAGCTGCGGGCGGATGACCTTGATCGCGACCCGTTTCTGGAATCCCCGGGCCCCGTGCTGGATCGCCTCGTAGACCACCCCCATGCCACCCTCGTGGAGCTGTCGCACGATCTCGTAGCGGCATTCGCCGGTGATGCTTTTCGATGCGGCCATCACGTGAGGCTGCAAACGGACACCGGCAGGGTCAAGGAACAGCGCCTGTCGGGTTGTTCTGGTGTTATGATGGAGTTTTCCTCAGGAAAACCCCGGTTTTTGTGAGTTTTTCCCTTGCCGTCGTTCAGGGCACCGCATACACCCATCTGATTCCGTTTGTTTCGTAGTTCCAACCAACAAATCCAAAAGTCCTAACATGGCTAAAGCCCTCACGAAGTCCCAAATTGCTGCCGCCCTCGCTGAGAAGGTGGAGATCACCAAAAAGCAGGCTGTGCTCGCCCTCGAGACCCTCGCTGAGCTCGCCTACAAGAATGCGAAGAACAGCTTCACGTTCCCCGGCGTTGGCAAGCTCGTCCTGGTGAACCGCAAGGCCCGCATCGGCCGCAATCCTGCGACCGGCGCCGAGATCAAGATCCCGGCCAAGAAGGTCGTGAAGTTCCGCGTGGCCAAGGCGGCCAAGGACGCGATCCTGGCGAAGTAATCCCTTCGCATCCACCACGGCGGCACCCCACCGGGTGCCGCCTTGTTTTTTGTCGGATCGGGACCAGGGCAAAGGCCGATGATGAAGATCGCCGTCGTGGGGTGTGGGGCACTGGGCAGCTACTACGGCGCCTGCCTGTGGCGCCAGGGACACGAGACCCATTTCGTCCTCCGATCGGACCACGACGTCGTGCGGAGCGAGGGGGTCCGGATCCTCAGCCCGCAGGGCGACTTCACGGCAAGGCCCCATGCGGTGCGTCGATCGGAGGAGGTGGGGCCGGTGGATCTGGTCGTCATCGGGCTCAAGTCCACCGCGAACGACCAGTTCGCCTCCCTACTCCCGCCGCTGGTGGGGCCTGGAACTGCGGTGCTCACGCTTCAGAACGGCCTCGGCAACGAGGAGGCCCTTGCGGAGCTCTTCCCGGCCGACCAGATCCTGAGTGGACTCTGCTTCGTCTGCCTCAACCGGATCCGTCCCGGGGTTGTCACCCATCTCGCCCATGGCCGCATTTCGCTTGGCCAGTTCCGTCGTCCCCCGGACGAACGGACCCATCGGATCGCAGGCCTCTTCACGGATGCGGGCATCGACTGTGCCGTCTCCGACAACCTCGAACGGGCGCGCTGGGAGAAGCTGGTCTGGAACATTCCGTTCAACGGGCTCGGCGTGGCCGGGTGCCTGGGTCATCTGCCGTCCCGGACGCTGTCCTGGGCTGGGGCGGCCTCGCTCGGGAAATGCCTGTCGACCGACCAACTACTGGCGCACCCGGAATGGCGCAGTTGGGTGGGCGGGCTCATGGACGAGGTCCGGTCCGTGGCCATGGCCCTGGGCTTTCCGATCCCGAGGGAATTCGCAGATACCCTGGTCGAGCGGACCCATGAGATGGGAGCCTATCGACCGTCCACGGTCGTGGACTTCGAGTCGGGCCGATCCCTCGAGCTGGAAAGCCTTTTTGGAGAACCCCTCAGGCGCGCCCGCCGGGTCGGTGTTCCGACGCCGCATTTGGAGGCGCTGACCGCGGTCCTCTCCCGCCTGGCATCCCGTGAGGGCCGGTCCACCGACCGGGTCGCGGCTCAGTAGTCGTAGAGACCGGAGTCGCGCGTGTAGGCGCCGCCCCCACCCCCAAGGCCGCCGCCCTCCTCGTCGCCTCCCATGAAGTCGCCGAGGACGTCGCCCATGTCCTCCTCGATCTTCTCCGGGTCCTCGCCGGCCTCGAGGCGTTTGATGGCGACATCGAACTCCTTTTGGGTCGTTCCGGCCGGCATCAGATCCTTCATCTTCCGGAGCATGTGGGCCATGTGCCTCGGGTTGTTCTCGTCGAGGTGCTCCATGTCCCGCTCCATCTCGGAGAGGGTCCGGGCCACCCGCGGATCGTCGAGGTCCGGCATCGGCGGCTCCCCTTCGGTGCCCTCCGGCTTGGCGGCCGGCTCCGTGACACCCTTGATCATCGCAAAGCGGCTCATCTCCCGGGTGAGGTCCTTGCGGCCACACTTCGGACAGCTGGGCGAATGCGAGGGATTGATGCGCTTCGAGAGGAAGCCGTAGATGCGCCGGCACTTGGGGCAGGCGAACTCGTAGATCGGCATGAGGAAGCATTTGAACGGGTCCGGCGACCCGTCAAGAGGACAGCCTGTCGGGCAGCAGAGGCCGCAGCTCAGCGCCGGCGCGGACGGAAGGTGCGTCCGTGGCGCTGCAGGGCACCGAGGACCGGACGCTCCTTGCGGATGCCCCCCTCGGCCGTGAACAGGACGCTCTGCTGGTAGTTGAAACTCTCCAGCTTGGTCCGCTCGATCTTCTGTCCGATGAAGCGCTCGATGTCGGCCACGTGTCCCTTGTCGCCTACAGCCATCAGGGTGAAGGCGTCCCCGCGGCTCTGTGCCCGGCCCGTCCGGCCGATCCGGTGCACGTAGTCCTCGGGGTGCTGCGGGACGTCATAGTTGATGACGTGGCTGACATCGGGGATGTCGAGGCCGCGCGCGGCGATGTCGGTCGCCACCAGGATCTCGAACAGGCCATCCCGGAACCCCTTGAGCGCGTGCTCACGCTCCTTCTGGGTGCGGTCGGAGTGCAGGACCGCGACGGCGTGGTTGCTCTTCTTGAGGAGGTTGCCGATGCGGTCGGCCCGATGACGGGTCCGGCAGAAGATGATCACCGAATCGAACTTCACCTCCTTCAGCAGGGCATTGAGGAGCTCGTTCTTCTGCTCGTCGACGACCGGGTAGATGACGTGCTTGACCGTCTCGGCCGGCGATCGGCGGGCCCCGATCTCGATGACCTCCGGGGTCTTCATCGCCCACTTGATGAGCGCGGCGATGTCGGCCGGGACGGTGGCGGAGAAGAGGCAGGTCTGCCGGGTGTTCGGACACCGTTCGATGATGCGTCGGACGTCGGGCAGGAATCCCATGTCGAGCATGCGGTCCGCTTCGTCGAGGACGAGGTACTCGACCCGGTTGAGCCGGACGGTGCCTCTCTGGAGGTGGTCGAGGAGCCGTCCCGGGGTGGCCATGAGCACGTCGACCCCCTGGCGCAGCGCATCGTTCTGGGCGCCGTAGCCGACGCCGCCATAGACGAGGCCGAGGCGGATCTTCAGGAAACGCGACAGGGCGCGGAACGAGGTCTCCACCTGGGCGGCGAGCTCACGGGTCGGCTCGAGCACCAGTACACGCGGTCCGGGACCGGACTCGCCGATCTTCGACAGGATGGGCAGGGCGAACGCGGCGGTCTTGCCGGTGCCGGTCTGGGCGCTGCCGATGACGTCGCGCCCCTGCAGGATGAGCGGGATGGCCCGCAGCTGAATGGGGGTCGGATCGGTGTACCCCATGGCGTGGACGCCTTCGAGGACGGGCTCCGAGAGCCCGAGGTCTGCAAACGACATTTCCGACTCTTGCTCGAAATCGACGCCCGAGGAAAGGCTTTGCTTGGAAAGTTCCGGGTCACAACCCGGGATGGATGATGCCGTTTCCTCAGCGGTCCGCGGGGATGAGGGGGGCCACGGCACGGGACAGCTCGTCCTGGGTCAGGGCTCCGAGGTATCTCGCCTCCACCCGACCGTCCTTTCCGATCACCCAGGTGCTCGGGATGCTGGCGATGCCGAAGGTGGACTGGATCTCGGGGGTGGCCATCAGCTGGCGATAGGTGATGGACCGTCCCTTGAGAAAGCCGAGGACGGCATTGGTCCCGCCGTCATCGATGCTGGCTCCCAGGACGACGACACCGCGGTCGCGGTGGCGGGTGTGGAAGGCCTCAAGATCGGGAAGCTCACGCCGACACGGCGGACACCAGGTCGCCCAGAAGTTAAGGACGACGATCTTCCCGGCGAGATCGCCGGAGTTCAGGATCCGCCCCTCGATGTCGGTCATGGTCCACGACGGCGCCAGGGACCGCCCGGTGGGGATGCGTTGGAATCCCGGGCTGGGCTGTCGCGAGACCAGCCAGCCCGCCACGACCGCCAGAAGGAAGGGATAGACGAGACGGCCCTTCATGGTCTTTTTGGGACGGAGGTTTCCCGGAGGCGGGCGAGGACCGGACGGAGGCACTCGTCCCATACGGCGTACGCCCCGGCGTTCAGATGCAGCTCGTCTGCGAGGAACCACCTGGGATCGGGGCGCCCCGCGGCATCCACAAGCGGCGTGAACGTATCAACATACTCGGTCCGAGGCCGGGACCGGGCGAGTTCCACGAGACGCCGGTTGAGGTCCAGCTGGAGCCCGAGCTGCTGGATCCGTTTCGGGCTGGCCTTCACGGCCAGCAGGACAATCGGGGTTCCGGGAAACGCCCGATCCACCCGTCCAAGGAACTCCCGGTAGAGGGACAGCGTCGTCTCTACCGAGAGCCCGGCATCGAGGTCGTTGTCGCCCCCATAGAGCACGACCACTCTGGGATGGTACGGAAGGACAAGGCGGTCGAAAAAGTGGAGGAGATCCTCGAGCTTGAAGCTGGAGATCCCACGGTTCAGGACGCGTCGATCCGGGAAGGCCAACCCCAGGTCCGGCCATTTCTCGATGCTGGAGCTGCCCACGAAGAGGATCGGATCTCGAGGCGCGCCGTGGGTGCGGTCGTGGGCCTCAAAACCGGCGACCTTCGATTCGAACCGGTGCGGGGTAGCGGGTTTCGGGGCAGTGGGAAAGCATGCGATGAGGACCGTCGCAACGGCCGACAGCAGCAGAAGGACCGCAATCCCCGGTCTTCGGATCACGGATCGAGTCTGCGAGGGACGCGCGGGGAGGACCAGCCTGGACTCCTGGGTATGGGACCCCTGTGGGCCCCATTTTGGCCCCATTTTGGCCGGGCTCAGGCAGCTCCGCCCAGCGTGAAGAAAAAGGCGGCGCCGCCCCCCGGCGTGGACTCGGCCCAGATTCGTCCCCCGTGGCGGTCCACGATCCGGCGCGCGAGGGCCAGTCCGACCCCGTTGCCCGCAAAATCCCCCGCCTGGTGGAGCCGCTGGAAGAGACCGAACAGCCTCTGGGCGTACTGCATGTCGAAGCCCACCCCATTGTCCTGGATCCGATACACGGCCAATGGGCCGGTTCCCTCGGCATCGATCTTCACCGCAGGCATGGGCTGGCGCGCCGAAAACTTCAGGGCATTCGAAATTAGATGTCTCCAGAGCTGATGGACCAGTGCCGGGTCGGCCTGTGCGGGGGGAAGCGACCCGATTCGGACCCCTTCGACCGGATGGGTGGACGAAAGCTCGGCGAGGATCCGTCCCGCCACCGCGGCCATGTCGACCGTCGTGGGCTGGCAGGGTGAGCGGAGGAGCCGTGAATAGGCCAGGAGGTCGTCGATCAGGCGTCCCATGCGACCGGCCTCTTCCCGGACGATGGCCAGGTGTCGACGGGATTCCTCCGGGAGCTGGGCCCCAACATCCTCCTCGATCGCCTGGGCGAACCCATCGATGGCGCGCAGCGGGGATCTCAGGTCATGCGAGATGGAATAGCTGAGGGATTCCAGCTCGCGGTTGGTCTCGGCGAGCTGTGCGGAAAGCCGGACCTCCGGGGAGGGCTTCACCGTTGGTTCGGGGCGGGTGGGCTGTCCGGGGTCCATGGGCCGTGGTGCGCTGAGCCCGGTGAGCCCGCCACGCGGTGCGGTCTCCGGGAACGGGTTGGAGGCTATGGGGGGCGGGTGGGCAGGCAAGGCTGCTTTCGTGGAGAGGGGACATCCGAAGGGTGGTGGACGCTCCCGGTCCAACGATCCGGTGGGTCGACCCGATCCCGAGAAGCGGAGGTTCCCGGCGTGGACTGTTTGGACTAGGGTCCCTCCCGTGTTTTCGAAAGGACAGAAGGTCGTCTGCATCAACGATGAGTTCCCGCCGATGGCGAAGCTCCTGTTCACCCATCTCCCGAAGAAGGATTCCGTCTACACGGTCCGGGGCGTCTACATCGGGCGCGGCAACTACACCCGGGCGGGCAGCGGAAAGAAGGACGGTGAGATCGGCGTGCTGCTGGAGGAGATCGTCAATCAGCGGGACCCGGCGTTGAAACAGGGAATGGACGGTGAACTGGGCTTCCACTCCGAGCGGTTTGCGCCGGTGGAGTCGGACCAGGACACGGAGGTCTCGGAATACGAGGAGAAAGCCGAGGATTTCGTGCTGCTGCCGTCCTGAAGCCGGACCGCGTGTGCCGTGACTGACCGTGAACACCCCGCCCCATCCATCCCGTCCACTCCACCTCCGACTCTCCCCACCCGGAGAATCGGCGGTGCGTCGGGGGCACCCCTGGGTCTACGAGAGCTCGGTGCGCAACCAGAGCGGTCCTGGTGCCGCCGGGGATCTGGCCGTCGTCTACGATCGCCACGACCGATTCCTCGCCCTCGGGCTCTGGGATCCCGACTCGCCGCTGCGCCTCCGGGTGCTCCATGTCGGCAGACCGGTACGGTGCGACGTCGACTGGTGGCGGGGCCGTCTGCGGTTGGCGCTCGAACGGAGGCGTCCGTGGTTCGACGAGGCGACGACCGGGTTCCGGTGGATCCATGGGGAGAGTGACGGGTGGCCGGGGCTGGTCCTCGACCGGTACGGCTCGACGCTCGTGCTGAAGATCTATTCGCCGGTCTGGCTTCCCCGGGTTTCGGACCTCGTGGTCTGGCTCCGGGAGGAACTGGGTCCGGATCGGATCGTCCTCCGGCTGAGTCGGAACTCACAGTCCGCGGCGGCCGTGGCAGGTTATCGGGACGGACAGAACCTGCACGGGGAGGACGTCGCCGAGCGGGTGACCTTCCTCGAATCTGGGTTGCGGTTCGAATCCGAGGTGGTGAAGGGGCAGAAGACCGGGTTCTTCCTCGATCAGCGCGAGAACCGCCGCCGGGTCGAGACCCTGTCGTCGGGACAGGAGGTGCTCAACGTCTTCAGCTTCTCCGGTGGGTTCAGCCTCTACGCGGCTCGGGGGGGTGCCGGGCGCGTGGTCGATGTCGACATCTCATCCCATGCGCTGGCACAGGCCCGACGGAACTTCGCCCTCAACACGGAGGTCGCCTCCGTGAAGCGGGCCGTCCACGAGCAGGTCCAGGCCGATGCGTTCGACTGGTTGTCGGCCCGCCCCTCCCGTCGGTTTGGATTGGTCATCCTGGATCCCCCGTCCCTCGCGAAGTCGGAGGCGGAGCGGGCCGGGGCCATCGAGGCCTATCGGAGGCTGGTGCGCTGCGGGCTCGACTGGGTGCAGCCCGGCGGCGTGTTGTTGGCCGCCTCGTGCAGCGCCCATGTGTCCTCGGATGAGTTCTATGGAACCGTCCGGGAGGTCCTCCTTGGGGCGGGTCGTCCGGCAGAGGAATTCCTGACCGAGGGACATCCGCAGGACCACGCGGCGACGTTCCGGGAGGCGGAATACCTCAAGGCGATCTACTGGCGCCTGAGGGGTTGAGCGGGCAAGGGGTCAGGTTCCGGTGGCTCGGCCCTGGTTCAGGCGAGGCGTTCCAGCGGGTGTCCGGCCAGGAAATCCCGGATGGCCATCCGGCGTCCGCCTTCCGGTTGGACCTCGGTAAGGACGAGCGCGTCGGTGCCGCAGGCCACGACAAGACCGTTGGGCTCCCGGGTGATCACGGTCCCGGGCTCGGCCCGGGTCGCCGTCTGGACGAGGTGGGCCGAGTGGACCTTGAGCAGCTTCGGCCTCGGCTCGGCGGGGATCGAGCAATGGGCTCCGGGCCACGGGGTGAAGGCCCTCAGGCGGCGTGCAAGCTCCCCGGCGGGTCGGGTCCAGTCCAGCCGCCCATCCTCCCGCGTGATCTTCGGCGCGAGGGTGACTCCGTCCACCGGCTGAGGGACCGGAGTCCGCAGGCCGGCGGCGTAGGGTGGAATCTCTTCCCGGACGAGGTCGACTCCCAGCAGAGCGAGGCGATCGTGCAGGGCGGCCGATGTCTCGGTGTCGCCGATCGGGGTGCGACGTGTCGCGATCACGGGGCCGGTGTCGAGCCCCTCGTCCATCCTCATGAGACTGACCCCGGTCTCGGCGTCCCCCGAGGCGATGGCCCACTGGATGGGGGCCGCACCGCGCCATCGGGGCAGGAGCGAGGTGTGGACGTTCAGGCACCCGAGGCGCGGGATCTCCAGGAGGGCTCGCGGGAGAAGTTGGCCATAGGCCGCGACCAGGATGACGTCCGGCTTCAGCTCCTGGATCCGGCTGATGAACCCCGGGTCGCGCGCCCTGTCGGGACGCAGCAGCGGCAGACCCCGTGCGAGAGCCGCGGCGGAGACCGCCGATGGGGTCGGGTGGAGATGGCGTCCCGAGGGGCGGTCCGGCTGCGAGACGACCGCGTCGAGCTGGACCCACGGTTCCGATGCAATGCCGTCAAGGATGACCCGGGCGAGGTCGGGTGTTCCCATGAACACGAGTCGGAGTCTGGAGGACATGGGGGCGGAACGGGTTCGGTCGACGCGGTCGACGGTTTGGACTCGATAAATCGAAGCGGTGATGAAGACAGTTCCACGAGAGCGTTGACAATCGGGAAACGTCTCAGCAGTTTTTGCGGCCCACGGAGCGGGCCTCGGTAGCTCAATGGCAGAGCAGCTGACTCTTAATCAGTTGGTTCCAGGTTCAAGTCCTGGCCGGGGCACCAGCTCAAGTTGTCGGGCTTCCTTCGAATGAAGACCAAACCTTGCGGCTGGATCGCCCGATGGGTCTGTTCCCTGTTCCTCCCCCTCCTTCTGTCGACCTTGCCGTTCGCCGGCCTCCGGGCCGCCGTCGTCTACGACAACACCGCCCTCGCCGGGATGAGCAAGGACAGCGTCTCGCTGCTGGTGGAGCATGGGGATGAAATCGCGCTCGCGGGGACGGAACGGTGGGTGACGCAATTCGACATCGGGACCTATGGCGAGTTTCCGACCAATGCCGTCGTGAACGCCGTGGTGCGGTTCTATGCCAATGACGGAACCGATGCCTTGGACGGCCCCCACTTCGCCTACAGGCCGAAGACCCTCCTCTGGGAAAGCGCACCGTTCACGCTCAAGCCGGGAGGCCAGACCTCCAGCCTCACCCCTCTCGTCCGGGTCCCAGACTCCTTCACCTGGACGATCCGCTTCACCGGCATCCAGCAGGTGCCCGGCAACCTAGTCATGCCTCTGGTGGTCAACCCGATCGAGATCGGGGCTCCGCTCGCGAACGGCTACAAGGGCAGCTACGCGGACTATTGGCGTAAGGACGGTGTGACGGATGACTCGTGGATGATCTACATGCTGAGCTCCGGGACTCCGGCCAATTTCTATGTGAAGGTGACGGCGACGCCCGATCCTGTGACGCTGCCGAACCTGAGGGTGGTCCGCTCCGGCAACTCCCTCATCCTCGAGATCCTAGGCACCTCGGGTGCACCGGTCGTCGTGGAATCCTCCGCGGATCTCCGGACGTGGTCCGAGGCCTTCCGCGTCACGGGCAAGGGCGTCGGGACTCCGGAGCGCGTCTCAATCGTCTCGAACACCGGCGTGTCCCAGCTGTTCTGGCGCGCCAAGGGCAACTGAGGCGTCGATCCCAGGACCCGAATGTCGACCCCCTCCCCGTCCCCGACGTCGCCCCAGCCGGTGACCCGGCTTCGGGTCCTGATCGTGGAGGATTCGGAATTCGATGCCCGCCTTCTGGGGACGCTCCTTCGGACCGGCGGCTGGGAGGTGGCCTCCCGTCGGGTCTCGACGGCGGTGGACCTTGAACGGGCCTTGGTTGGCGAGGACTGGGACCTGATCCTGTGCGACCACACCATGCCCGGGTTCAGCGCCCCGGAGGCGCTCCAGGTGGTCCAGCGGGTCGCACGCGACATCCCGTTCATCATTATTTCCGGGGGCATCGAGGAGGGGGTGGCGATCGATGCGATGAAGGCTGGGGCCCACGACTTCCTCATGAAGGGGGCCCTGGGTCGGCTGGTGCCGGCGGTGCAGCGCGAGCTCAAGGAGGCCGACATCCGCAGGGCCCGTCGCGCCGCGGAGGAAGCCCTTCGCGAGAGCGAGCTCCGCTACCGGTCGGTCTGGGACAACTCCACGGACGCCGTTCTGCTGCTCGACGCCTTGGGCATCATCCGGTTCGCCAATCCCGCCAACCTGCCGGTCTTCGGCTGGAATCCCGCCGACCTCGTGGGTCTCCGGTTGGACGTCCTCCAGCCGTCCGAACTGCCTCCTGGACATTGGTGGCAGGCCTTCCGCGCCTCGGGGACCGCCAAGTCGAACGAGACCGTGGCGCGTCGTCGGGACGGGTCGAAGGTCGACATCGACCTGGCCCTCACCGAGATGCGGATGGGATCGGATCTCTGGGTGGTGATCTTCTCCCGTGATGTGACCGAGCGGCGCCGGGCGGCGGAGGAGATCCGGAGGAGCCGTGAGGAATTCGCGGCCGCGCGGGAGATCCAGCAGCGCCTGTTTCCGAAGGAGGCCCCCCGTCTGGCGGGCTATGACATCGCCGGGGCGTCTCACCCCGCCGAAGCCACGGGAGGGGATTATTTCGACTTCTTCCCGATCGACCCGGACTGCCTCGGGATGGTCATCGCGGACGTGAGCGGCCATGGGCTCGGGCCGTCGCTCCTCATGGCCGAGGCCCGCGCCTACCTGCGTCTGGTCGCCCGCGGCACCGCAGGTCCTGGCGAGGTCCTCACCCGAACGCAGGAACTGCTCCGCGACGACCTTGGTCGGGAGCGATTCATCACCCTGCTGTTCCTGCGTCTACTGTCGGCCCAGCGGCGGCTCCAGTTCGCCAATGCAGGGCACACGGCCGGACTGCTGATCGGTCAGGACGGGGCGGTGCGGTCGGTCCTGGGCCGGACGGGACGGCCCCTCGGCCGCCAGGGCGATGTGCCCTATCCGTCGGGCGGAGAGGTGGCTCTGCAGCCTGGAGACATCCTGCTGCTGCTGACCGATGGGATCGAGGAGGCGATCCGTCCCGATGATGAGATCTTCGGCATGGAACGGGCGGTCGAGGTGGTCCGTTCCCACCGGGATCGTCCGGCGGCCGAGATCGTGGAGGCCGTCTGCACCGCAGCCCGGACCTTCTCGTCTCCCGAGCCGCAGACCGACGACCTCACCGTGGTCGTCCTGAAGGTCCTCTGACGCCGCTGGCCTCCGCCGTGCGGTCCTTGAGCCCCATGGGGCTACGCGAGGGACAGCGACCGCAGCGCCTGGATGCAGCGCGGACACGCGCCCGGGTGGCCGGGCTCCTGGCCGATGGCGGGATCCCAGTGCCAGCACCGGTCGCACTTCTGCCATCCGGCCTCGCTGGCGGGATGGACCGTGACGGCCCCGGTCTGGGATTCCTGGACCTCGAGGCCCGACACGTTCAGGAGTTCCTGGAGATCCGAACGATGGTCCTTGGCGACACCAAACTCTACCGACTCCAGTCCCAGCTCGACCCGGGCATCCAGCGCCTTGCCGATGCGCTTGGCCTGGCGGGCCTTCTCGAGTTCGGGCAGCACCCGCGTCCGGATCCCGAAGAGTATCTCCCATCGACCGGTCTCCTCCTGCGAGAGCAGCGGTGAACCCGGGACCCAGGTCGACAGGTGCACGGAATGGACCGGGGTCTTCTGGATGAAGCTCCAGGCCTCGTCCGAGGTGAACGCCAGCATCGGGGCCAGCATCTGGCTCAGCCGGGTGACCATTCGATGGAGGGCCGTCTGGGTGCTGCGACGCCGTGGCGAGGTCGCCGCCTCGGTGTAGAGACGGTCCTTCACGAGGTCGTGGTAGGTCGCACTCAGCTGGACCGCTGCGAACTGGGACAGCCGCTGGTAGACGACGTGGAACTCGTAGGCCTCGTAGGCCCGCGCCACCTCCACCTCGAGCCGCGAGAATTCGTCGAGAATCCACCGGTCCAGTCCCGTCAGGGCGTCGTCCGCCACCGCGTGGGTCGAAGGATCGAAGTCGGCCAGGTTGCTCAGCTGGTACCGGAGGGTGTTGCGGAGCAGCCGGTAGGTCTCACCCACCTTCTTGAGACGCTCCTCGCTGACGACGATGTCGTTGCGGTAGTCCTGCGACGCGACCCAGAGGCGGACGACGTCGGCCCCGAATTCCTTCACATAGCGCTCGGCGGTCTGGGGCTTCTGGTAGCCCCCGGCGCCCTGCTTGGACTTCGAGATCTTCTCGCGGTCCTCGTCGACCATGAAGCCGTGGGTGAGCACGGACCGGAACGGCGCCGAGCCGTTCCCGGCAAGAGACAGCAGCAGGGAGGACTGGAACCAGCCGCGGTGCTGGTCGGAGCCCTCGAGGTACATGTCGGCCTGCCACCGGGTCCCGGAGCGGAGTTCGGAACGCTGCTGGAGGACGGCGCGCGACGAGCTTCCGGAGTCGATCCAGACGTCCAGCGTGTCGGTGCCCTGCCGCACGGCCTCGGGTCCGGTCCAGCCTTCGGGACGACACCGGGTCCAGAGCGCGTCCGCAGGGGTGGCAAACCACGCATTGCTTCCCTCCTGTTGGATGAGGTCAGCCGCCTTGCGCACGATGGCCGCGTTGAGAATCGGTTCTCCTGCGGCGTCGTAGAACGCCGGGATCGGCACACCCCAGGAACGCTGCCGGGAGATGCACCAGTCGGGTCGGGACTCGACGGCGCCCCGGATGCGGCCCTGGCCCCAGTCCGGGATCCAGCGCACATCGCGTTCGACGACCCCGACCGCGAGCTCCCGGAAGGTCTTGCCGGTGTCGGCGGGTGTGTGGGACATGCTGATGAACCATTGGTCCGTGGCCCGGAAGATGATCGGGGTCTTGGATCGCCAGCAGTTCGGGTAGCTGTGTTGATAGGCCTCGCGGAACGCGAGGGCCTGATGCTCGGTCAGCAGCTCGATCACCGCCTCGTTGGCGTCGGATTTGTGGTTCTTCTCCAGCGTCGATTTCCCAATCAGCGCCTCCGGCATCTGCTGCTCCCGGGGCAGGTCGGGCGTCCACGCCAGACGTCCCTCGTCATCCACGGGGCAATAGATCGGCAGGCCGACCTTCAGGCCGAGCTGGTAGTCGTCCATGCCGTGTCCGGGCGCGATGTGGACGAAGCCCGTGCCGGTGTCGCTTGTGACGAAGCCGGCGGGATGCAGCCGGCCGGTCCGGTTGCAGAACGGATGCTCGTAGACCAGCTGCTCCAGTTCCTCGGGGCCGACAGTGCGGACGATCTGGTAGCCGTCCCAGCCCAGCTTGGCAGCCACGGTGGAGAGCAGTGGGTTCGCGACGAGGTAGGCGCCTCCCTCGACCATCACCAGCGAGTAGTGGAACGAGGGGTTGAAGGCGACGGCGAGATTGGCTGGGAGGGTCCAGGGCGTGGTCGTCCAGATCAGGAGGAACGTGTTCGGTTCGCCCTTGAGTCGGAACTTCACATAGACGCTCTGGCTGACGTGGTCGGCGTATTCCACCTCGGCCTCGGCGAGGGCCGTCCGGAACGGGATGCTCCAATACACGGGCTTCTTTCCCCGGTAGACGAAGCCCCGGTCCACGAGGTCGGCGAAGAGCCGGAGCTCCTCGGCCTCGTAGGCACGGTCGAGGGTCAGATAGGGGTTCGACCAGTCGCCCAGCACCCCCAGCCGCTTGAACTGGGTCCGCTGGAGGTCGATGTACTTCCGGGCATAGGCCTCGCAGGCCGACCGGATGGTGGCGGGCGAGGAGTCGGCCTGTCCCGCGGCCCGGAGCTCCTGCGTGACGCGGGACTCGATCGGGAGCCCGTGGCAGTCCCAGCCCGGGACATAGGGCGCGCGTCGGCCGCGGAGGGTCTGTGACTTGAGGACGAGGTCCTTGAGGATCTTGTTGAGCGCGGTGCCGATGTGCACGTCGCCGTTGGCAAAGGGCGGACCGTCGTGCAGGACGAATGGCTCGGCATCCTTGCGGGCCGACTGGATCTGTCCGTACAGGTCCTCGGCCTCCCATCGGGCGAGACGTTCGGGCTCCCGCTGGACGAGATTGGCCTGCATCGGGAACCCGGTGGTGGGCAGGTTCAGGGAATTCTTGTAGTCCGGTTTGTCACTCATCGGGCGGCCTCGGAAAGGAAGTGCGGACGCTACTGATGCCGCTGGAACCCGGCAAAGGACAAAACGAGATCGCAACGGAAACGCGCGGTGCCAGGTGCCGCTGTGGGGCGTGCCTTTCCGTTTCAGGGGTTCGGCGATACGATCCCCCTCCATGACATCATCCGTGTTGCATGAGGCGCACGAAGCCCTCGGAGGACGGTTCTCCGTCCTGGGTGGCGAGGAGATCGTCTCCGACTACGGGGATCCCGCCGCCGAGTACCGGGCCCTGCGGTCCGCCGTCGCCGTCCTCGACCTCGGGTTCCGTGGACGACTCTGCCTCACCGGCGCCGATCGGGTCCGCCTCCTCAACGGACAGGTCACCCACGACATCCGGTCGTTGACGGTCGGATCCGGGTGTCCGGCGGCGTTCTGTTCGCCCAAGGGACGGCTCGTTGCGGACGTCCATGTGTTCGCCCTGGCGGAGGAGTTGCTCCTCGACTTCGAACCCGGCCTGGTCGACTCCCTCAAGGCGAGGCTGGAACACCACATCGTGGCCGAGGACGTGCAGGTCGTGGACGTGCGGCCCTATTACGGACTGCTGTCGGTGCAGGGACCGCTGTCCGATGCGGCGGTGCGCAGCCTCGAGCTGGTCGATGTCCTTCCGGAGGCCCCGTTGGGTGTGGTCCATCGGAACCACCCGACCCTGGGTGACCTGTATGTCATCCGGCGCTCGAGGGCGGGGCTGCCGGGGTTCGATCTCTTCATCCCCACGGATGCGCTCGCGGCGGTCCTCGACAAGGCCGTTGCGGCGGCCCGTCAGCGCGGGGGGTGCCTTGCGGGGTTCGAGGCCCTGGACCGGGTCCGGTTCGAGTCCGGAATCCCGCGGTTCCCGGTCGACATGGACGAGACCAACCTGCCTCCGGAGGCGGGATTGGAGGCCACGCACATCAGCTACTCGAAAGGCTGCTACACGGGGCAGGAGACGATCGCACGGCTGCGGACCTACGGACAGGTGGCCAAGCGGCTGTGTGGACTCCGTCTGCCAGCGGACCTTGGGACCCTTCCGCCGAAGGGGACAAAGCTGTTCCGCGACGGTCGGGAGGCGGGATACCTCACGAGTGCCCGCCTTTCCGGGGATGGTGGAGCGATCCTCGCCCTCGGCTATGTGCGTCGGGAATCCGTCGCCCCCGGGACCGCGCTCGGGGTCCGGCTCGCGGAACGGGAATGGCCTGTGGAGGTCGTCCCGTTGCCCTTCGTGCCCCCGACCCTTTAGCCCACCGGAATTCGCTTCGGCCCCCCGTGGGTCGTCGTCACCCTTGGCCCATGAAGCTCATTTCCTGGAACGTCAACGGCCTCCGCGCGGTCCTGAAGAAGACCCTGCTGACGTATCTCGAGGAGGAGGGGCCGGACATCCTGTGTCTCCAGGAGACCAAGTGCACGGCGGGTGACGTGGCTCCGGTCTGGCCCTCCTGCTACGAGGCCTTCTGGAA
>Ga0194118_10002969_pt1 | contig 20464 bp, 18 predicted proteins | sample TA2MahsurfametaG_2_FD_148662 | JGI IMG/M metagenome (GOLD analysis project Ga0194118, IMG submission 148662) | Freshwater microbial communities from Lake Tanganyika, Tanzania - TA2015013 Mahale N5 surface | ecosystem: Environmental > Aquatic > Freshwater > Lake | place: Tanzania: Lake...
AATTAGTGTTGGTATTGATATATATTTACTTAACATTAGTAATATTTATATATTATTTTCATATTTTATTTTGTTCTATTAGAATAATTCAATTCTACTACATTGCTATCTTTTGAAAACCAAGTCTTTTAGAAACTAAATTTGTTAGTGCATTCTTAAATACTGAATAATCTTTATTACCTTCTACATCTGTTTTAATCAATTTAAGATACATATCTTTACTTTCATTTGACATAATATTAAATACATTATTATATGGTTCATAACCAAAATCATATATTTGTGTATCAGCAATCTTATTTGGTGGTAAAATTAATTTTTTTGGACTTATAAAATCACAAGATTTATTATTTTTACGAGCTTGTATACAATGTTCCATAAATTCATTTAACCAATCAGGATATTTATTTAATTCTTCTTTCAAATTATTTGGTAGTTTATTATAAATATCAATATAATCACTTTTAGAAATTTCTTCTTTTTGTTCTTGTTCTTCAATATTAAATTCTAGTTGTGTAGTTGGTTTTATTTTACGAGTTTTTCTATCTCTTTTTCTTTCATCTGATAGAGTCATAATTTCTTTAACTTTCATTGTATTTGATTTAGATTTTTTTACTCCTTTTACAAAACTAATAACTTTATCATCATCTTTATAAAAATTTTCATTATTTTGTAATGAATGTGGTTTTTGAATTAAATTATACTCTTTTGTAATCTCATCATATTCAACCATATTTATATCATATTTCAAATTTAATATCTCATTTAATTTTGGCATCATTTCCTCTTTATAAAAACGTACAGCTTCTCCAATAATTTGTTCATTGCCTTTTGAATTAAATTGAGCAATAAAATTTTTGAATGGTAATAGCATTTCTTTACCAAATTCATCTATTAATTTTTTTAATATATCACGTTTTACTGGATTATCATTTATTAGAATATTTTTTTCAATAAAATATCCAGTTACACTAGTTAAATCTTTTAATTTATCAGTTAAATTATTAAAATTATCCATAGTAGTTTGACTAGATAAATCATTTGAGAAAAATAATATATTATTTTTTTCCTTAATTATATCTAATTTTATTTTATCAATTTCTTTTAAATCTTGTTCAATAGTACGATCTATTTGTTCACGAATACTATAATTAATAATTATATTTAATGGACATGGTTGAGAAATATCGCCACATTTTGCTGTAAAAACTCTAAATAATTCTTTATTATCTTCCTTAATAGAAAATATTGTTCCTACATTTCTTTTACAGTTAATACATTCTGGTTTAGGTAATTTTAAATAAGCTTGTCTTTTTTCTTTTTTACTCATAGTTTGGTTATTAATTAATGGACTAACATATTTAGAATATACATAATCTTCATATTTTGACTTCATTCTATAAAATTCATTAATAGCTTCATTTGTTGTTAATTCTTCACTTGACATTATAATATATTTATATAATTATAATTTACATAAAACTACTTTTATTTGTATTTATTCTTATTTATAGTTAAGAATATTTATAATACAAGTTATAATAATTTAGTAGGTATTTCTAATTCATTTTCCCATTGTGGTAATCCAGTTATTAATTGTTGTTGTGCTCTAATTTTTGCATCTTGAAAATTCTTTATCATTGATAATATATAATGCTTTTTTTCAATCTCATTCATTTCTATTTCTTCTGGTGTTAGTTTACCTTTATATTTATAAAGTAAAAGTATAGCTAAAATTAATAAAAATACTAAAAATAATCCAATATTATACAGTGTATTATTCCATTCTTGCTTAATCTTACTACATTGTTTTAATGTCTCATTTAAAAAGTATTTTACTCCAGGTTCTGTCAACATTGGTTTAGAAATACTTGTATCCATATCTATTATTTACCTTTAAAAAACAAAAAAAAATTATACATATTATCTATAATGGATATATCATTCTGGTCGATTATAATATTTATAATACTTACTATAATTTATTTTGCTGTTCCAGCTATAGGCAAACCTCATCTAACACTTGATATACTAAATGATCCAAATGGATTAACTTCTTATTATTCTTCGGTTATGCCTCGTTTAGCTTTATTTCTTTTAGCAATTGTTGTATCACAGTTCTTCTTAAATAGTAGTTATTTAATGACTAAATGTGGTGGATCTATAGGTAAAAATATGGGTGCAGCAGCTCTTTTCACATTTATACCTTGGGTTCTTATTTTTGGAGTACTTTTAGCTGTGCTAATGATATTTCCAGGATTTAAAAGTGCTTTTTCTGATGTAATTGGATATTTTGCGATTTCTAGTTCTGCAAATGATATTTTATCATCTATTTTAATTGATACAGATATTAATAAAGCAATTGAAAGTACTAGTGATCCAATTAGACAACAAGAATTAAAATCAACTGCAGAAGCTATTATGAAAATATGTGGAAATAAATCGATTTTAATTAATCAAATGAATCCTGAAAATTTTCTTCAAGTTTGGGACTTATTAAAACCATTAATGGTTGAAAATGCCTATCAAGATATTATTAAAAAACAATCTCTTCTTGATTTAGTTGTATTAAAAGATAATATAGGTGAAGCTATGTGGTATACATATACAGCTATATTAATATCTTCTATTGTATATTATAATTTAGCAACAAGAGGTTGTATTAAAGATGTAAATCAAATTAAACAAGAACATGATGATTATATTAAACAACAAGAAGAAGCACAACAGCAACAAGAACTAAATAATCAAACTGTTTATACTAACTAAAAATATTATTAATTGAAAATATAATTTAATAAATAGTTATGATAATTAAATGTTAATAAATATATAAGTTTTTTATTATAATATAGAATAATTATAATAAAATATGGAACAAAATAATAATGATATTGAAAATCAATATTTTATAAATAATATTCCTAATGAAAATAAAATTATAAATAATAATAAATCTGTTGAACTTATTCATTTTATAAAAAGGTCCAATAATAAATCAAATAAAATAATTAAATCTAAATCTTATTCTGATATATTTATCAATAAAGATAAAAATATTGATATTAATACATTTGAAGAGTATAATCCAATTTTATATAAACATAAAAAAATTAATAAAAATATAATAAATAAAAAAGAAAATAATATATCTAATTTTAAAATAAAACAACTAACAAATTATTGTAGACATTATTATTTTTGTATTTTCAAACCAAAAATTTGGTTTAATATTAATACTCTTAATAAATTTATGACTATTTTTTTACATATATTTATAATGATTATTTTTGAGATATATTTTTATTTTAACTATGTAATCTGGATTGAAAAAGAAGAATTTTTGAAGCAAATAGATAAATACATTTATGAATTAAAAGAAATGCCATTAACTTCTCTTGAACAAAAAATTATTAAATTTGAACTAGAAACAAATCAAAGTTTATATCAAAGTTATTTAGATAATCTGTATATAGCATATATAAAATCATTAAAACAACAAAAAGAATTATTATATAAATTACTTAAAACAGCTTGTATAATGGCAGGTAGTACAGGAATTATTTTAATAATTTTATTTACTTTAGGTTTATATAATAGAAAAAATATAAAATGGAATTGGATATGGATTGAAAATTTATTAATGTTTTTATTTTTAGGTATATTTGAATATTTATTTTTTACAAATATTATTATGAATTATAATCCAATAACAGACCAAGAAATAAAATATCATGTTGTTAATCAGATAGTAACTTATTATAATTCTACAATGTAAATCTTCTTTCAAATTCATTCCAATATTTTTCAGATAACATTAAATTAAAACGACTATGTTTTTCTGTATCATTTGCATGTTCTCCTGATGTAGTACTTATATTAAATGTTTTAAGCCACCACTCACTACTTTTATCTGTATATATATATGGCACCATAAATGTTTTATTTAAAATCTGAATATTATGTTTTTCTGCATACTTTAAAAAGAATTCTCGACGATATTTTAGTTTATTGAAAATTTTTTGATTTCTTGATTTAGAATGTAAATATTTATAATATGCTAATCTAGCTATAGTTGCACTAGAAGTAGAATAATTTACAGATAAAATATTAACATATTCTTCTGCGTATTTTGCTATATCACTATCTCTTGTTAGTAAAAATCCAAATCTTACACCAGCTAATCCAAATTTACTAAAACTAAAAACTATACTAATATTTTTATTGTTTTTAAATTCTTTATATAATTCTGGATTTACTGATTCATACTTTCCTGTAAATAAATATACATCATAAACTACATCATATAATATATATTTACTTTTTATATCTTTTGGATTAGTTAATGCTCCTAATGGATTACTTGGTGAAGCTATAACAGATAGATCTGATTTTATATTAGGATTAACCCATTCAACATTTTTCATTGCATATGTAGCCAATTTATGTGGATAATAAAATATATCTTCATTTGTATTTACATTTATATTTCTATTTTCTTTTTTTTGTAAGGCATAATAGTATGCTGGTATCATCATTGATGCAGCTGAACCAAGTATTATTTTTGTATCAGATGGTAATTTTATATTTAAATAATCTTTATAATAATCATGCACTAATTTAATATTTAAATCATTAGTATAGTTATGAAGATATGATAGACCTCCATTTTCTTTTGGTTGATCGCTAGTCAGTGTAATTGTTAATGGAGATAACATATCTTCCATTAAATATGGTTCGCCTTTATTACTCATAATAGTTTCTTTTTGAATTTTATTTGAATCTTTAGATCTTTTTGTAAAATAATTACTTTTTTTATATTGTTTATTTTTTTTATAAGAATATGCTTTTCTTGTTCTTTTATTCATTATATAATAACTATATATTATATAATAACTATATATTATTACACCTTTTTTACATTTCTAAAACATATGCTCCTATCAAAACAAAAAATAATGCAATCCATTTTGTTAGTGTAAATTTAAATTCATTAAATACAAATGAACTTATAATACTCAAAACTAAAATTGGAAATAATTTAAATGCTAAAACTGTCGTTAAAAAATCAACTTTAATTTTTAATGAATAATATATTAAATATATCAATAAACTAAATAAAATAAAACTTATAATAAGATAATTTTGGTTATTATCAAGAATAGATTTTTTTAGATAGTATGGTGCTATACAAGCTAGAACACTAAGAAGAATAATTACAATAATTTTTTGGGTATCTAATTTCATATAATATATTGTTATTTTATTATAATATAAAATAATTATAATATATTACAAGTACTTATTATTATACTACTTAAAGTAAATAGTAATATAAAACGTGTGACTATATTTGAATAAGTAAATGCATATATACTTGTAGAACATACATTAATTAATTCTTTGTCAATAATTGTTAAAATACTTAGTATTAACCATATTATTTGAAATACTGCAACTGGTATAGATATATAAAGTACACATTTATATAATCTTAATGAAAAATGATGTTGAAATTGAATATTAATAAAATATAATAAAATTATTAATATAAACGTAGTTAATACTATATCTACTATAAAATAATCTTCTAATGAAAATAATATATGTATAGAATTATTTATATTATTTAAATTTATATATTTTTTAATACAAACTACTGTATCTAGTTGTATAATTATAATTAAGTCAGTAATTATAAATGTAAAAATTAATAAAAATATAAATATGTTAATAGAATTTTGTATACATCTTTTTGTAGTTAATATTAGTTGTTCTTGTTGATTTTGTTCTTGTTGTATATTTCTTAATGCAGATCTAGGGATAATATCTGGATTGTTATATATTGGTCTAGCAATAGAAATAGCAACATCCTCATCAAAAGACATATACTGATTATTAATATTATTCATAAATTATAATAAAAAGAATAAAGTAATTATAATATTTTGTTAATGTGACAAATTTTTCAATTTTTTTTAATATAAATATTTGTTAGTTTATACAAATTTAGGATATACTAAATAGTATAATACAAATAAGTATGACAATATTCCTAATATAATAGAAAATAACCATATTGGTAAAATTGTTTTATTTTTATATCCAACTCCAAATTCTCTTATGCTTCCATCTCTATTATAAAAACAACTTGGTTGAAGCATTTGAATAAATCCAAATACTATCATAAATATTATTATTGCCATCATTGTTGTATTATTTCTTGCAAATGTTCTTAACATATATAATATATCCATTTTATTTATTTTGTTAGTTTGTATAATTTATTAAATTGAAAATTATACAAATTATTTATAAAACTGTTAAATAATCAATATATCCTCGTAAATAATTATCTAATCATAATATTCCATATCTTCTTGTTCATCTCCCCATGGATCTCCATCATCCCAATCATCACTCATATTCATTTGATATGCATCTTCATCTATGTTTTTATTTATTTCTTCTTGTTCAATTGCAGCATCTACTTCAAAATCAAAATCTCCATCACTGATGCCTTTCTTTTTAAGTTTATTTTGTAGTTCGGCAACTTTTTCAGCTACTTTTTTATCATGATCAAAATTATCTGGATCATATTCTCTTAATCCTTTTGATAATCCTATACTGTATAAAGGTCCTAGTTTATGGTGTTTTAAAATTGTATCAACTGCTCTCTCATCTTCAGTCATATCACGTAATCTATCTGTAAAACTATATTTTTCAGCCTCTTTTAATTTATATACTTTATCTTCAATATCTTCAAAAGAAACATTTAGTGTATCTTTAATATTCATCATTATTTTTAAAAATGATCCCAATAATTTTGCAACATCTTCCTGCAATTTACTAACATCACCTTGAATAAATTCTTGTTCAGCATCTGTAAATCTTAATTGTTGTTCAATTAAAAAATCTTCACTAAATAAATCTGATTTTTCTTCATTTAGATTGATATCTTTTAAAGTGAGTAATTTATTTAATATAGAAGCATCTCTAGTAGTTTCAATATACTCAGTAAATACACTTAAAACATAATACTCATATAGTAATGTTACAATACGTCTATCAAAAACAGAATATAATGTTTTTTCACCTATTTGTATATCAGATAAAATTGGCGTTACTTTTGATAATAAATATATACCTCTTGTTTTAATTTTCATTTCATTTAATACATTTTTAATAGGTATATTTCCATAAAAAGATTCTATAGGACCATAAAAATTGTTTATCATATTTATAATATCTTTTTCATGACTTTTTGAGAGTTTCCAATATCTATGAGGTTGTATTGATTGCATTTTCTGGTTTATTATCATAGTTGGAAATACCATTGTTATTAAGTAAATAAAATTCTTAAAATAATTTATTTGATTATATAGACTATCATCAGAAATTTTTAAACTAACATTTCTAGGATTAATATCATATCTCCAAGAAGAAATATTAGTTATAAATTTTTTTACTTTATTTAATTCAAGTTTACTCATTTTTGATTTACGTTTTAAAAACTCAATTAAATCTTTACGCATATTTGAATTTGCTGAATCTAAATAATTTTTCATAGATCTCATTTCATCAGTATCTTTGTCTATTGATAAATCATAACTGTCAACTAAGACTTCTAATTTTTGTGTTAATGCTTTAGGTACATTTGGATCATCTACATCATTTAGTATTTCCAATGTTTTTCTCATATACTCAATACAAGAAGGTTTATTATCAGATAAAGAAATACGAATTATATTATTACGACTTACTAATTGAAATAATCTTAAAAACATTTCTTTTGTGTAACTACGACCATCTCTTTTTAACTTCTGTATTTTTTCTTGAATGCTATCTGTTTTTCTTAGATAATCCGGTTTATCAATACATATAGTAGCTAAATCTTCTGTTAATGGTAAAGTAGATTGAAACTTACAAAAATGTATAAATGCTTGATAAATTGTTTCTTCACTAAAATCATTTGATATTTCAGGATAAATACGTTTAGTGTTTACTTCAGATAACAAGCTAGCTGATTGTGTTAAAATTTTTATATCTTTTAGTAGCAAAGATAATTCATTTACTATTTTATTATTATTTAAAATACTAGTATCTTCATTTGAAAAATATTGTAAACAAGTTATATTTTCATTTCCTTGTTCATTACAACAAGCATTATCAATAAAAGGCTGTGATGCTGATTTAAGAAGTAAATCTTTCTTTTCAACTATTCTTTGTATTGATTCTTGAATAGCCATTGAAAATGATATTATCTTTGAATAAACAACTAACAAATTTTCTAATTGTCTTGGACTACCACTTTTAAATTCATCTTGTAATTTATCCAAAAATCCTTCTGATATATTTTCCAAATGTTTTATATTAAATCTTTTTAATGGTGGCAAAAAATTTGTCCATTTATCTAATCTATGTTCTTCGGGAACATCTGGTTCGGGATTTGTTAGAATATATTCTACTTTTTCTTTAATTTTTTGTTCAATTTCTCCATTAACTAACAAAAATTTATTAGTAAATGCTTTGATTGTTGCAGCTATTTTTTCTTCATTTTTAGGCAATGCATTCCAAGGAATTGTCTTTGGATTACGTAGTTTAAGAGCCACACACGCTAAATAATTTAACCCAGTATTGTCACCTTCTCCTTCAAGTGGATAGCCGCTAAAAGAACGTACACAACCTGGAAATGTTTTCCTTGTTTTAATAGATGGTATACTTGTTTGAATACCAATTAAATATGTTCCAAGTGTTAAATATATTAATGTGGAACTATATACTATAGCATATTCAGGAATTTTCTTATTCTTTTTAGCCATCTCTTGTTCTCTTTTTTTATATGCAGCTTCTTTTTCAATAATATTTGTATCATTCATCATCTCAGTTACTATCTTTATTATAAAATCTCTGGATTGTTCAATATCAATTCCCATATCGTGTGATAATGTTGAAATTATATTTGTTACTATTTGACCTTCTACTGTTAAACGTTTATCTTTAACTAATCCTTTTTTTTCTAAAAATGCTTCTCCTGCATCTTTTTCCATTATTTCTCTACTTCTATTTACAAAACCATCTTGAAATCCTTCTGTAACATCAAAATCAATATAAGTAATAATTTCACCACTATTTTCATCTACCCATGCATTTCCATCATCACTTTGTTTTCCAATTTGTTTAATAAGTTCATCTAACTTATTTTGGTATGCTTCTGGCCCTTTTAAAAATGCTTTGGCTAAGTATAGACGAAAAGCAGGAATTAATTTAACATCTGTTTTCATACAATATAACCACCATTCATTTTCCATTTGACCATCATTTACATTAGGCACATTTGGATCACCATAATAACAAAAATTAGAACAAAAACGTATTATATCATTTTGTTTTTTAACAAAATCTGTTTGACTTAATATTAAATCTCTTAAACTAGCATAAGGAGATATTACTTGATTTTGTACTTGTTCTTGAATTGATAATCCTAAATTATATTTTTGTTGATTATACTTATAAAATTGTGTTTTCTTAATTTGCTCTAATTTCCCAAATATATTTACATAATGTTTTAAATGTTTATCTATAGTCTGTGTTAGTTGCTCCTTTGAAAGATCATAATTTTTATCAAATTGATCTAAAACTTGTTTTAATGCATTATTAACAAGAACATCTTTGCTTACTTCTGTTGGTTCACATTTATCATCTAATTTTTCAGAAGGATTATACAAACAATTATAATCAATATTACATAAAACATCATCATCTTTTATAAACCAAGAAGGATCAACTTCAGTTGCTAAAACCCATTCATCATTATTTCTTACATAGTATTCTAATTCAGTAGCACCTTCAGTTTCAGTTGTCTCTGCTAAAATTGCATATTGACCTTCTTTTACTTTTCTTGCTTGATTAACAAGAGATTCTGCCAATTCTTCAGCTTCTTTTTCTGATAATTTATGTTTTTCAACAAATTCATTTGTTAGATATAACAAAAAATCTTCACTTATTAGTTGATCTCTTTGTTTCGAATATTTTTCTGAAACAATATTATAATTTGTATTATCATATGCTTTGTCAAAATATACTGTTTTTCCATTATCTTCAAGCAAAGATTTCTTAGAATTATATTTTTTAGCTATAGTATATGTAGTACATTTATCGCCCAATTTATTTTTGTCATCTTCTATTATTTTTGCCATTCTTTCTTTATCAGATTTTAAAAGTTCATTTAATTCCTTTGGAAACATTAGTTGAATATTTGTAAATGCAACTGCAGTATTATATAGATTTCCATAATCTTCAACCTTTATTTTTTTAAGAAATTCTGAAGGAGTTATTTTCATTTCATCTGGATTTACATTATACTCTTTGATAATTATATTTTGATCAGCATTTAGATATTTAAATATAGGATTTGAAAAAATATATTCATCAACATTAGTTTGAATTTGCCCTTGTGCTTGTTTAGAATATAATTTATGACCAAATCTATTCATTCTTTTTAGATTTTTAATCGTATAAAATGCATTTGAGTATTCTTTAAAAGTTTTATTATATTCATTGATTTTTTCTTTTATAAATGAATCAATTTCTCTATATTGCATATATGTTAAATCAACTGGATAAACTAAGAATGGTTCTAAGTAATTAATAACATCAACCATGCTTAGTTTTCCTTTTATATATTTTTTAACTAATAAAAAAAGAACTCTAATTTTTGGTATAATTGTTCTTAAAAATATTTTATATATATCTAAATTTGAAAGTAATTCAGGTCTATTATATTCACTTAAATCTAAAATATATTGTTTAATATTATCTACAAAATTAGTGTCATCATACTGCAAATCTAAGTCTAAACCATCAATATCTATTTGTGTAACATCTGTAGATTGTTTAAGAAGTTGCCAATAATTTAAGAAATGCAAATTTAAATTTGCTCTAACTAATAAACTTGTTCCAGGTAAATTAATTTGAGAAAATCTTACAGTTGGTTCTGGTAATGTAACTACTGATTTAATTGTAATTTCATCATCATTTGTTAATTTAACTCTATGGGCAATCATCTTATTTCCTTTTGCTTTTAAATTTGTAGCTTCTAATCTTTCAAGACCCATATTATATTTTTGAATAATAAAACGTCTATTAATAAGCTCTGAATTAGATACTACAGATGAATATAATGAACCTAAATTATCTACTATAGCATTAATATCTGTTTGAACTTTTCCTTGAATTATTGTTCCATCAATTGATTCAAAAATAGATTGTTGTTCTGTATTTTCAAATGGAGTCATAAATTTATTAATATCATTATACAAAGTTGCATATTTATTTTGTCCTTCTGTAACTGTATTTGAACGAAAAGCTTTAAATTTATCAGATATTTTTATTAATTCATCTGAATCAGATAAATAAATTGAATCTTTATTCATTTGAGTATCTTTATAAATCTTTTTAATATTTGTAGCAACTAACATAATCCAATATAGATTATTTTTAAATTCTGATAAATATTCTGCAAGTGGTCTATCATCTGCTGTTTTTGTTATAACACCAGTTATATTTTTATTTTCATCAAACGTCGACGCTAAGTTACGTAATTGTAAAAAACGTGTAATCATAATATGTATATTATTTAATACATTATTAGTTCTTCTATCATTTGGAATAGTGGCAATCATTTCTTCTAATAAATCATTTGCTTGTGCTTCAATATTATATCTATATTTATCTTTATCAATATTAACATATTCTTGTACTTGTATAATATCTCCAAATTGTAAATCATCAGCATCAAATAACATTTTTTCTATTTTTTCTTTAACTATTTTTGTTGGAATAGCAGTTTCTAATTCTTCCTCTTCTTCACCTAGTTCAACTAATTGATCTGGTTCAACCTCTTCTTCTATTTTATATTCTCCATCCAATATACTCTGTTTTTTTTCTTTAATACTTTCTGGAGGTGGTCTAATCTCAATAGTTTCTATAGGTAAATCTTCTGGTAATCCATTATAATTAAAATTAATATAAATAATATCGTCATCTGTAGTTCTTAATTCAATCATATCTTCTTCTAAATTAATAATTTCACCTGTAATAACAACAGGAATATCGCCTCCCATATAAATATTTATCCAGGTTCCAGGAAGAAGTTCGTTTTGTCTAGCATAACCTTCTTTTTCATTACTACTAATTATTTTAATGCCTGTAATTGTTCCATCACCAATAGTACCATCAGGGTTAATTTGTAATGTCACCTTTGCAAATGACTCAGCATTAATTAACTTAATTTTATTTTGATCAATATAATCAATTAAAAAAACATTATTATTTAATATTTCATTTGTTGGATCAGTTATTATAATAATATCACCTAGCTTTAAAATGACATTTTTCTCTTTTGATTGAAGTTCGCTAGATAATTCTTCAACAACAGTAGGTTCATTATTTTCGTCCTCAATAATATTTTCTTGAATTATTGTATTATCTTTTTCTTCTAATATATCTTCAATAGGATTTACATTAGTTTGATTAATAATTTGTTGTATGTCATCAAATTCTTGTTTTGATTCACTTTCTGGTTGTGACATATATTAATAATAGAAATTTTTTGTAAATCATTTATTTCAAAATATATAAATGGTTAGTATTTAAAGATATTTAATTCTATAATAATAAATGTCTTTAAATCAAGTTACATATAATTTAACTACTATCCCAGATTTTCATAATGCAATAACTAACAAAATTATTGATGAAAAATATGAAAAATATTATAATATTCATAAATATACTACTAAAGCAAATGAAGAATATTATATTCTTCATTATAATAAAGAAATGTTATCACCTAGTCTATATGATACTTATGGTCTACTACGTTCTATAATTATTTCTGGTTCGAGAATTGTATCATTCTCTCCTCCTAAATCGATAACTTCTGAGAGATTTATGACAAAGTATCCAAATCCAGAAAATAAAAATATTATTGCTGAAGAATTTATTGAAGGGACTATGATAAATGTATTTTTTGATCCTACTTATGGTGCTACTGGTTGTTGGCAGATTGCTACAAGAAATACTGTTAGTGCTGATGTAACATTTTATAAATGGTCAAAAAAGAGTTTTAATAATATGTTTATGGAAGCATGTATCGAGAGTAAATTTAATATTCAAACTCTAAATCCTGGATATTGTTATAGTTTTGTTATGCAACATCCTGAAAATAGAATTGTTATTCCTAATAAAAAACCAAAGCTATTTTTAGTTGCTGTATATGAAATTAGACAAAATAGTGAATTACAAACATATGAAATAATTGAAGAAGATCTTACTAAAGTAAAATTATGTGGATGTTGGGAATTTACAACAATTCAATTTCCTGAAAAATATGAATTTAATTCTTATACTGAATTAATAAACAAATTTGGTTCGCCAAATACACCTTATAATATAATGGGAGTAACTATAAAAAATCTAGAAACTGGAGAACGAATGAAAATAAGAAATCCTATTTATGAAGAAGTACGTTTTTTACGTGGTAATCAACCAAAATTGTTGTTTCAATATATTACTTTGAGACAACAGGGGAAAATTCCTGATTATTTAAAATTCTATCCTGAATCAAAAGAAGATTTTTCTCAATTTAGAGATCAAATTCATATGTTTACGAATACACTTCATAAAAATTATATTTCTTGTTATGTAAAAAAAGAAAAACCTTTGAAAGAATTTTCAGAACAGTATAGAACACATATGTTTAAGATTCATGAGAAATATATTACTGAACTTAGACCTAATAATTTATTTGTAACAAATACAATTGTAATTAATTATGTTAATATTTTGCAACCACAACTATTAATGTATTGTTTAAATTATAATATGAGAAAAAGATATATTGATACATTGAAACAAGATGAAAAAATTTAATAATTTATAAAAAAGATATAAAAGTTTATTAATATCTTAATTAAATAATAATGTTTGCTTATTTTGCATATAGTTTAGGTGTTTTTTTAGGTATACAAATTGGAAAAGGATTAAATCCAAATTATACATATCTTTTAGACAAATATAATAAAGTTAATTCTGAATATTATAAAAACTATCAAATGAATTATCGTTATAATAAATAATATATATATATATATATATTTAAGTAAATTTTTATATAAGAATTTACTTAAAAAATGAAATAAACTATTTTTATAATTATTTATTACTTAGAAAAGAATTCTCTAATTGAACCTATTCTTTTTGTTGCACTTTGAATTGAAGAAACTAGTACTTGTTTAACAACATCAACTCCTTTTGTCTTATCAGTTAAAGATACACGAAGTAAACTATCTGTATCGTGTGGATGCATTTTTTTGAATCCAACATAATCAACAAATTTTAAATCATTATAAAATACACTATAAATTTCAAAATTTAATATATTTCCAATTGTATAATCTTCATTAATTAAAGTTATATCATAACAATTATCAATTGTATTCTCTGATGGTTTAATAGGTAATTCATCTTTTTCAATTTCGTCTAATAACTTTGCAAATTTATTTAATAAAATATCACTTGCTTTTACAATAATATCATAATTATCATATATACCTACTGTTTCCAATATAAAATCAAATGTTTTTGTTTTTACATATCGCAAACCTTCTAATAACATCCAATTACGTGCCTCAAAATCTATTTCTTTTTCACTCTTACTTTCATCCTTCCATTTTTGTTTTCTGATTTCTAACTCTTGTAACATTTTTTCTTTATCAGTAGTACAACCATAAGAACAAGTAGCAGTTACATTAAAAGCACTATCTTCTCTAGCAGTATTAATTGAAAACTCACTAGTTAATTTTATTCTTTCACCTTGTAACTCATCTGAAATTTTAGGTCTTAAACGAACAAAATCTATAAAATATTCGCCTTTTCCTGTTGGAGGAATATATGCAGGAAATATTTTTCTTAGAGAATTTTCATCCAAATACTTATCTGTTGTTAAATCTTTAACTTTAAAATCTTTTGTTGTTACAATCATTACAGTATCAGTATTATTTTCTACATCTAGTTCCATAATATAATTTTTTATAGGAAAATCAATATCAGGAATGCAAACTGGAATACAACTTAGTCGATGTTTTATTATTTCATTATTTAAACGTGTTGTATTTATTTTAATTTTTGTATGATTTTCTTCATTAGGAAAAGTTTTAAAACAAATTACAGGAATATCAGATAATATTGTGCGTCTCAATGCATTAATATAACTAACATCTGAACCAGATATAGTAAATGTTAAAATATTATCTTCTTCTTTTAGATTATCGATTTTAGAACTCATTGTATATAATAATGTAAGTATATATTTAATATTTATTAAATTATTAATTTATAATTAATAAATTCAATTTTTTATTATTTTTATTATTTTTATTAGTTTATAATTATTTATAATTATAATTAGTTAAAGATACTATAATAAAAAATATATTTAGAATAATGAGTAGTATACTTTATTATAGTAATTTTTGCGAACATTCTAAAAAGTTACTTCAATATGTTAATAAATCTGGAAGTACAAAGGATATTCATTTTATATGTATTGATAAAAGAGTAAAAGATGATAATGGAAAAATTTATATTGTTCTTCAAAATGGTCAAAAAATTTTAATGCCTGAAAATGTAAAAAGTGTTCCAGCATTACTTTTAATGACACAAAATTATCGTGTTATTTATGGAGATGAAATTTATAAATTTTTAAAACCACAAGTTACACAAAATGTAAAACAAGCAACACAAAACAATATGGTTCCAATGGCTTTTCAAGATGGTTTCAGTGCATTTGATGGGTTTTCATCAATGGGAGGAGGTATTACATCTGATAATTATAGTTTTTTAGATCAGAGTGATACTGAATTGGGAGTTAAAGGTAATGGGGGATTACGACAAATGCATAGTTATGTTTCTTTACAAGATTCAAATAATCCTAGACTAATGAATTTGCCAACAGATGATACTCAATATAATACAGGTAAAATAAAAAATGGAGAAGTATCTTTAGAAGCATTACAAAGACAACGTGATGAAGAGTTATCAAAATATCGTTAATAAAATAAAAGTAATTATTAGATAAAATATATTAAATAAATATTTAAAATAAAAATATAAGTAATAAATATATGTTTCAAGAACCATTTACTAATAAAATTACTATATACAGTAAAAGCGGATGTTCAAATTGTTTAAAAGTTAAAGATTTCTTAAAATCTAAAAAAGTAGACTTTGAAATTATTAATTGTGACGAATATTTATTTGATAATAAAGAAGAATTTTTAGAATTTATTTATGAAAAAGCAAAAACTAGATGTAATATGTTTCCAATGGTTTTTGATGGCAAAAAATATATTGGAGGATTAAATGAAACCAAACTACATATTGAAAAAGTATTAGATTTTGGATTAGATTTTTAATAAATTTATTAAATAATTTATATTTATATTTATATAAATTGGATAAATTATTTAAAGATTATATAATATTATAAGTAGATATAATATGACAACTAATTTAGTTTCAGTATTCAATAATCATTTTGAAGAATTTGTTAATGATATTCAAAATGTTTTTCCTGAAGATCCTGATATTTTGACTGCTAAAAATGCATTATTAACTATTAGAAAAGCTAATCCTAAACTTTTGGTTAAAATTTGGAATAGTTATGTTGCAGTTCCATATAAAGATCAAATTGAAAAAGGAGATATACAATTTTTTATTGAAAAAGATTATTCTAGCGATTTAGCTAGAAATGATAATGCTGATAAGATTAAAGAATCAATTAATCGTCTTAGAAATCCTGTAAAAATGATGTCTACTGATAATAGAGCAAAAACTATGAAATATATTCAAAATTTAACTAAAATATCACAAATGATTCCACAATAAATAATATAAAAATAATATATTTAACAAAGTATAATTTAAATATATTTAATAATATTGTTATATAATTAAAATGTCAAATGAAATTAAACCTCCTGAAGAATTTAATAAAATTATTAATGATTTTACTAATGATATATTAATTACTTTTCCAGAATATTCTGGAATTATTAGCCGTTGGTGGAATAGACCGGTTGAAAATGAAGAATTGGCTGAAAAAAGAAAACAAACAGAAATATTATTTGTGTTTAAACATTGTATCAAAATTTTTCCTGAACGTTTTTTTGATATTTTATATCAAAATGTAGATATATTTTCTGATAATTCAGAAGTAAATACTGAATTTCTTCCTGGAATTGTTTTTAAACAATTATGGAATTGTGAAATTACTGATAATACTCGTACAACTATTTGGAAATATTTACAACTAATATTATTTTCTGTTATTGGAACAGTTAAGTCTACCAGTGACTTAGGAGATACTGCTAAGCTTTTTGAAGCTATTAATGAAGATGAATTAAAAAATAAATTACAAGAAACTTTTGAAAGTATGAAAAATATTTTTGATTCTAATAATTTTCCAATTGATTTATCAAATAATTTTGATTTTTCTAATGGATTTACAGATACTTCAAATAATTCTAGTTCATTTAATTTTGGAAATATGCCAAATCCAGAAGAACTTCATAATCATATTAATGGATTAATGGGTGGAAAATTAGGAAAATTAGCTATGGAATTAGCTGAAGAAACCGCAAATGATTTAAATTTAGATATGGAAAATATATCAAATGCTAAAGATGTATTTGAAAAATTATTTAAAAATCCTACAAAATTAATGGGAATGGTAAAAAATGTTGGAAGTAAATTAGATGAAAAGATAAAGTCAGGAGAAATTAAAGAAAGTGAACTTATGGAGGAAGGTATGGACTTACTTAATAAAATGAAAAATATGCCAGGGATGGATAATATGCAAAAAATATTTTCTCAAATGGGAATGGGTGGATTAGGAAAAGGAGGTAAATTAAATTTAGGTGCTATGGAAAGTCAATTAAATAGAAATATGAAGACAGCAAAAATGAAGGAAAGAATGAAAGAAAAAGCAGAAAATATTAGTAAAATGAAAGATTCTGGTTTTTGTAATATGTCTGATACAATTAATCAACAACAATCTAATAAACTAACAGATGAAGAGATTGTTAAAATTTTTAGTACTGGTGAGAAAGTAGAAAAAACTCCAAGAGGAGCAAAACATATAACAAATACTAATACAAATTCTAATAAAAAAGGTAAGAAAAATAAGAAATAGAAATAAATAATGTATTTTATAATAATTATAATATAAAATATATAAATATAAATATAAATTCAACTATATAATTATAATACGTTTTTTAATGAATATAGAATTAATTAATATACATCAGTCAATAAGAGATAAATTACAATATTTTTATGATAATAAAAAAATACCAAATATTTTATTTAATGGAACATCTGGAAGCGGTAAAAGTACTATTTTAAATGAATTTATATCAAAAATTTATGATAATAATAAAGAAAAAATTAATGATTATGTAATGTATGTAAATTGTGCTCATGGTAAAGGAATCAAATTTATTCGTGATGAACTTAATTTTTTTGCAAAAACAAATATTAATTCAAATGGAGGTAATATATTTAAAAGTATAGTTTTATTAAATGGTGATAATTTAACAGTTGATGCACAATCAGCTCTAAGAAGATGTGTTGAATTATTTAGTCATAATACAAGATTTTTTATTATTGTAGAAGACAAATATAAATTATTACGTCCTATTTTATCTCGTTTTTGTGAAATATATGTACCTAAACCAATTATTAACGAAAAACAAATAAATTTATATTCATATAATTTAGAAAATATTTTTCATTTATCTAATTATAAATTAAAACGAAATGAATGGCTTAAAAAAGAATTAACAAAATATTTAAAAATAAAAGAAGAAATTAATGAAAAAATATTACTTGAGTTATCAGAAAAATTATATATAAAATCATATTGTGGAATAGATATTATGCATTTAATTGACAATGATTTAGGAAACTTACAAGAAAATAAAAAATATGAATTATTAGTTATGTTTAGTAAAGTAAAGAAAGAATTTCGTAATGAAAAATTATTAATATTTTTTATATTATACTTTTTATTATTTGATAAAGAATATATTTTAGAAAATATATCATTTATGTAAAATTTAAGTTTAAAATTAATTTTTTTTAAATAATTATTTATTAATTATGGATGATTTTAATGTTAGTTCACTTCATGAGTCAAAAAATGAATGGGGAGCTCGTTTACTTATTATTTTATCTCCTTTAGTTATTGAAGGATTTAGATCTATTTTTGATGAGTCTTTAAAATTATGTAAACAAAATAATGAAATGGATAAATATTTAATGACATTTCAAAATTTAATTACAAGAATACCAAAATGGAATGCTAATATTATTGAAAATGAAAGAAAACGTATTATTGAACGTAGTGGTTGTAGTTATTTAGAAGAATTAGTTACTTGTATTCATATTATTCAATTAAAACTTCTTACTGCAATGAGAGTTGGACAAAGACAGAAAAAGATTGATATTAATATACCTAAATTAGATGATTTTATTCATAAAGTTTATGTATACACTGCTAGAAAAATATATAAAAATGTTTATCTATTTGAATTAAATGTTCAGCCACTTCAAGTTCAAAAAAATAATAGAGAACTTGAGATAATAGTTCAAGAATGTATTTTAAATGCTGTAAGAGATAGTATTCCAGTAGAAAGTATTTTAAGGGCATATATGGATGAAACTGTTGAAGAAGATGTTGTTGAAGAAATAAGAGAACAAATTATTGAGACTAAAAAAGATTTTGAAAAATCAGAAAGTCAACATATTCATGAAGGAAGTAACACTAATAATGAAGAAAATATTTCTATTAAATTTGATGATGTTGATAGAGTTGTTACAGGAGGAGGAAGTGAAGAATTAGTTACTGCACCAAAATCAATCGAACGTTTAGAAGAAATAAGTACATTAAGAAATATGCAAAGAAAAATAGAAGAGGAAGAAGAAAATAATAATGAAAAATTAAATATATTAGATGAATCAGTAAATTTAGATAGTTTAGATGTACATGTAATTAACCCTCCAGAATTAAAGTTAGAAAATGATATTTTGTTAGATAATATTGAAATATTAACTTAATCCAAACAAGTATATATAATTAACTCTATCTTTTCAAATGTGGAATAATACGTTAAAAATAAGTATAAATTCTAAAAATATATTTTATTATGGATAATATATTTTTAGTTGCAGGCTTCATAGCTGGAATATTTTGTTTAGCAAAATTTTTTGAAATGAGATATGTTGATAATGAACCTAAACCATTAAAGCTATTAATTCGTGATTCAATATTAGTATATATTAGTGTTATATGTGGTATTTATGTTATAGAACAATTATCTCCCGTTGTTCAGGATAC
>Ga0194118_10002970_pt1 | contig 20462 bp, 18 predicted proteins | sample TA2MahsurfametaG_2_FD_148662 | JGI IMG/M metagenome (GOLD analysis project Ga0194118, IMG submission 148662) | Freshwater microbial communities from Lake Tanganyika, Tanzania - TA2015013 Mahale N5 surface | ecosystem: Environmental > Aquatic > Freshwater > Lake | place: Tanzania: Lake...
GATCGTGGCAAGCATATCGGCGAACTCTTGCACGATTCCGTTGGTGGCGGGCATCAGCCGGGCGCTGCCCGCCAGCTCCTGCGGGTTGCGGATATAAAACCCATCCCCCTGTTCGCAGACCCACTGGGCAATACGCGGATCTCGGGTGATGCGCTGGAGCTGGCCCACGCGCTCCAGCGGACTGCCGGAGGCAGCACCGGGCTCGACGAGTTCGGCCCACTTGTAGACGAGAGAGAGGGACAGGTTCATCTCGGCGGCGATCCGCTTGGCGCTTGTCTGCTTTAACACCTGCCTCATCACCTCGTGGGCTTTCATCGCTGCTAGCCTGCGGGGAACGCGGGGAAACGCAACCCCGGGGCGCACAACGATTTTGGGCGTGCTTACGCGGCCCTGCCTCTGGTTTGCTGTCCGCTCTTCGACCCTTCCTGCATGAACATCCACGAGTATCAGGCCAAGGCCCTCTTCGAGAAATACGGCGTGCCCGTCCCTAGGGGCGCCGCCGCCCGGAGCCAAGCGGAGTTCGCCCCCGCCTTGGCCCAGCTCCCCGAAGGGGCCACTATGGTAAAGTCGCAGATCCACGCCGGCGGGCGCGGCAAAGGGACGTTTACCAACGGCTTCAAGGGCGGGGTGAAGTTCTGCGCAGACAAGGCCACCGCCCTCGCGATGGCGGGCCAGATGCTCGGCCAGACGCTCGTCACCGCCCAGACCGGACCCGCCGGCCGCCGCGTGCAGTCGGTGTACTTCACCGTCGCGAGCGCCATCAAGAAGGAATACTACCTCGCCATTCTCCTCGACCGCGCCAGCTCCCGCCCGGTCATCGTCGCCTCGACCGAGGGCGGCGTCGAGATCGAGAAGGTCGCCCGCGAGACCCCGGAGAAGATCACCAAGGTCCGCGTCGATCCCGCGTTCGGTTTGGCCGATTTCCAAGTGCGCGACCTCATCGCCGCCCTCGGCCTCACCGGCGCAGAGGCCAAGAACGCCGCGAGGCTGATCCGCAACCTTTACACCTGCTTCTGGGAGACCGACGCCGCGATGGTCGAGGTCAACCCCCTCATCACCACGCCCGCAGGAGAGGTCTTGGCCCTCGACGCCAAGGTGTCCTTCGACGACAATGCCCTCTTCCGCCACCCGGAGATCACCGCGCTGCGCGACCTCAACGAAGAGGACCCGAAGGAGATCGAGGCCTCACGGTACTCGCTCAGCTACATCGCCCTGGACGGCAACATCGCCTGTCTCGTCAACGGCGCCGGCTTGGCGATGTCCACGATGGACATCATCAAGCACTTCGGCGGGACACCGGCCAACTTCCTCGACGTGGGCGGCGGCGCCTCGAAGGATCAGGTGGTCGCGGCCTTCAAGATCATCCTCGGGGATCCGAACGTGAAGGGGATCCTAGTAAACATCTTCGGCGGTATTATGGACTGCAACGTGATCGCTCAAGGCATCGTCGAGGCGGTCCGGGAGGTCGGCCTCAAGCTGCCGCTGGTTGTCCGCCTTGAGGGCAACAACGTCGAGGCCGGCAAGGCCACCCTCGCTGCCTCCCGGCTCACCCTCGTGTCCGGCGACACGATGGCGGATGCCGCGCAGAAGATCGTCCGGCTCGTCGCCTGAAACCCGTCCGCACCTCCCTCCCATGGCCATTCTCATCACCCCCTCCACGAAGATTTTGATCCAGGGCATCACCGGCGAGTTCGGGGCTCGCCATACCCGGCTCTCACTTGACTACGGCACGCAGGTCGTCGCGGGCGTTACGCCCGGCAAGGGAGGACAGCACTTCGAGCACCAGGGGAGCCGCGTCCCGATCTTCAACTCGGTCGCCGAGGCCGCCCGCGCCACTGGCGCCACGGTCTCCGCGATCTTCGTCCCGCCCCCGTTCGCGGCGGACGCGATCCTCGAGGCGGTCGATGCCGACCTTGACCTCGCCGTCGCCATCACCGAAGGCATCCCCATCCGCGACATGATCCGCGTGAAGCGGGCGATGCAGGGCCGCCGCACCCGTCTGGTCGGCCCCAACTGCCCCGGACTGGTCACGCCCGGCACGGGCCCCAGCTCCAAGGGTGGTTGCCGCATCGGCATCGCCCCGGGCTACATCCACCGCCCGGGCCATGTCGGCGTGGTCTCGCGGTCCGGCACTCTCACCTATGAGGCCGTGTTCCAGCTGACTTCCAAGAGCATCGGCCAGTCGACCTGCGTCGGCATCGGCGGCGACCCGGTTAACGGCACCTCACATCTGGACGTGATCAAGCTGTTCAACGCGGATCCCGAGACGCGCGGCATCATCATGATCGGCGAGATCGGCGGCAGCGCCGAGGTCGAGGCCGCCCGCTGGGTCCGCGAACACTGCCGCAAGCCCGTCGCCGGCTTCATCGCCGGGGCGACCGCCCCCACGGGCCGCCGGATGGGCCACGCCGGCGCGGTCATCGGGGGCCATGAGGACACGGCCGCGGCCAAGATCGCCATCTTCCGCGAGTGCGGGATCGAGGTCGCCGCGACCCCAAGCGATATGGCCGACGCGCTGCTCCGCTCGGCCGCCGCCCGCGGAATCAAGCTGTCCTAAGCAACTTCCCGCCGTCCCGGCCTGGCCCCGCCTACGGGGCCAAGCCGAGGGCGTGGGTGATTTTGCCCCCTTGCCGGCGGGGTAATGCGCTGGCATAGCCGCGGAGATGAAACTCAACCCCCTCCTGCCTGCCCTGCTTGCCCTCCTCGCCGCGCCGCTGGTGGCGGCGGACCCCAAGGCGAAGGCGCCTGATGTCGCCAAGCTCGACCCCGCGATGGGCGCGGGCAAGGCCGCCGCGGCGGAGCTGGTTTGGCACGACGTGACCCAATGGGGGGTCGAGGGTCGCGCGTGGGGGGACGCCCCGCGGACCCGCTGGTTCGACCGCTTTCCCGCCGCCGCGCAGCAAACCGTGACTCCGGCCGTCTGGAATCTCAGCCGCGACAGTGCCGGAATGCTGGTCCGATTCCGCACCAACGCGAACGCCATCCACGTCCATTACCGCCTGATGAAGGACCGGCTCGGGATGCCGCATATGCCGGCGACCGGCGTCAGCGGTGTAGACCTCTACGCGCGGGATAAGCAGGGCCGCTGGCGCTGGGTGCAGGTCACCCGGCCGGACAAGCAAGAGCTGCAGGTGGAGATTATTCGGGACCTCGCGCCCGGCGAGCGGGAGTACGCGGCTTACCTGCCCCTGTACAACGGGGTCGAGTTTCTCCGCCTCGGCGTGCCCCCAGGGGCCACGTTCGAGGGCCTCGCGCCGCGCGCGCGCCCCGTGGTGTTCTACGGCACCTCCATCACCCACGGCGCGTGCGCCTCGCGGCCGGGGATGGTGCACCCCGCGATCCTCGGCCGCCGCCTCGATGTGCCGGTCGTCAACCTCGGCTTCTCCGGCAACGGCCGGATGGACGCGGCCGTGGGCGACTACCTGACACAGGTCGACGCGGCCGCTTACGTGATCGATTGCCTGCCGAATATGAATGCCGCAGCCGTGCGCCAGAAGTGCGTGCCGCTGGTCCGTCAGCTGCGGCAAGCGCGCCCGGATACGCCCATCATCCTGGTCGAAGACCGCCGCTTCACCAACAGCTGGATCACGCCCGCGAAGGCCCAGTTCCACGATGAGAACCACGCGGCCCTGCGCGAGGCCTTCGCCACCCTCCAGCGCGAGGGCGTGCGCGGGCTCCATTACGTCGCGGGGGACGCGCTGCTGGGCTCCGACACCGAGGGCGCCACGGACGCGTCCCACCCCAACGACCTCGGCTTCATGCGCCAGGCGGACGTGATGGAGCCGGTGCTGCGCGCGGCGCTCGGCCGTTGAGCCGGCGGCGCCCGAACCTCGACATCCGCCCGCGTTCCGCCATCCTCCTCCTTATGCTTTGCCCATTCCGCCGCCAACCGCGTCTCCGCCGCCGGGCCTTCACCCTGCTCGAAATCCTCGTGGTCTTGGCAATCATCGGTCTCCTCGCCGGCCTTGCCATCACGAACGTCGACAAGATCTTTGGGGGCGCCCAAGCGAGCACGGTGAACATCTTCGTGCGCGAGAGCATGAAGACGCCCCTCACCTCGTACCGGATCCATTTGGGCGACTATCCCTCGACCAGCGACGGGCTGCAGGCGCTTCTGACCCGCCCCGCGACCAAGGGGGACCGCTGGTTCGGACCGTACCTGGACGGCGGCAAGGTGCCGACAGATCCTTGGGGCGAGCCTTACCAGTACGCCTATCCGGGCACGCGCAACAAAGGTGGCTACGACCTCTGGTCCAAGGGCCCCGACAAGCAGAGCGGGACCGCCGACGACCTCGGCAACTGGGACGCGGGGGCCGGGGCCGAGAAATAGGCCCGCGGATGCGGCGGTCCTCTCACCGTCCGTCTCGCCCGCGCCTCCGCGGGTTCACGCTGCTCGAGATCCTGCTGACCCTCGCCCTGATCGGGCTGCTGGCCGCCTTCCTCATCGGCGGCTCGGCGCGCCTACTCTCCACGCGCGGCGCTACCCCCGCCGAGGTCTTCTGGCAGGCTGTGGCCGAGGCCCGCCGCACCACCTTGAAATCGGGCCGCGAGGTGCGACTGAGCTTCGATGGCGAGACCCGGGCCTTCCTGCTGTTCGACGGCGAGGCGCCGCCCCCGGCCGCGCCCGGCGAACCGCCCGCGACGGAGCGCCCGCTACGCCGTTTCCCGGTTTCCCCGGAGCTGGCCGGGGACCTCGAGGTGGACTTCCTCGGCGCGGCCACCCAGGGGGCGAACGCGATCCTCGTGGCGATCCTCGTGGGCGGCGTGCTGCTGGAGGCCCGTTCCCTCGCCCACGCGACCTTTTTCCCGGACGGCACCTGTAGGCCCTTCCGCGCCCAGCTGGCCCGCGCCGGCGGCCGTTCCGTCCTGCGGGTCGACCCCTGGACCTGCGCGCCCGTGCTCACGCTCGAAGATGAACGCACCGCACCCTAGGGCCGCCGGTGGCTTCACCGTGGTCGAAGTGCTGGCGGCGCTCTCGATCTTCGCCTTCGCGGCCGTGATGATGGCCTCGGCCTACCTCAACGTTCTGAATAGCTACGAGGCGGCCGCCCGCGGGGCGGTGGTGGACGAGGATTTCGCCTTCGCCCGCCAGCAGGTGCTGCGCGAACCGGATCCGCGGCGACTCGAGGAGGGCGGCGAGTTTGAGACCGCCGGCGGCCGCCGCGCCAAGTGGTCCGCGGAGATCGCGCCCACCACCATCGCGGACGTCTACCGGGTCACCTTCAGCTGCGAGCTCACCTCCGCCGGGGCCACCGGGCCTGAGCGGCGGAGCCAGTCCTTCCTGCTCCTGCGCCCGACTTGGGTCACCGACCCGGGCGTGCGCGGCCGACTGAAGGAGGAGACAAAGACCCGCATCCTCGAGCTAAAGGCCAAGCGGGAACAGGAGGCGGCTTTCCGATGAGCCTGGCGCGCCGCCGCGGCCCCCGCCGCGCCTTCACCCTGCTGGAGATGCTGCTGGCCCTCGCGCTGGTGGCCCTGCTGCTGGTCGCGATGAGCTCCTTCCTGTTCTCGCTCGGGGAGCTCTGGGGCCGGCGCGCGGACGTGCGCCTGTTGGACCAGCACGTGCGGGCGGTTACCCGCTTCCTTGCTCAGGACCTGCGCACCGCCGCCCTCCCGCCCTTCGGCCGGGCCGACGCCCCGCCCTTCACCCTGCCCGAGGTCCGGCCGCGGGCCGGGCTCATCGAGCGCCTGTTCACCTTTGAGCTGCCCGCCGGCAGCCGGCTCTGCGACTGGCCGGGGGAGCCGTTGCCCGAGGTCGTCTGCTCGCTACAGATCCGCAGAGGGAGCGGGCTGTTGCTCCTCTGGCAGTCCCGATTGGAACGCGGCTTCGGCGAGGAGGCGCCGCGTGAGACCCTCGTCTCGCCCCTCGTGACCGGGTTGGCCTTCGACTACTACGACGCCACCGCTTCTGGCAGTCCCGATTGGAACGCGGCTTCGGCGAGGAGGCGCCGCGTGAGACCCTCGTCTCGCCCCTCGTGACCGGGTTGGCCTTCGACTACTACGACGCCACCGCTCGGCGCTGGACGACTGAGAGCTTGCTCAAGCTGGATACGCAGGGCCAGCCGCTGGTGCCGGGCCGCCTGCGCCTTAGCTTCACCCATGGGCAGCTCAAGCGGGAGAGTCTCATCGCCGTGCCCGCCGCCGGCGCCGGCCTGCCCGACTTCTGAAAGATGCCGGCGCCATTTTCCCATTCCGCCCGCCGCCGCACCTCCCGCGGCTCCGTGATCGTGGTGGTTCTGACCACCCTAATGTTCGCGGCCTTCGCGCTGGTGGCCTTTATGGACCGGGCAGCAGTAGACCTGCTCGTCGATCACCGCGAGTCCGTCAAACGCCGCCTGCGCGTGGAGGCCTTTTCGGCGCTGGAGATGACCTTGGGTGTGCTGGCTGAGTTCAAGGACGCGAGCAACGGACTCCGCAGCCCCGCCGAGGGCTGGGATGACCCGCTAGGATTCGCAGGTTACGAGCCGGAGGAAGGCCGAACGGTGACCGTCACCTTCAGCGACGAAAGCGGCAAGCTGTCGCTGCCCCGCGCCTCGCCCCAGACCCTCCTGCAGTTGCTCCTGTACTGGGAGGTGCCGAAGCCGCGCGCAGAGGAAGTGGTCGACGCGCTCGCCGGCTGGATGAAGCCTGGCCACGTGTACGGCACCACCTGGCAGCCCGATTACGAATCAAAGCCGGTGCCCTACCGTCCGCCTGGGCGACCCCTGCGTTCGTTCCACGAACTGGCGTCCATCGAGAAGGCGCGAGAATTCTTTTTCGATCAGGCAGGGAGGCCGAACGCTTATTGGCGGCGCTTCGCGGAGAACGTCTCCTTGTTCGATTTCCCGCAGTCGAATCTCAACGGCGCGCGGCCCGATGTCCTCGCCGCCCTCGGACAATACGGTCCGGAGCAGGCCAAGGGGATGTCGGATTTTCTGCGCGGGGAAGGCCGCTTCGAACGCCGCGGCCCGGGCGTGTTCCGCAGCCCGCAGGAGATCGGCCAAGTGGCGGGGTCCTCCGGCAATTCCGCCGGCTTCGCGCTGAATCTTTCCGCCCTGCGGATCCACGTCTTCGTGCGCGAGGGACGCAACGAGTACCGGGTGGCGGCGGTGGTCGCCGCCCCCGGGGCCGCCTCCGCGGTGCCTCCCGGACCGCCTCCCGGGCCCGTTAAGGCGGAGACCCGCGCCGGCCCCACCCCAACCCCGCCACCCCAGCCGCCCGGTCCCGCCGCGCCCACCCCATCCGGCACCCTCGACCAGCGCCTCCGCTACCCGTGGCTGATCCTCGAGGTCCGCGAGAACGAGGATATTCCCCGGGAGGCCACCCCTTGAGCCGCGGCGCCGACTCTGCGGTCTTGTTCTCCGGGCCTCGCTTGTGCCTAGTACCTTTCAATCCCTGATGGCTTCGATCCTCCATTTCCTGCGCGCCGGGCCGCCGCCCCCCCAGGTGGCGCTCCTACCGGACAGCGCCTTCTTCACCCGCTCCATCCCGGTGCCGGAGGCAGCCCAACCGGCGGAAGTAGCCTTGGCGGTGGAACTCGGCCTCGAGGCGGCCTCCCCCTTCCCCTTGGCTCAGCTGTACCACGGCTGGTACTGGCGGCCCGGCTCACCCCACGCCCTCGCCTTCGCGGCCTACCGCCGCCGCTTCGCCGCCGATGAGGTCGCAACTTGGGCGGAGGCGGAACTCGTCCTGCCCGCCTTCGCCGCCACCCTCGGCCAGACGCCGGCCGCCGGCGCCGCGGTAATTTTGCCCGGCAAGGACGAGCTTACCGGCGTGCGCTGGGGCGCGGGTCCGGTCCCCGAGCAGGTGCTCACGCGGCCCCTGCCCCCCGAGGCCGACGAGAGGGTCCGGGCCTCTGCCCAGGCCGCACTCCTCGACGAACTCGCCGCCAACGGCCCGGTGATCGCCCTAGCGGCGGCTCCGGCACCCTTGCCGGCGACTCGGGACCGCGAGGTTTCCTTCCGCCAAGGAGACTTCGCGTCGCGGCTCGACGCGGCGGCGGTCGTTGCGATCGACGTGCGGGACAAGGCGGACCTCGCCGCGCTGCGGCGCGGCCGGCGCCGCGACGTGGTGCTGTGGCGGACCTTCACCGGCCTGGCCGCGGCCCTGGTTCTGTTGAGTCTCGGGGAATTGGCGCTCGGCAGCGGAGGCGCTTGGCAGCGCGCGCGGGCGCAGCAACTGGCCGCGCAGAAGCCGCTGGTCGACAGGATCAGCGGGGTGCACGAGCTGACGCGGAAGATCGAGGAACTGGCCACCAAGCGCCTGATGCCACTGGAGATGATGACCCAGCTCACCGGCGTGGACCTCGAGCGCAAACCCCCGGAGATCCAGTTTACCCGCATCGGTCGACAGGATCAGCGGGGTGCACGAGCTGACGCGGAAGATCGAGGAACTGGCCACCAAGCGCCTGATGCCACTGGAGATGATGACCCAGCTCACCGGCGTGGACCTTGAGCGCAAACCCCCGGAGATCCAGTTCACCCGCATCCAGGCTGACCAGTCGAAGGGCCTCTTCACCCTGTTCGTCGAGGGCAAGACCACCAATCCCGCCAAGGTCTCCGAATATGAAGCGGCCCTGCGGCAGTTGCCCTCGATCGCCAAGGTCGAGGCACCCATCTCGCAGGTGAAGGGCGATCAGGCCCAGTTCACGCTCACCGCCGTATTCAAGCCGGAGGCCCTGCTGCCGAAGGGGGAGCCCGCTCCCGCCGCCAAATGATCCGCACCCTCCGCCATCTCTTCCTTAGCCGGTTACTGCGGGAGAAGCTCCTGCTCGTCGCCTTCGTCGGCATCGGCGCCCTGTGGTGGCTATCCGCCTTCGCCGACCGGGCTGGCGCTTTCCGCCGGGACGCCCACCTCACCACGCTCCGCCTCGCCGAGCAGTCCCAGTGGATCCGCAACCGGACCGTGATCGAGGAGACGGCCCAGCGCACCGCCGGGCGCCTCGACCCCGCCCGCGCCCTCAACGGCAACCAGCTGGTCACCATCGTGGCCCAGCTGGCCACCGAGGCGGGCCTTAAAAACGCCGTCTCCGGCACCCCGGCGACGGAGCGCAGCGGGCAGTTCGCGATCCACTCTTCCGACTTCGCGATCGCCCAAGCGGACTGGGAACCGCTGCGGAAGTTCTACCAGGCCCTCCAGGCCCGCTCCCCCTACATCGCAGTCGAACGCTTCGCCCTGAGCGCGGCGCCCAACGCCGCCGCCCGGCTCTCGCTTAACCTGAAGGTTGTCTCCGTGGAGCTGGTCAACCCCTGATGCTGACGTGATCCGCCTCCACGCCACCCCCGGCGGCCTCCTATTGGAGCAGCAAGACGTCTTCCGTCCCGCCCCGGGCGATTTCTCGGTCGATGGCCTCTTCCGCTCGGCCGACCCCGTCGCCCTCGCTCAGGCGGCCTTGGCGGCCGCTGGCGCGCCGGTCCCGGCCCCCGCCCGCCGCCTCGCCCCCCTCCAGTCGCAGGAGATCTGGGCCGCGGGTGTGACCTACCTCCGTAGCAAAAGCGCCCGGATGGCCGAATCCCGCGACGCCGGCGGCGGCACGTTCTACGACAAGGTTTACGACGCGGACCGCCCCGAGTTGTTCTTCAAGGCAACCCCGCACCGCACCGCCGCTCCGGACGCCCCCGTCCGCATCCGCGCGGACGCCTGCTGGAGCGTACCAGAGCCCGAGCTCACCCTCGCCCTCAATACCGCCGGCCGGATCTTCGGCTACACCATCGGCAACGATATGAGCTCGCGGGACATCGAGGGTGAAAACCCCCTCTACCTTCCGCAGGCTAAGGTCTACGACGGCTGCGCCGCCCTTGGCCCCTGCCTCGTCGTGACCGCGGACCTGCCCGGGCCCGAGACCCCAATCCGCCTGGAAATCCGCCGCGCGGGCCAGACCGTCTTCACCGGCGAAACCCAGGTCGGCCGCATCCGCCGCCCCCTGCCCTCCCTCGCCGACTGGCTATTCCGCGAGAACCGGTTCCCCGTCGGCGCTTACCTGATGACCGGGACGGGCATTGTCCCGCCTGACGCCTTCACGCTGCAATCGGGAGACGAGGTGCGTATCTCCCTGCCGCCGGTCGGGACGCTGCGGAATCCGGTTGCTTGAGGACCGTTGCCTTTGGAGGAGAGGCGGCGGGCGAGCGGGTTTCGACCGAGTAAGCACGCCTTCGAGCTTGGCCAGCGGCGTCCAGGGTTGCGCGCTTCCGCTTCCCGGGAAGCGCCCCGCCTCACCGGCCGCGGGCCTTGCGGGCCGGCGCGGTCAGAGCGTTCCCGGTCGGCGGCGCCACCTCGGTGACCACGGGCGGCTCCCCGCTTTCGACCACCGTCGGAGCACCAATCTTCACCTCCGCCTTGAGGCGCTCGTCCGCCGTGACCACCACCGGCCGCGGCGTCTCCCGGCCGATCTGCGCCCCCGCCAGGGCCAACATCGAAGGGAGCACCTCCGCGAAGGCGTGGCCGCGGGACGGCGCGCTGATCTTAGTCTTCCACAGCAGCACCTTCTGGCTCCGCACCGCCGCCGCGTGGTCGTACGCCGCGATCGCCGCCACGTACAGGTCCTCGGTGGCCAGAACGCTTAGGACCTCTTGGTCCGCATCGCGGAATAGGGCCCCGGGCAACATCGGATCGAACACGGCCGCCCCCGGCTCCCGCGCCCCCAGCCCCAACTTGTAGGCCCCCATAAACCGCAGGAGTTGGCTCCGGTTGACCTGCCGGCCCTCAAGATCGTCCGGATTGGCCGACTGGACCCGGTCCGTGTTCATCGTGCCCCACGTCCACAGCAGCAGCAGCGAGGGCGGGTGTTCCGCGCTGGCCGGCAGGTAGCCTTGGCGCGCCAACACTCGGGCCATCGCGCGGAACACCACCTCCTTTGCCGGCGCCTTTTCCCCCGCGACGATGCCCCCGAAGTCCCGGAAGCCCGCGCTCACCGCTTGGTAATACGCCCGAAGTCCCGGAAGCCCGCGCTCACCGCTTGGTAATACGCGGGCTGCGCCAGGGACACCGGCCGCCGCAATGCCCCGACCGGGGTGGTGTCGGTCACCGTCACCACCCGCAGTTCCGGGCGCGGGAACAGCCATTCCAGTACGCCCGCGGCGGCCGCTGGCGTCAGGGTCGCCCCCAGCAGCGCCAGCGCGCCCGCGAGCCGGTAAACCGGAGGCAGGCACGGGCGATGAGGCATCGCGGACGGCGCGCGAACGAGTGCCTCAGCCCTGCAGCGGCCACCCCGCGCGATAGGCGCGGGTCAGGAAGGCGTTGGCCGCCGCGTCGTCGGTCTGACCCGTCTGGCCGTTGTACTTGAGCCGCTTTCCCGCCCGGTAGGCCACGAGCCCCAGCGCCATGCACTCGGTCATTAGCCCGTTGTAGTCGAAATTGCAGGACGTCTTCGTTGGGTCTCCCTTGCAGGCGTTGATCCACTCCTCCTGGAAGTCGCCGATGGGCGGAAACTGCTTCTCACGGGGACGCGGGATGTAATCGGCCGGATCCGCCTTGGCGTCCGGAATCAGCATCCGCGTGCTGAAGTCGGACAGCAGCACGCCCTTGTTGCCCTTGAACATCGCACCGTGGCCGATGCCGTCGAGGTCGATGAACTTCTTCGGCGAGGTGGGGAACACCTTGCCCTGGTACCAGCTGAGGCGGATCTCCGGCCGCCACGCGTTGGCGGGCAGCTGCCAATGGGCCTGCATCTTCACCGGGGTGACGTCGGGATTGAACGGATCACCCGACGCCTCGACGGAGGTCGGGTACGTCGCGTCGAGAGCGTTCCACGCCAAGTCCATCGTATGGGCGCCCATGTCGCCGACCTGGCCGGCGCCGAAGTCCCAAAACATGTTCCATTCCAGGCAATTCGCGCCCGCGCGGCCCGAGAAGTAATCGGGATTGTACGGGTGCATCGGCGAGGGCCCGATCCACTGGTCGTAATGCAAAGTCGCGGGCGGCTTGCCCACGGCGGGAAGGTAGCCGGGGCGGGGCAGTTGGCGGTTCCCCCACGCGAAGGCACCCTGCAGGTTGCCCACCGCGCCGTCGCGGACCATTTCCTTCACCCGCTGGAAATTCGGGATCGCGTGCCGCTGCGTGCCGGCCTGCGTGGCGAGCTTGCTCCGCTTCTTCAGGTACAGCGCCCGCACCGCCCGCGCCTCGGAGACCGTCAAGGCGATCGGCTTCTCCATGTACACGTGCTTGTCGCGGTTCATCGCCCAGATCGCGATGTGCGCGTGATGGTGGTCCGGCGTGCAGCAGACGACCGCGTCGATGTTTTTCTCCTTGTCCAACAGCACGCGCCAGTCGGTGTAAGTGCGCGCGTTGGGGAAGGCCTTCAGGGCATCGGGGAACCGGAGCTCGTTCACGTCGCAGAGCGCGACCACGTTCTCCTTGATCAGCGTGTTGTAGTGGGCCAGACCGCGCCCCCACACGCCGATGAGGGCGACGTTCAGTTTCTTGCTCGGGGTGTTCTGACCGAAAAGCGTGCCCGAGGGCAGCAAAAGCAGGCCGGCGCCGGTGGCGCTGGCCGACTGGAGGAAACGGCGACGGGGAAGCGTGGCGGGGGGCATAATGGGAGAACAGGATCGTGCGCCCCGCCCCGGAGCGCGTCAACGCCGCAACCGCCCCGCGCCCGCTTCAGGCGAGGATGTCCTTCACGAGGTGGCCGTGGACGTCGGTCAGGCGGTGGTCGCGGCCCTGGAAGCGGAAGTTCAGCCGAGTGTGATCGAACCCGAGCAGGTGCAGGATCGTCGCCTGGAGATCGTGCACGTGCACCTTGTCCCGGGTCACGCTGAAGCCGAGTTCATCCGTCTCGCCGTGGGTGAAGCCGTGCTTCACCCCGCCGCCGGCCAAGAGCACCGAGAAGGCATCCGGGAAATGATCCCGGCCCAGCACTTCCCCCTTTGAAGTCCGGCCCTCGCGGAACGGGGTCCGGCCGAACTCGCCGCCCCAAACCACCAGGGTGTCCTCCAGCAGGCCCCGCTCACGCAGGTCGCGCAGCAGCGCCGCGACAGGTTTGTCGGTCTGGGCCATCTTGCGGGTCAGGCCGCCGCGGATGTCCTCCCGCGGCGAGGTGCCGTGGAAATCCCAGCCCCAATCGAATAGCTGGACGAACCGCACGCCCTGCTCCAACAGGCGCCGGCCCAAGAGGCAGTTGTTCGCGAAGCTGGCCTCCCCCGGAACCGCCCCATAGGCCTCCCGCACCGACTGCGGCTCCCGGCCGATATCCATCACCTCCGGAACGCTCGCCTGCATCCGGAACGCCAGCTCGTACTGGGCGATCCGGGTCAGGGTCTCCGGATGCCCCAACTCCACCGCCTGGCGCTCATTGAGCACGCGCAGGGCATCGAGGGTCTGGCGCCGCAGCGCCCGGCTCATCCCCGGGGGATCGCTCACATAGAGGACCGGATCACCCTTGGAGCGGCACTGGACCCCTTGGAACACCGAGGGCAGGAACCCTGTGCCCCACGCGCTCTGGCCCGCGCTCGGCTGAGTGCCGCTGCTGATCAGGACCACGAAGCCCGGAAGGTCCGCGTTCTCGGAGCCGAGACCGTAGGTAACCCACGAGCCCATCGAGGGCCGGCCGCCCCGCGGCGAACCCGTGAAGAGTAGCAGCTCGGCCGGGGTATGGTTGAACTGGTCCGTGTGCATCGACTTGATGAGGCACAAGTCGTCCGCCAGCCCGTGGAAGTGGGGGATGGCGTCGGACATCCACATCCCGGAACGCCCGTGCTGCGCGAACTGACGCGGGGTGCCCATCAGCAGCGGCGTCCCAGTGGTGAAGGCGAAGCGGCGCCCCTTGATGAAGTCGTCCGGTGCCGGCTGGCCATCCCGCTTCACCAGCTCCGGCTTGTAATCAAACAGGTCCAGATGCGGCGGCCCGCCCGACATATGGAGGTAGATGACCCGCTTTACCTTGGCCGCATAATGCGACGGCCGCGGGGCCAGGGGATTCACCGGACCGGGCCCCGACACCGGGGCCGCGCCGAGCGCCTGCAGCGCGATCGCGCCCAAGCTGAACTGCCCGCTCGCCCGCAGGAACTGGCGGCGGGTCTGGTGACGGATCTGTTCGACGCGCAGGCTCATGGCTTCATCAGGGTCTCATCTAGGTTCAGCAGCACGTTGGCCACGACCGTCCACGCCGCGAGGTCCGGGGCAGAAAAAGTCGCGGGCGGCGGCAAGTCGGGATTGGCGATCAATTGGGCCGCCTGCTCCGGCTCGCGCGTAAAGCCCGCCAACGCCTCCGCATGCAGCGCCACCAGCGGCGACAACTCGGCCGGCGCCGGCGCCCGCAGGAGTACCCGCCGGAAGCCCGCCGCCGCCTTCTCCGCCACGCTGCCCCCGCCGTGCGCCATTAGGCGGGCCAAACCCTGCGCCGCCTCGACGTAGACGGGATCATTGAGGGTCACGAGGGCCTGCAAGGGCGTGTTGGTCCGCGGGCGCCGCAAGGTGCACACCTCGCGGTTCGGCGCGTCAAAGGTCACCATCGACGGATAAGGACTGCTCCGGCGCCATTCGGTGTACAGGCCGCGCCGCAGCCGGTCCTCGCCCGTGCTGGTCTTCCAATCGAGGGCCCCGCCAAACGCCGCCCGCAGGTCGAACGCTGGCTGCAAGGGCCGCACCGCCGGACCAAACTGCTTCGCGCTGAGCAGGCCGCTGACGGCCAGAGCCTGGTCGCGCACCATCTCGGCCGCCAGCCGCACGCGCGGGCCGCGCGACCACAGCCGGTTCTCCGGATCCGCGGCATACGCCTCGGGCATCACCCGCGAATGCTGCCGATAGGCGGCCGAAAGGACGAGACGGCGCAGGAAGCGCTGCACGCTCCAACCATCGTCCATCAGTTCGACGGCCAGCCAGTCCAACAACTCCGGATGGCTCGGCAGCTCGCCCTGCGCGCCGAACTCCTCCGAGGTGCGCACCAGGCCCAGGCCGAAGATTGCCTCCCACAGGCGGTTGGCCAGCACCCGCGCGGTGAGGGGGTTTTCGCGGGCCACCAGCCAGCGCGCCAACGCCAGCCGGTCCGCCGGCTGCCCCACCGGCAGCGCCCCGAACACCGCGGGCACGCCCGGCGGCACCTCGTCGCCCAAGGCCTGGAAATTGCCCCGCAGGTGGACGCGGGTGACGCGCCGCTCGGTCGCGGGCAGCTCGCGCAGGATCGGCGTGGTCTGCAGCGGCATCGTGTCCAGTTCCCGCTGCAAGGCTGCCAGCCGCCGGCGCTCCGTCGCCAGCCCCGGGGCCACCTCCTGTACATAGTGGTCCAGCAGCAGTTCCCGCTGCGCGCGCGTCCGCTCGGCCTCCTGCTGCCGCAGGACCGCCAACACCGGGGCCGGGATGCGGGCGTGTTCCGCCGCCCGGGCCTCCGTCGTGCGCAGCACCCGCAGGCCGCCCTCCGCGGTCCGGGCCCGGTCGCCTTGCTGCTCCACCGTGAGGACCAGCCGTTCGCCCGGCGCGAGGCGCAGGGGCTGCGCCGGCACCAAGGTCAGGCCCGCGCCCCCCGCCGTGCCCGGTCGCCACGCCGGCTTTGTCGCCGCCTTGCGCGCGGGCTGATCTATCACCAAGGCTGAGGATTCCAGGCCCTCCTGCCCCGGATCGGCCGCCGCCAACGCCAGCGGCAATTCGCGCGGATCAGACAGCAGGACCGTGTTGGTTGGGCGCGGAAACTCGCGGGTCACCCGCTCAAAGACCGGCCGCCGCTCCGCGTCCAACACGGTGATGCGGATCCCGGTGGGCGTACCATCCTCGCCCCGACGGCCCCAGAGGACGACCTTCTCGAGGGGCAAATTCGCCCCGAGGTCCACTTCCCACCAGGGATTATCCTCCTCCTGGGTGAGGGAGACCGACTTGAAAGGGTTATCGCCGTCCGTGTTGCCATCGAGTGCCCGGGCGGCCTCGGCGCCCTCGGCGGTCGAGCTCTGGCGAGCCTTCCCCGCGCGCGCCACGTTATGCCCGCCACTGAACACCTCCAACTCGGCGAAGGACAAGACCTTGCCGCGGCCGGGGTTCTCGACCCGCACAAAACGAGCGTGACGAAACGGCTCCGGGGGCAACACGCCCGCGCGGACGGACTGCACGGTGAACCCGCCGCCATTCGCCGAAGGTCCGGCTTCCAGCCGCAGCGCGGTGAGGGTCTCGCCCTCGGGCAGCACCGGCTCCAGCGTGAAGGTCTCCTTGGCCGGACCGGCCTCCACGGCCGCCGCCCCCGCCTGGAGCCGCACCGGAGTGGCCCCCGCCGCGCTCGCAGCCCGCAACGGGGCCGGACGCCAGTCAAGCCGCGCGGGGAAGGACCGCGCCCACTCCCCGGCCGCACCGGTCTCCCGCTCGCGTGCCGCCCAGAACGCCGCGTGCAGCGCCCCGATCTCCTCTTTCGCCCGCTCCCGCGCCGCCTCCTGCTCCGCGGTGAAAAACTCCAGCAACGGGCTCTCGTCATTGCGGTCCGCGTCCTGGGTCTGGTTCAGCAAAGCGTAGACCTGGAAGTACTCTTTGTGGGTGATGGGGTCATACTTGTGGGTGTGGCACTGGGCGCAGGCCATCGAGGTGCCCATCCAGACCGCCCAGGTGGTGTTGACGCGATCGACCACCGCGACGCTCCGGAACTCCTCGTCGTCCGTGCCGCCCTCAGTGTTGTTCATCGTGTTGCGATGAAACCCAGTCGCCACAATCTGATCCCGGGAAGGGTTCGGCAGCAGGTCGCCCGCGATCTGCTCCACGGTGAACTGATTGAAGGGCAGGTCGCGACTGAAGGCCCTGATCACGTAGTCCCGGTACGCCCAGATGCTGCGGGGCTGGTCGTCCGCGTAACCCTTGGAATCAGCGTAGCGCGCCAGATCGAGCCACAGGCGCGCCCAATGTTCCCCATAGGCGGGCTTGGCGAACTGTCGGTCCACGAAGCGTTCGTAGGCCCCCGCCGCCGCGTCGGCGGCAAACGCCTCCACCTCGGCCAGGGTCGGCGGCAGGCCAGTCAGATCGAGGGCCACGCGCCGCGCGAGGGTCACGCGATCCGCCTCCGGCTGCGGGCGGAGCCGCTCCTGCTCCAAGCGCGCCAAGATGAAGCGGTCGAGCGAACCCTTCGGCCAGGCGGCGTCCTTGACCATCGGCTGCGCCGGCGCCCGAGGCGCTTGGTAGGACCAATGGCGCGCGTAGGGCGCCCCGGCCTCGATCCAGCGGCGCAGGAGGTCGATCTCGCCCGGCGTGAGGGACTTGCCGGAGGCCGGCGGCGGCATCAGCTCATCCGCCTCCTTGGAGACTAGGCGCGCGATCAGTTCGCTGCGATCGGGGTGACCAGGGACGATGGCGAAGGCCCCGCCGCCCAGATCGGCCCGCGCGCCCTCCGCAGTATCGAGACGCAGCCCGTCCTGCCCACCCTTGCGGGACTCCTCATCGGGCCCGTGGCAATGGAAGCAGTTGTTGGAAAGGATCGGCCGAATGTCGCGGTTGAAGTCCGGCGCGTCCGCCGCGGCGCCCCGTTCCGGGAAGAGGGCGCAGGCGAGCAGGGCGAGGGCAGGCAGGGGGAACCGCATCGGGCGAAGGAGAATGGGAAAAGGGAAGCCCGAAGGGATCGCGGGTCAACGTCGGACGCGCTATGGACCTTGCCCCCCGGTCGCCGGCCCGCAGCGTCCACCGATGCCCCTGCTTCGCCTCCTTGGCTGCGCCTTGCTCGCCCTCCCTTTCGCCACCGCTTCCGCCGCCGCCGCGGCCGCCGCGCGCCCCCACGTAATCGTGCTGATCGCCGACGACATCAGCTGGAACGACCTCGGCTGCTATGGCCACCCGACCGCGCGCACGCCGCACCTCGACCGCCTCGCCGCGGCCGGTCGGCGCTTCGATACGGCCTATTTGACCGCCAGCAGCTGCAGCCCGAGCCGCAGCAGCATCATCACGGGCCGCTATCCGCACAACAATGGGCGCGCCTCGGAGCTGCATCAGCCGATCTCCGCGCACCTTCCGTGGTTCCCGCAGCTGCTGCGCGCCGCCGGCTATCACACGGCCCTCAGCGGCAAGAACCACCTAAGCAGCGCTCCGCCCGAGCCCGGCCATTCCGCCCCCGCGCCCGCCTTCGGCCATATCGATGCCGGCAAGGCCCCGGGCAACAGCGGCGGCCACGCCCATTGGGTGCAGGTGCTCCGCGACCGCCCCCGCGATCAACCCTTCTTCGGCTGGTTCGCCGCCCTCGACGCCCACCGCGAATGGGAAGGCGACACCGAATGGCGCCCCGAGCTGTACGGGCCGCTCCACGACCCGGCGAAGCTGCCCGTGCCACTCTTCCTCCGCGACGACGAGGCCACGCGCCGCGACCTCGCCTCGTACCACAACGAAATCACCCGCTTCGACCATTACGTCGGCGCCGTGGTCGAGGAACTCCAGCATCAGGGGATGCTGGAGAACACGCTGCTGCTGGCGCTCGCCGACAACGGCCGGGCGTTCCCCCGCGCCAAGACCCGCCTGCACGATTCGGGGATGAAGACCTACCTGATCGCCCATTGGCCCGCGGGCATCCGCGACGCCGGGCAGCCCACCGCCAGCCTCGCCAGCGCCATCGACCTCGCCCCGACCATCCTCACCGCGGCCGGCCTCCCCGTCCCGCCTTCAATGCAGGGCGTCAGCCTGCTGCCGGTCCTCCAGTCCCCGTCCGCCCAAGTGCGCCAGCACGCCTTCTCCGAACACAACTGGCACGACTACGAGGCCCACGGTCGCGCCGTCCGCTCGGAAGGCTTCCTGTATATCCGCAACCATCGCTCTACCCTGCCCTGGCAGGGCCCCGCCGACTCCGTCCGCTCCGCCTCCCACACGGCCCTGCGCGCGGCCCGCGACGCCGGCACGCTCACGCCGGCGCAGGCCGACGTCTTCCTCGCCCCGCGCCCCGCCGAGGAGCTGTACGTCTTGGCCGCCGATCCCGACCAGCTCCGCAACCTGGCCACCCATCCCGGCCACGCGGCCATCCGCGCCCGCCTCGCGGCCCTGCTGGACCGCTGGAGCGCGGAAACCGGGGATACCGTGCCCGCCAATCTGACCCCCGACGGCTTCGACCGGGACACGGGCCGCCCCATTCCGAAGGCCGGCAAGGGCAAGAACGCCCCGCGCGGCATCCCGGCCGGATCTGAACGTCAGGCGGACCGCATCAACGCCCCCGGACCGCGCTGAACCCACGGCCCGGAACGATTACTGCTTCGGCTGCTGCTTGGCCTTGGGCGCAGGCTTCGGGTCGAGGTTCGCCGCCAGTTGGGCCGGCGTGAACGCCGAAGCCACACCCTCCCGCGGCACCTCGACGCCCGCGATCCAGAGAATCGCGTTGAGGACCACCTTGCGCTGGTTGTCGTCACCCCAGTTGGCGTGGGTGTGGCCACCCGTGAAGCCGAAGCCGCGACCGCCGCCGGGCCGCTCACGGACCCACATCATGGTCTCCGTCCGCCCGGCCGCTGCAACGATGTGCGGATAGGGGCCCCTGGGGTGCACATAGGGGCCGCCGCGCACCTTGTCGGAAGGCTTCGCGGTCAGGATCGGCGTGATGCCGTCACCGTTCTCCGGCCAGCGCATATTGAAGTACCACTCGTCGTGATTGGAGAACGGCTTCACCCCACGCGACACCGGGTGGTCGGGGAACTGCTGGTACTCGGCGGTCCACATTGGGTTGCAAGAATAGTTGCTCTCGTAGTGCCCGCCGATCCAGCGAAGGAACTCCGGGCCGCCCTTGTCCGCCGGGATCTCCACGCCGTAGTGCATGAAGCCGAGGCCGACGCCGCTCCGCGCAAGGCCGTCGAGGAGGACCATGCGGTCGCCCTCGAGCACCGGGTGCCGCGGGCCGCCGTCGCAATAGATAACCACCGCGGCCGCGCCGTCGAAGGCCCGGTCGGACTCAGGCCAGCCGTTCGCATGGACGGTGGCCTTAACCCCGGGCACACCAGCGAGGCCCTGCTGCAGGAGCAGCATCCCGGCGCGGAACTCGTGCATTCCCGGCGGGTGGCTCGGCTTGCCGGCGATCAGGACGATCGCCTTGTCCGCCGCGGCCAAGGGCAGGGCGGCGCACAGGGCGAGGAGGCGCAAAATCCCTCGGGGCTTCATGCCCGAAAGCCGAGCCCAGCGCCCCGCCCGGCTCAAACCGAAAAACGCATTCCCGGGATCAGTGCGCGCAGCCGCACCCTGCGCCACAGCTCTGCTTGCCGCCAGGGCTGCCCTGCGCCACTTCCTCGGAAGTCGCTTCGCGGGCGGTCACCACCTCCACATCAAAGGTCAAGTCCACGCCGGCCAGCGGATGATTGGCGTCGAGGAGCACTTCCTCGCCCTCGACCGCGGCGATGGTCACCACCGGATCGGTGCGGTGGGGCCCGGTCTGGAACTGGTCGCCGATGCTCAGTTCGCCCTCGACCGGCAGGTCCGTGCGGCGGACGCGCTGCACTTGCCCGGGGTCGCGCGCCCCATAGGCCTCCGCAAAGGGAACCTGCACCCGCTCCTTGGCGCCGGAAGCCACCGTGCGGAGCCGCTGGTCCAGGCCATCGATGATCATTCCCGACCCTTCCATATAGATCACC
>Ga0194118_10002973_pt1 | contig 20452 bp, 31 predicted proteins | sample TA2MahsurfametaG_2_FD_148662 | JGI IMG/M metagenome (GOLD analysis project Ga0194118, IMG submission 148662) | Freshwater microbial communities from Lake Tanganyika, Tanzania - TA2015013 Mahale N5 surface | ecosystem: Environmental > Aquatic > Freshwater > Lake | place: Tanzania: Lake...
AAAGCCTATGTTGGTGATAATGATCTATTACATGCAGATCATCCAAGATATTCAAAACAAAAACGCGAGGCCAGGCAGGATAGTTATTCACCAACCCAAGCCATGAAGAATGAAGCCCAGAGAGGTTTAGATTGGCGCAGGGAGTTTGGCAGAGGTGGTACAGAGATTGGTATTGCTAGGGCAAGAGATATTGTCAGTGGAAAGGACTTACCACTTGAAACTGTAAATCGGATGGTCTCTTTTTTTGCACGCCATGAGGTAGATAAACAGGCGGAAGGTTTTAGACCAGGTGAGGATGGCTACCCTTCAAATGGCAGGATTGCATGGGCATTATGGGGTGGTGATGCTGGCAAAGCTTGGTCAGAAAAAATTGTCAGTCAGGATCGATATGATGATGATGAAGATGATGATAAGCCAAGATATAACACTGCCTGGCTAATCTTACAAACAATACAAAAAAAGATATAATATAAAAAGTAGAACACCTGACCCTTTTTGTAAGCGTGTCACACCTTCTCAATCCAAACTAATTATAGGAGAAAAATGTCAAATGCTTTTTTAGCTTCTCTTACTGAGAAGCGTGAATCAAAGACTGCTCTTATTCAATCAACTTTAGATCGCGCAGCCGAAGAGGTACGCGATCTGACAGAGGTAGAGTTGGCGAATGTCGAAGCTCTAAATCTTGAAATCAAAAAGTTGGATGAACGCATTGAGCAGATGAGTGATATAGAGATCCGAAATCAAAAGGCTGCAGAATTGGCAGCCAAGGTTGATGCTGGATCTGTACCACAAAAAGAAGTTCGCGCTGGTGGCTTCACTGTTACCAAAGAGGAACTTACATACTCAGAGCGTGGCCGTCATGATTTTCTAACTGATGCGCTCAAGGCAACATTTAAAACAGATGGTGATGCCTCTGAAAGAATTGCACGCCATCAAAAAGAGATGGCAATCGAGTATCGCGCTGTAGATACTTCAAGCTTTGCAGGCTTGGTAGTACCCGCCTATTTACTGGATCTTTATGCGCCTCTGGCACGGGCTGGTCGTCCATTTGCAGACGCATGCCGCAAACATGCACTGGGTAATCAAGGCATGTCCGTAGTTATCTCAAAGATCAATACTGGTACAACTGTCGCATATCAAACATCTCAAAACACTGCAGCTGTATCTCAAGACATGGCCGACACTACTTTGACTGTCAATGTCAATACTATTGCAGGCCAACAATCTGTATCTAAGCAAGCTCTATTGCGTGGGTACAATATTGAGCAGATTGTATTAGGTGATTTGATCCGCGCCTACCACACCAAATTAGACAATGCTTTACTAAATGGTACTGGTGCAAACAATCAACCAACTGGTCTAGTAACAATGACCACTGGTATCTTGGTAACTTATACAGCTACCACTGGCACTGTCGCTGGAGTATTCCCTAAGATTGCAGATGCTATTCAACAAATTCAAAGTCAAATCTTTGCTAATCCAAATGCAATCATTATGCATCCACGCCGCCTAGGATTCTTCTTGGCTGGATTAGATAGTCAAAACCGACCATTAGTTGTACCAACTGCTAACAATCCTGTAAATGCTTTAGGTATTGGCAATGGAACATTTACTTATGGTCAAAGTGGTTATCAGATACTTGGCTTGCCAATTATTGTTGATGCTAACATTGCAACAAATCTTGGTGCAAGCACAAATCAAGACACCATCTTTGTGGTAGATCTTAATGAGTGTCACCTATTTGAAGAGGGTGGACAACCAACCTATGTTCAATTCGAAGAGCCAAATGGCAAGGTCGCTATAAATACTGTTTTGTTTGGCTTCTCAGCCTTCACTGCAGAGCGTTATCCAAAAGCCATTGCCCAAATCAATGGCACAGGTCTGGCAACACCAAGCTTCTAATCAAAATATTCTAAGCCCCCTACCCTTCCAGGGGGCTTAGAACTTAATATGATTGGTATTTAAGATGGCAATTACAAATGGTTATGCAACACTGGCAGAGATAAAGACATATTTATCGATTTCAGATGCAACTGATAACACTTTATTGGAAGCATTAGTTGAATCATCATCTCGCTCTATTGATCGGATCGCCAATCGTAGATTTTATGCAGATGCATCAGCCTCAGCCAGAAAATACAGAGCATACTCAGATGTTTTTGTTTATGTAGATGACATAAGTACCACCACAGGTTTGGTCGTAAAAGTTGATGAATCAGGTAATGGTACTTATAGTAAAACCTTGACTTTAGATACAGATTTTATTTTAGATCCACTGACAGCCGCATCATTAGATAGACCCTTCACCCAATTAACCATGGTCTCTAATACTGAGAGTTGGCCAATCTTTCCAGGCATTACACAAAATGGTTTGCGCCCAGGTGTTGAGGTAACAGCTAAATGGGGCTGGCCAGCTGTGCCTGATGATGTCCATGTAGCTTGTTTGATTCTTACCGCCGATCTTTACAAACGCAAAGATGCCCCAGGTGGGGTTTTAGGTTTGGGGGATCTTGGTGTCATCCGCATGTCACCAGTGGGCAGAGATGTTACTTATATGATTCGCGCCTACCAAAAGATTGCGATTGCATGATCCCCAGCACTGTACGCGATAATCTTAAGACCGCTTTGCAGACAATATCTGGCTTAAGAGTTATGGATTATGTACCCGACTCAGCCAATGTGCCTACCAATAATGCCTTTGCAATCGTAGGTCAATTAAGTCTTAATTATGATTTTACTGTGAATCGAGGTTTTGACACTGCAACCTGCAACATTATTGTCATGGTAGGCAGGATGAGTGAGCGCAATGCGCAGGAAAGATTAGATGGGTTACTTGCCTCATCTGGTTCAAACTCAGTAAAGGCCGCGATTGAGTCTGATAAAACATTAAGTGGCGCAATACAAACTCTCAGGGTGGTGTCTGCAACACCAGGCACACTAACTTCCGCTAATATTGACTACCTAAGTTATCAGTATTCAGTGGAATTGATAGGTTAGCGAAAGGAAAAAGATGGCAATATTTATGGGTAACAAAGTTGCAGTCATTGTTGGAGCTACAACAATCAGCGACCATGTTAGTACAGTCAGTTTAAATCGTGAGGTAGAGCAAGTAGTAATTTCCAGCATGAATGACACTGTACAGAATATGGTAGGGGGTCTCGAGGTTTCGCAAGTGAGCCTGGAAGTCTTCAATGATTTTGCTGCATCATCTGTAAATAGTTTATTTGAGGATGCAATCGGCACTAAGTTGGCAATCAAATTGATACCAGTAACAGGCACAGTCTCAGCGACCAATCCAAGTTACTCAATGTCATGTTTGGTTTCCCAATGGACACCAATTTCAGGATCAACCGATTCTGCAATGACAGCCAGTATTACACTTCCTGTTACAGCTATTACAAAATCAACCAGCTCTTAATTAGGAAAGGAAGGACATGCACAGAATTGAGATCACAAAGAAAGACGGCAAAAAGATTAGTTATGATCTTACGCCATCAGTCAAAGTTGCATTTGAGGCAGAGTTTAAGACTGGGTGGCGTAAGAGGCTGGCTGAATCACAAATGGAGTCAGATTTGTGGTGGTTTGCGCATAGACTTGAAAAAGATGCAGGCAAAACAGATTTAGCCTTTGGTAATGAGTACATAGATCAATATGAAGATGTTGATCTAATCTATGACTCAAAAAATGGCTAGACCGACATGGACAGATTTGGGAGATTGCATCTGTGTCGGTTGCAACTGGTATCAGCCCTAAAGATCTTTTAGAGGTTGAGCCTGCAGTTTATATGGCAATCAAAGCCATATTGCATGAGCAATCTCAAAAATCAAGGACAATGAGGCGCAGATAATGTTTCAATTTAAAATTGATGAGGCAATCTATATTAAAAACTTTGATGCGATTTTAGAAAAGTTAGAAAAGATGGATCCTAAACTTGCCAAAAAATTTAAAAGCCAATTACGCAAAGCGATAAGACCTGTTCAAAATAAAGCCAAAGGTTACATACCAAACTCACCCTTTCCAGGTTGGCGTGAAACTAAACCCTTTTATCCGACCAACTGGGGTTGGGCTTATGACAATGTTCACCGAGGTCGCACTTATGGTAAGACCAATGAGTCAAGGTGGCAATGGGATGCCGAAAAGGTAGCGAGAGGGATTCGAATATCATTTGCCCCAAGTAAAGTACAAAGACAAGGTTTAAATATATCGGTCTCAGCTTTGTCATTACAAAATACCAGTGTGCCAGGTATTATCTATGAATTAGCTGGATTTGGCACAGCCAAAAGTAAAGGCCGCACTAAAAGAGTAAGTCGTAACCCGAACGCCAGCGAAGAGTTTATTGACAGAGTGAGAAGAGCAGAAAAAGGCGGCAATAGTGGCAAACAAAGGCTTATCTATAGAGCCGCACATGAATTAAAAGATCAGGTACATGCTAATCTTTATGGTGTGCTTAAAAAATATTTAGGCGAAAATTTTAAAGGGTAGATATGCCACTTAGTCAAAATGTAATTATTAACTTCCTTACAAAGTTTGATAAAAAAGGACTCCAAAGGGCAACCAAAGATTTAAAGGGTTTTGACAAGTTTGTTGCAACTGCCAGATTTAGTTTGGCAAGATTCGCCAAGGTGAGTGCAATCGCGGCTGGAACTGGCTTAACAATATTTGCTAAAAAATCTATAGATGCGGCCTTAGCTCAAGAACGCTTAGATAAATCTTTACAATTAACTTTGTCATCCATTGGTAAAACTGGGCTTTTATTACAAACAAAAGAGTTTATCGAAAACTTGCAGGATTTAACAAATATCAGCGAAGATCAACTCACACCAGCTTTACAAAAATTGATCGCCCAAACTGGCAACCTAGATTCTGCTCAATTACTTTTGACCAGAGCATTAGATATATCGGCGGGAACAGGTCAAGAATTTGATTTGGTGCTAAATGCGATCACAAAAGCGGCGGTAGGTAATTTTGCCAGCCTGGGCAAACTCTCGGTTGGATTATCGGCTGCCGAGGCCAAAGCAATGGGTTTTGTTGAAGTCATGCAGGCTTTGGAGAGATTTCAAGGTGATGCCGAGGAATCAACAAAAACATTGGCAGGCCAGATTCGCGGATTTAGAATTGATGCAGGTGAGGCAACTGAAGAGGTAGGAACTGGATTCCTGCAGATGTCCTCATTTATTGCAGGCACAAAGGGTGATCTTGATAAATTTGGTAAATCTCTTGTAACAAAAGCTAAAGATTTTGCAGACTTTATGGTTGGTTTTGGTAAAGTCTCTAATCAAAAAGGTTTTTTTGATGCTGTTACAACTGGATTCAATGATCTTGCCAAAGAGGGTAATAAAGTAAGACAGGAAAGAATCTTAAAAGAAAAAGGGTTATTTGGTTTATCAGGTAATGTTTTGAGTGCATTGGAACAACAAAATAAAGTTACTAATAAACAAAAAAATTCTGCAGCCATATTAGCAAAAATTCAGGCCGATATTTTAGCAAAAAATAAAAAGATAAATGCTGAAAAACGCGCCCAGGAAGCCTTAGATAAAAAGAAGGCGCAGCTTGAAGCAATGTTTGATATTGATCGGATAAATCTACAGGCTGCTCTTACTCGCAAGTTATCTGCCGAAGATGCACTTCGAGTAAAACTTTTGCAACAACTTGCAGATGGTACAAAGGCTGCAGTAGATGAAGCACAAAGATATGCAGATGTCTTAAAGGTTATTGAAGATGGCAAAATCACTACAGCTGAAATTGATGAATTAGCTAAAAAATGGGGCATCTCAACCACTGCAGTCTTACTGTACTTGCGACAATTATTTGAGGCCAATGCCGCTTTAAGATCTATGCTGGCATTACTTGATGAATTAGCAAAGAAAAAATTTCCGCAACCAACTATGGGTGGGGGTGGGGGAATGTTTGAGCCTGGATATTTTATTGAATTAGGCCAACAATTAGTGGGCACAAAAGGTTACGCGGGCATGAGCGCAGCTGAGATTACCGCTGAAAGATATAAAGAATCTGGTGCAGCTCGCAGAGGTATCCCTTTGTTTGCAGATGGTGGCATTGTCACCAAACCAACTCTTGGCATGTTGGGCGAGGCTGGTAGTGAAGCGGTAATTCCATTAGATCGCATAGGGAGCATGGGTACAAAGGTCGTAGTAAATGTGCAAGGCTCTGTTATATCTGAGGGTCAATTGCAATCTGTAATCCAAGATGTTTTGTATAACTTAAACCGAACTGGGGCGGTTACTCAGCTCACAAACTTAGGCAGATAATGTCAGCTGCAGTTTTAAAGGTAGAGGTGGATTTTTCCCAGGGTGCAAGTTTTGACCCAGCCCTTGTACTTGATGATCCTGCTACACCTTTAGATATTGCAGTCTTAGGTACTGTAGCTGCAGATGTTGTAGATATAACTCCATTTGTAACTCAAGTATTTATTAGGCGTGCATTTAATAGATCATCTGACTCATTTACTGGTGGTAGTGCCAAGGTTGTCTTTGTAGATCAAACAGGTGAATTTAATCCTGCAAACACATCATCAGACTTATACGGCAAAATCAAACCCATGAGAAAGATCAGATTTACAGCCACTTTTTCTAATGTCAACTACAATCTAGGATCTTTTTATGTGCAACAATGGGATTACAAAAGCCCTACAGGTTTTGACCCAGCCTATGTAACCTTAAATTGTGTAGATGGTTTTCAGTTATTAAACCTAACTACTATAAGCACTGTCTCTGGTGGCACAGCTAATCAGACAACTGCACAGAGGGTTACAAGCTTATTGGATGCTGGAGAGTGGCCAATCGGTATGAGAGACATTTCAACTACTACAACCACATTAGTTCAGGCAGATACAGGGGCATCAAGATCTTTACTTGGTGCGCTGCAGGTAGTAGAGCAGACAGACCTTGGGGCTTTATACATTGATGAGAGAGGCTTTGTTAAATTCCTATCGCGCAATGACATCATCACTGCATCAGGTGGCACATTGACTAAATTTTCAGATCAAGTCGGATCAGGTGACATTACTTATCAGGCAGCTCAGTTCGATATATCAGATTATCAGCTCATAAATAAAGCTGAGGTTAGTCCTACTGGGTTGACAACTCAGGTTGCATCAGATATTGACAGCATTGGTGACTACTTTCAACATAGCAGAATTAGATCAGGCATTATGACTACAGAGGCAGATGCTTTAAATCAAGCCTTAATGATTGTAGCCTCACGCAAAGAGCAAGGGGTAGATCTACAATTGAACGCTTTGACTGTAGATGCTTATTCCTCAGTTGACCCAGATAGAGTAACTGCAGCTTTAGAGCTAGATATATTTGACCCAATAGAGGTCACTCAAACTTTGCCTGCAGAAAATGTAGTAACACAAAGCGTAATTGCAGGTGTCCAATATGAGATAACACCAAACAGTTTTTTAGTGACTTTTACCTGTGCGCAACCCTTTGCCTCTGGATTTTTGCTAGACTCAGCCGTAGATGGAATTTTGGATCAAGACAGCTTGGCTTATACCTAGGAGATAAATGGCTAAACAAATCTTCACTACTGGACAGGTACTAACCGCAGCTCAGCTCACATCACTGCAACAAACTGCAATGAATGGAGGTGCGGCCTCTAATAAGACCGCCTCATATACTTTGGTTTCCAGTGATGCTGGTACTGCAATCTCCATGACATCTACCAGTGCTACCACAATCACTGTCAATACAGGAATTTTTAGTGATGGCGATACAGTCTTAATTCAAAACCTTGGTTCGGGTGACTGTACAATCACAGCGGGTACTGCCACAGTAAATACCGCTGGCAGTTTAATTTTGCCGCAATATGATGCTGGTATTTTAAAGTTTGTATCTGCAAGCTCAGCGGTTTTTTATGATTTCATTCAAGTGGGTGCTACATCACCATTAACCACAAAGGGTGATCTGTATGGATTTAGCACATCAGATCAACGCATCCCAATCGGCGCAAACGGAACTATTTTAACTGCAGATAGCACAGAAAATCTTGGACTCAAGTGGGCAACTGCTGCTTCTGGCGGTGGTATGACATTATTATCTACTACAACTTTAAGTGGTGCGTCGGTTACTATTTCAGGTATTAGTGGATCATATAAAACTTTAGAATTACAAATATTTAATGTAACAAACGCTAGTTCTAATGGTTCTTTTAGATGTAACCCAAATAATGAACCTCACGCAACAGATTTCGTATCTAATAAAGGAACAACAACTTTAAGTATTGATCAAGATGATGTGATAAGATTTAGTGGTGGTGGCGGTACAAATAGTCCAAATAGAACTAACAACGAAAATGCTTGGGTTTTAAAAATTTACAATTATGCAAGCACTACAACCCGCAAACCTTACCTTTTAACTGGTGGTTATTACAATGGTTCTAATGCTAGGGTTGCAATACATCAATCAGGAATTATTAGATTTACAAGTGCCTTGACTTCATTAGTTATTTCAAATGATGGCGGAAGTTTAAGCACTGGAACTGCTTTATTATATGGGGTGTCATAATGAGTAAACCAATAATCAGAATACATAATATAGAAACAAATGAAGTTATTGATAGAGAAATGACAGATGCAGAATATGCACAATATCAATTAAACCAAGAAAATGTTGAAGCACGACAAGCCGAAGCGGAAGCAAAGGCAGCACAAAAGGCTGCGCTACTAGAACGCTTAGGAATTACCCAAGACGAGGCAAACTTACTTCTGTCCTAGAACAATTCCCCAAGATTGTGGCAAAAATAATTGAATTGACCAGCCCAAATGGTTGGCCTGCAAGTAAAGATCGTAAAGAGATAGGTATTGAAAGTTTTACAGTGCCTGGTACAAAGATCAAGTTTGCATGTGCCAAATCTGTCGCACCCTTACTTGTCAATTTTGCCAAAGAGTTTAATAATTTAGTTGAGCCGATTGATTGCGGTCAATTAGACGACTGGGGTTATGCCTTCCGACAAACCAGAGGCTCAGACAAAATTTTGAGTAATCATGCATCTGGCACAGCGATTGATTTAAATGCAATTAAACATCCATTAGGCAAGTCAAATACCTTTACCAAAGATCAGCGTAATATAATAAAGCTGCTCATAATTAAATACGGACTAATTTGGGGTGGTAATTTCAAAACACGCAAAGATGATATGCACTTTGAAATCGCTTTAAATCCCGAACAGGTGCGTGCCAAAATAAAAGAGTTAGGATTAAAATGAAGATAAGTAAAAAACAAAGAGAGATTTTAAAATCTTACTTGCGCAGCGTTGCAGCTGCATCATTGACTACTGTACTTGCTCTGGTCGCAGATATTAGACCAGAATTGAGCATTTTAGCTGGTGCGTTAGTTGCACCTTTGACACGATATTTTGACCCTGCAGATAAATCTTTTGGAATCAATAGCTAATGCAGATGAATGATTGGGCAGCTTTATTGGTCTCACTTTTGACCATCATTGGATCTTTAATCGCCTCTGTTCGGTGGCTGGTAAAACACTATCTTTCAGAGCTAAAAGATGACAAAAATGGTGGTCATAATTTAGAGGGCAGAGTCAGGCGGATTGAAAATAAATTAGACACTCTTTATGAGATCTTAATTAGTAAATAGATCAGGTTTAGGCTTTGACCATGCAAAGCTGTGCAATCGTACCCACTCGGGGTAGGCCATCAAACGCTCATAGATTAGCCAATGCCTTCAATGAAACTGCAGCATTTTCTCAACTGTACTTTGTTGTTGATAATGATGACCCACTCTGGACTGATTACACCAGACATGAAGAGGTGCTCAATTATCGCTGTATTAGTTTGGAAAACAAAACAGGTGGCTGTGCTAAATCTTTAAATGATGCCGCAGTTCAACTTTTGGATTTTTGTAATTACCCTGCATTTGATTATTTTATTTTTATGGGTGATGATCACTTACCCAAAACAAAAAACTGGGATCAAAGGTTAGTCGAAGCCATAGGTCTTGACCAAGGCATTGCCTATGGTGATGATCTTTTGCAAGGTGAGAATCTACCTACAGCTTATGCCATGAGTCGGGAGCTCGTGGTCGAGTTACAGGGTATGACCTTTCCTGGATGCAAACATCTATTCTTTGACAACTTTGTCAAACAACTAGGTATTGATCTAAAAAATCTTAAATATTGTCCAGATGTCATAATTGAACACTTGCACCCAGTTGCAGGCAAAGCTGAGGTTGATGAGGGCTACGCCAGGGTCAATCAACCCAAGTGGTATGAAGAGGATTTACTAACATTACAAAAATTTTTAAGAGGTACACAATATGCCGAACTCATCCATAAATTCAGATGAATATTTTAATCACTGGCTCACATGGCTTTGTCGGTAGGGCTTTCCGTAGAGCTTTACCAAATGTTTCATTGACTCTGGTAGATTTAAAAAACGGCACAGATTGTCGTACCTTTTTTAAGCTAGAGACCAAACAATATGATTTGGTCATACATTTAGCAGCCATTGTCGGTGGTCGAATGCAGATCGAAGGCAATCCACTTAGTCTTGCAGTTGATCTTGCGATTGATGCTGAGTTTGCGAATTGGTGTTTGCTAACCAGACAGCCCTATGTTGTCTATTTTAGTTCATCCGCTGCATATCCAATCGAGCTGCAAACCCTTGCAAAAAAACACAAATTAAAAGAAAAAGATTTAGATTTCAAAAAGATTGGCGCACCTGATATGACCTATGGCTGGACAAAATTAACAGGTGAGACTTTGATGCAGTATCTAAGGGATGCAGGCACAAAGGTTTTAGTCTTAAGGCCATTTAGCGGATATGGTACAGACCAAGATTTAGATTATCCCTTTCCAAGCATTATCCAAAGGGCGATCTTAAATTGTAATCCTTTTGACATTTGGGGCAGAGCTACGACGACCAGGGATTTTATACACATTGATGATGTTGTAGCCGCTGTCATTACAATGGTTAAAAATGATTGTAATCAAACTCTAAATTTATGCACTGGCCGACCATTGACATTTTTACAACTTGCTCAGATTGCCATGCGCACAATCGGAATTGACAAGATGCCTAGATTTAATATCTTGACGGATAAGCCAGCTGGCGTGGCCTATCGGGTGGGCAACCCTGCCATGATGAGTGATTATTACACACCAAAAATAACAATCGAAGAGGGTGTCCACCGAGCAATCGCAGGGGTAATCTGATTTAAAATTGACCCATGAGTACAAAAAAATCCCCAAAGAAAAAACAGTTTAAACGGCGCAGGACAATCAATAAACCTGTTTTGACCAAACTCGATTACTGGGCTATTTCAGCCAGTGAGGTTTATGCAGCTTGCCTAAATGCTGGTATGTCCACCGAGATTGCACTCGCTTTTGCTATGGACAAATCAAGTTACCCAGATTGGATAGTTAGCCCTGATGATCCTCTAAAAAATCCCCTAGATGATTATGATGAGGATGACGATTAAACGCGACAAAACAGCCAATGCCAGATACTTAATCTGCAGTGACTTGCAGATCCCTTTCCAATTTGATGCGGCAATCCGCAATCTAAAAAAATTGGTTAAGGTCTTTAAATTTGACTTAGTGCTTAATGTTGGTGATGAGTTAGACCTAAATACTTTGTCCAAATTCAGCCAAGGCAAAGCTGAGTCATTTAAACAAACTTTGGATGCAGATAGGCAACTGTGTCAGGATATTTTGTTTGACCTCAAAACAGATGTGGTCTCTCGATCAAATCATGGTGATCGGTTGTATAAATCATTGATGGTAATACCAGGGCTGATGGAGTTGCCAGAGCTACAGTACGATAAATTTTTAAACTTTGATGACCTGGGTATTTACTACGCTCGCAAGCCTTTTGAGATACCAGGCACAGATTTTGTCTTAGCCCATGGGGATGAAGGCACGCTCTCGCGTGTTGGTGGTACAACCGCCTTGAATCTTGCAAAAAGATGGGGCAAAAGTTGCATTATTGGCCATACTCACAGAATGGGTTATCAATGCCAATCAGAGGCCTTTAAAGGGCGTTTAGAGAGGGTTTTGGTAGGGGTCGAGGTAGGACATACCTGCGATATGAGAAAAGTGTCTTATTTGGCTAAATATGGCCAATATGCCAACTGGCAGGCAGGCGTGGTGATAATGATGGTTAAGCGTGGCAATGTCTCTTTTGAGATGGTCAGATTTAACACTGATGGCAGTTTTACAGCCATGGGTAAAGCCTTTGGATAGTTGCAAATGTAATTGAGGTGTGGTTTAATTGCTTTTGTAAATCTATTTGAAGGGATAGGTTACAAATGAAAATTACATCAGATCAATTTGAAGCTCTTACTGAGTGTCAAATGGAATGGTCATCTAATGATGGCTGGGCAAAACAATTAAATAGGTTTGAAGACACAATTTGTTGGTCTCATAAATTTATTTATTGGGCTGAAAGTTATGCTGCAATAATTTTGGCAACACAATTTTTGAAGCAAAAAAGGTATGACTACAGTATCTCTTTCGATAATGCCACTGGTCAGTATTGTTTTACTACCGACTATGCTGCGAGTTGGTTTAAACAATGTTGACAATTTTGGAAAGTGTTTTGCAAAGCAAAATTGAATTTAGATACTTAGCAGATGAAGAGACTTACTTGGCCTACACTACAAATGCTTTGGGTAAGTATGAGGCAACGGCTAAACAGCCACATGAAGCGGTGCGCAAACTCAAGTCAAATCTATTTACTTTGATGGCAAAATATTTACAGAACAACCTGGTGAGCCATTGAACGCCGCGACTTATATTGAAAAAGGCTGGAAGGTTTTACCCTTGCGAGCAAACTCAAAAGAGCCATGTAAGTTTTTAAGGCATGGTTATCTGGATGCCAGTGATGATGTACAAACCCTAAACAAATGGTTCAAGGATGATACTTTAAACATTGGCCTGGCAATCGTACAGTCAAGCTTAGTGGTCTTAGATTTTGACAAGCGAAATGCCATTGCAAAAAGGGAGTGGCAACATTATTTTACCTGGTGTATGGAGTTAAATACGCATACAGTTAAAACTGATGATGGGTATCACTTTTATTTTAAAGCTGATCCTGGCCTTAGTTTTAAAGGTAAATTGATTGCAGGCATTGACATCAAGCACAAAGGATATGTTGTATTGCCACCATCAACTCACCCAAATGGTTCAATTTATACAGTAATGAAGGATGTAGATCCGATTGATCTACCTGATGGTTTGCGAAAGGTGTTGATCTGGTGATTGTAAAGTATGACAAAACAAGTGGAGCGTATGTAGATGATCAACGCAAACACTTTGTAAAAGCTTCCCTGATCAGAGCGTTTGCCAAAAAATCAATGGGTGCAACGCAGGTCAGGGGTAGGCTCTCAGCTGCCATGGTTGAGGGTTATTGGTTAGATAATTTTCAGGAAGGGGTTAAATATGAACTCTGAGGTACTAGGTTGGTTGATCACAATTTTACTGGTTGCAATAGTTTTGTTGATCATGAAAGTCACTTGGATCATAGCCGTTGAACATGGCTTTGACCAAGGATTCAAAAGCGGCTATGAAAGAGGTCGATTTGATAGCCAACAAAAGATGCGCTGGCGAGATCAGGCCAGCTCTCTGTTTGATGGTGAAAGTAAATGAAGCCAGATTTAAGTCAATATGAAGATGCAGCGACTCTGAACAAGTGGTTTATCAATAACTTTCCTTTGGGTCGCATCAGCTTGGAGATTCGAGAGCTAGATCTTGACAAAGGTATTGTGGTCTTTCAAGGGGATGTGTGGCGTGATACCAATGATGCCAATCCTGCAATTACAAACTTTGCCAAAGGTGAGCGAGATGAGTACCCAACACACATGCGTAAGTGGTATTTGGAGGACACAGCTACAAGCTGCATTGCTAGATGCTTGATACTGCTCAAGGGGTCAAACAAGACTGCACCAAAAGAGTCAATGATCGCTGCAACAACTTGGTCAGTTGAGCCAAAGCCTGAGCCAAAGGTTGAGGTTGAGCCACAGGTCGAAGAGTTGGAGCTGTTAAAAAATCCAATGTGTGAGGGTGGGTTTAGAATGGTGTACAAAAAAGGTGTCTCAGCGACCACAGGCAAACCGTTTGCAGGATATGTCTGTGTTTGCAACAATAAATGCAAACCAATCTGGGCATCCCAAAGGGCAGATGGAAGTTTTTACTTTAAAGAGACCATCAATGGGTGAGTTAGAGATGACGGACAAGTATGGATTCAAGCTTGTTTTTACAGATGAGGGCATAGAGGCTGAGATCATCCCTGATAATGAATTATGTTTTGTTTGCTCAGATGCAAGATACCTGACAAAAGAGACAAAAAGGATCTGTGTAAATTGTGGCTCAGTTAGATAAAAATCAAGTCATAATCGCTGCCAATGCCCAGCGTACATCTGTATCAGCTGCAGAGAAGGTGTATCCACAAACAGGATCTTTGCGCTGCAAGGTATATGAGTTTATAGTTAGGCGAGATCTGTATGGTGCGACTGATCAAGAGATCGAGAGTTGTCTCAAAATTGATGGCAACACAGTTCGACCAACGCGGTTGAGTTTAGTCCGAGATGGTTTTATTTTTGACACTGGTACAACCAGGAAAAACAGTAATGGCAATGATTGTATAGTTTGGAGATCAGCCACAGATCAAATGCTTTTGTAAATAATTATTACGACACACAGACAATAATTAAAAGAAGGGCAAACTCATGTTAAGGTTTGGTCGGTTTGTGGGGGGCTTACACTGGGGGTCGGTCATACCGAGTGACGCTTACTTCAACTCTAATATTAAAAAAAAATATTGGGGGTGGGGGGGCTTTGCTAAAAATCAAGTCACCCAAGTGACAATGTTTTTAATAATAGTATTAAATCTTTTAAATATAAATAATGCTTTTGCTCAATCCAAGATCAATATTTACAAGCAAGAATACTTTAAGCAATTAAAATATGATTTTGATCAAGCTTATTGTGTGATTGATTTAGTGATGCGGGAGAGTAGTTTTAATCCCAAGGCTCAAAATGGAAGTCACTTTGGGTTACCGCAGGGCAAATCTGAATATCTCAAGACAGCTACATATAAACAACAAATAACTTGGCACATTAAATACATTAAACACAGATACGGCACTGATACATTTGGCACTGCAAACGCATGTGCAGCATGGGCGCATTGGTTAAAAAAGGGGTGGCATTGAAAGAGACCGACAGAATTACAATCGGCATCTGTTCACCTGGTTATGTCGTAACCGACTTTTTGACAAGCTTGTTGGATGTGGCGAGAAGTCAAAAGCAATTAGGTCAATTTATTTCACTACAGGGATCAGGGGTTATTAGTAGATTACGCAATCAAGTGATCTCAACCTTCTTAGAAAAAACCAGTGATCAATGGTTGTTGCAGATAGACACTGATCAAAGATTTAATGTAAATGATTTTAGGAAGTTAGCAGATGCCGCAGATGAAAAAGAGAGGCCAATCATCTCAGGTGTGGTACATGGTGGGTGGGAGGTAGGCGAGGCATACCTTGAGCCAGTGCCTTGCATCTTTAGACATGGCAAAGAGAGTGGCTTATATGCGGTACATGATTACCCAGCTGATACTATTATTGAGGTTGATGCCGCTGGCACTGGAGCAATCCTGGTACATAGATCCGTCTTTGAGAGGTTTCGCAAGGAAGCTGATCAAACCCACCAAGGTGATAAGTGGGGCTATTACCAGGATATGCCACTACACCATGAGTGGATCGGTGAAGATTTATTGTGGTGTGTCAGGGCGCGAAGCTTTGGATATAAGATTCATGTGCATACTGGGGTGCAGATGGAGCATCAACGCAAGATGTGGGTAGGTCAAAAACAACATGCTGACTTTGCAAGATTTAGGCGAGCTAGGCTACAAAGTGAGGATCAGATCTTGCAGATGACCTCAGATTCTGCCAACTAATTATGATGCGTTTTTTTCCTGCAACACGCGCGAACGGAATACGCCGCCGTGTTGGTTTTCTCTCTCCCCGAAGCTGTATTTTTTTGACAAAAAAAATAACAAATTCGTTATGAAAAATATAAAAACAAGAAAATACAATGCGTATTACAAAAAAATGCGCAAACTTATTCTGGCTACTTTGCCTGTGTGTTTTTATTGTAAAAAAGCCAGAGCGACCACCATTGATCATGATCCGCCAGTAGATTCCTTCCCATCTCCAGAGCTGTGGGTTGGTACTCTAAGGCCAAGCTGTGCGCATTGCAACTACAGTAGGGGGGCGATTTATGGCAACAAAAAAAGGACAGCAATCAAAAATAGCCGTAAGTGGTAAAAAAGAGCAGGGCAAACATACAGCTGCAATGATTGATGCTCTAAAGGGTCGCAAAGATATTGATTGGGTAAAAAAAGAGATGCTGCTCGGTTTATCACGCGCGTGGGATTTAATAGAAAAGAGTGGGGAGAATACGCATACCATCCCCTCGATCTCGCGTGAGCTTAGAGAGATCTGGGATATGTGTGGCCTGCCCGAAGAAGATGATCTCTTTAAGTAAGTGTCCACCAAGGTGGGCATCTTTGAGAGATCCAGCTTGGCAAACAGATGGCGACAAGATGACTGTGGTAGCTGATCTTTTGGGCTACACATTATTTGAATGGCAACAATATGTATGTGATGTTGGTTTGGAAAAAGATAAGCAAGGCAACTACAAGTATCGAACAGTTTGCGCCCAGGTATCAAGGCAATCTGGTAAGTCAAAGCTTATTGAAACTCGCATAGCCTATGAGTTACTACAACCGAAGAGGCATGTCGCATATACGGCGCAAGATCGCAACATGGCCAAGGTCAAATGGGATGAACATCTATTATCTTTTTTGATGTCGCCAAAGTTTTCCAAACGCATTGGCAAGGTATCTAAAACTAATGGCAGTGAAAAAATCTACATGCGCAATGGCTCAACTTATGGGATTGTGACCCCAAATGATAAAGGGGCAAGAGGGTTGAGTTTAAATCTTATGGTAATTGATGAAGCCCTGACTCATCCATTGTCACTGATTGCTAATCTACAACCGACCTTGGCGACCAAGCGCAATGGTCAGCTTTGGATGATGTCTAATGCTGGTCGGCCTGGTCAATCCGAATTATTAGAGCATTACCGCGAGCTTGGACACAGAGAGATCGCTGATCCTCAAAATAAATTGGCTTGGTTTGAGTGGTCGCCCTTATCTGATGATTTTGATTATATGGATGAGCGCGTTTGGTATCAAGCAATCCCATCATTACATGAAGATAAAGGTGTGTTACTAGAGGCTGTGCGTGAGGCAGCACAAACAAACAGTGCTGAGATATTCACAAAAGAATGGTTGAATGTCTGGCCAGCCAAAGATGCAGTGCAGGTTATCGGTACAGAGTTTTGGGATTCACTAGCTCGCACAGATATTGTTTTGGGTAGTGAGGTGGTATTTGGTGTTGATATATCTAGGGAGCGAGATCGCGCTGCAATCGGTGTCTCAGGTCTAGTCAGAGATTTTACGCCCATTGAATTAGTTGAATGTAAAGAGGGTACATCCTGGGTCTTGCCGAAGTTGATTGAGTTATGCAAAAAATATAAAACTAAGGTGGTAATTGATACAGGCTCACCTGCAGCTTCATTGATTGCAGAGCTACAAAAGAATGAGGTAGGTGTCATGGCCATACACTTGCGAGAGTACGCCAGGGCATGTGGCTCTTTTTATGATGCAGTTATGGCAAAAACAATCTGCCATATTGATGATCCAAATTTAAGATCTGCAATTATGGGGTCAAGCAAAAGACCTTTAGGTGATTCCTGGGCTTGGAATCGTCAATCAACCACAAACATCACCCCATTGGTTGCAGTAACTCTGGCACGCTATGGCGTAGTGACCAAAATAGATGATAAACCTGTAGCTCGGAGTAAGATGTACTGATGAAATATTTACCATCAATACTTCAAATCACAGGTGCAGTCTTAGTTATTGGCGGTGTCGCCTCATTCAACTTGATTTTGGGAGTAACATTAGGCGGTGCATTTTTAATTATTTTTGGAATTGCTTTAGAAATAAGAGGTAGGTAATGCTGGGCAGGCTCTTAAAAAGACAGATACAACCTGGCTTGGTTTATACCTCTCAAGGTTATGTTGATTCACTGGGTAGGGTTGGAAGATTTTTTGAGGGTAACTGGGCAGGCGCGTATGTAGATCAAAACACAGCTTTGGGAATACCTGCAATCTATCGCGGAATATCTTTGATTGCAGATGCTATTGGTGCATTAGATCTTTGTGCATATCGTAATGATCGAGAGGTAAAACCAAAGCCAATACTCTTACAAAGACCAGTGCCGACTGAAACGCGTATGGAGACAATCTCAGCTATGGCAGCTGGTCTAATACTGCATGGTAACTACATTGCAGTTTTGGGCGAGCCTGGTGCGAATGGATTACCAGATCATATTTATCCAGTTGCATCTGATCGAGTTCAAGTAACTAGAGATAAAGGTAAAATTGTTTATCGCATAGATGAAAAGGTTTATGACAAGTCAGACATCTTACACATAAAAAATTTTGTATTACCAGGTGATTTAGTTGGTCGTGGAATCCTAGCCATTGCAAAACAATCTTTGGGTAAAGAAATTGCGATCAATGAATATGCAAGTAGATATTTTGATGGCGGCGTAAATCCGACAGCTGTGATCAAATCAGCGAATCCAGATCTGACAAGTGAAGAGGCCGATGCCCTAAAAAGTGCGTGGATGTCAATGTACTCATCACGCAATAGATCACCAGTGGTTATGAATGCCTCTACAGATTTTGAGGTTCTAAGTAGCAATGCAGCTGAGTCACAATTAGTTGAGGCACAAACAGCTGGACTTACTGAGGCCGCAAACATCATTGGTCTGCCAAGTTATTATTTAGGTTCACCAAATGCCTCTCGCACCTATAGCAATGTTGAACAAGAAAATTTACAATTAGTTAAATGGTCGATACAACCTATTGCAGAGAGGATAGAGGCGGCCTTATCTGATCTGTTAGTGCGTGGACAAACTGCCAAATTTAAATATGAGTCATTGCTCAAGACTGATACTCAATCGCGCTACATTGCATATCAAACTGCATTGAGTAGTGGATTCTTAACTGTAGATGAAGTGCGTGACTTAGAAAATTTAGATGGCATGGATTATGAAGAGGGGGAAAGTGATGATGAGATTGCGACCACCCAGACTCAAGTAGAGGTAAATGAAAATGAGTAAAGATACAGAGTTGGAAAACAGACGATATAGCGTTGATTTTGAATTAAGACTTGCAGGCGGTGATGGCCGAACTATTTATGGCATAGCAGTGCCTTATGATAAAGAGCAGCGGATTAGTAGCACCCTAACTGAGATATTCCGTAAAGGTGTTTTTGCAGATGTTATTCGCGCACCACACCGAGTTAAATTATTGCGCGGCCATGGGGAAAACAATGTATTGGGTCGAGCCACATTACTCAAAGAGACAGATGAAGGGTTATACGCTGAGTTTAGGATCTCTAAAACTCGGGAGGGTGATGAGGCTTTGGAACTTGTCAAAGATGGGGCGTTAGATCAATTATCTATTGGATTCATGCCAATTAAAAATCGCAAACGACCAGATGGTGTCATGGAGCGCATCAAGGCACACCTAGCGGAAGTATCACTGGTGACCTTTGGTGCGTATGGAGATATGGCCTCAATAGTAGGGGTGCGAGATGGTGTGCCAGTTGCAACACCGAGAGCTGATGAAGCCAGAAAGATTTTAAATGCCATACAGCATAAAAAATGACCATCCAGATTGTGATGGCTTTGCAGTTGTAAAAGATGCAGATAATGAATTACTTGGTTGCCACAAAACAAAATCTCAAGCCCAGGAACAACTGACTGCAATAAACATCTCCGAGTATGGCACTCGCGCTTTGCCGCAAAATTACAGACCAGCCTCTAGTGATGATGTACCTGAAGGTCGCAACTGTGCTAATTGTAGTTTTTATCGCGCTGGTTATTGTGAACTCTGGGAGGCCAATGTCAAAGCCAATTACTATTGCAACCGCTGGGCAGCCATGGTGGAAGATAGAGCAGATCCAGCTGCACCAAAAAAAGATCAGATTGAGGGCAGTGACAAAAACAAACCTGGTAGTGCTGCAGGCAAGGGCGGAGATATTACAATCAATGCTGCCACTGAGACAGCTTTACAAAATAAGGCAGATGATCATAATGCAGCTATGAGTAAGGCAGATCGCCCGAACTGGACAAGGGTGCGTGTTGGTTCATTGAAGGCTGTGTATCGAAGGGGGGCTGGTGCATACTCAACATCTCACCGACCTGGTATTGGTAGGGCGCAGTGGGCAATGGCTAGAGTAAATGCGTTTTTATATTTAGCAAGGACTGGTGCGCCAAAAAATAAAGCCTATGTTGGTGATAATGATCTATTACATGCAGATCATCCAAGATATTCAA